>Ga0307963_1002597_pt1 | contig 14287 bp, 12 predicted proteins | sample OrgLakmetagen594_FD_201829 | JGI IMG/M metagenome (GOLD analysis project Ga0307963, IMG submission 201829) | Saline water microbial communities from Organic Lake, Antarctica - #594 | ecosystem: Environmental > Aquatic > Non-marine Saline and Alkaline > Saline | place: Antarctica: Organic Lake...
TTTTGGGGGGTGCGTGGTTGTGCGGGGTCGCCAAAAATATTTAATTTTGGGGTGCGTTATGTGCGGGGTTGGCCATAATTAAATATTTTTTGGGGGGTGCGGATTGAATCCAGGGTTGTACGGTATAATACGATTGTATTTTTAAGCAATTTTGGGAGTGCCGATTCTTGACCCAAAATGGACCCGATTCGCCCCAAAATCACCCGAAACGTAATGATTAGACACAAACTATTTTATTACTGATCAGCTAGCTGCATCTGATTTGGCCAGGGGAATGATAAATGTGTAAATATGTTACCGCGTCTGCTGTGTGGCAAGAAGCATCAGAACGAAGGCAAGCAGGACAGACTGTGGACACCACTTTTTTCGCACACATGTAGGGTTGACCAAATCCGTATTTATATACACCATATACGACCGTGTATTTGTTGGTTTCCCTGCCTAAAATTTCGTATACACGCCGTATACACACCGTAAAATCCCGTACACACCGTGTACACACCGTATACATACCGTGTACACACCGTACACACACTGTGTACACACCGTACACACACTGTATGCACACCGTTTACACACCGTATACACACCGTGTTCGCACCGTATGCACACCGTATACACACCGTATACACACCGCGTACACACCATAAAATCCCAAATACACAACGTATTCATATGGGTCTGGCCAACCCTACACATATGAGATACGAGAAAAGGAACCACTCTTGCGGAATGGCGTGTGTGCACCCACTTGCAGGTCAAGCTGGTAGGGAAGAAGCGCCTAGTGCTGGACCTCAGCTGTCGACGTAGAGATGGCAAATATTGGGTGGTCACGGATCGGTGGCAGCAGTTCTCCCAGCTAGCGCTGTCTGAGGTAAGATTTGATTGGATATGGAAATTTGGATCTGGAAATCGAGATTTGACTGGATTTGACTGGATCTGGATTTCAAATCTAGAGATCAGAACCAATGCTCCCAACTAGCGCTGTCTGAGGTAAGCAGCTCTCCCAGCTTGCGCTGTCCGAGGTAAGACTGGGATCGGTGGCAGCAGTTCTCCCAGCTAGCGCTGTCTGAGGTAAGATTTGATTGGATATGGAAATTTGGATCTTGAAATCGAGATTTGACTGGATTTGACTGGATCTTGATTTCAAATCTGGAGATCAAATCCAATACTTTGAGCTAGCGCTGTCTGAGGTAAGTTTTTTTTTAAGGTAAGGTTACATCGCTACATATGCCTCAAAGGGCATCTCAGCGGAAGCTTGGCAAAAGCCTGAAACCACACCTGGCTAAAGAAAAGAAACAGGAACTAGAAAAAACATGAAACATATGTATGATCGGTGGCAGCAGTCCTCCCAGCTAGCGCTGTCTGAGGTAAGATTTGATTGGATATGGAAATTTGGATCTGGATATCGGGATTTGACTGGATTTTACTGGATCTGGAAATCAAATCTGGAGATCAAATCCAATACTCCCAGCCAGCGCTGTCTGAGGTAAGACTGGGAGCGCTGTCTGAGGTAAGACTGGGAGCGCTGTCTGAGGTAAGACTGGGAGCGCTGTCTGAGGTAAGACTGGGAGCGCTGTCTGAGGTAAGACTGGGATCGGTGGCAGCAGTCCTCCCAGCTAGCGCTATCTGAGGTAAGGTCTGACTGGGAATCTCTCATGCCGTTAGATTGTAGCGCCTGTATCCAAGTCAACACGTTTTGTGTGACAGCATGCTGCAGCCCACTGCAGCTGTCTGTGAAGTCGATGTGATAAGACTTAGATTTAGATTTAGAATTAGACTAAGATTTTGATTTTGATTTACATGGGGGGACCTTGCCAGCCGGACTGTTCGGCTGATCCGCCTGTGACTGGTCCTCGCCAGCCAACAATAAATCCATAAGCTCAGACACGAAAGAAAAAAGAGTGCTGTTGTGCTGCAAGAGGAAATTGCTCAACTGAAGAATCATCCGAGCTCTACTGAAATATCATCCAATGTGGTGAAGGAGGTGTTCATTGGCATCCAGTCATATGCTACAACACAAATCATCCAATGTGATGAAGGAGGTGCTTATTGACATCCAGTCACATGCTACAACGCAAACAAGGTCATTGATGGTTGGTGGAAGCAGCGTGTGCAGCTAATGCTGTATAAGGTGAAGGTGCTTGCACACCCACACACACACGTATACATAAACATTCATATGCATGTACATATACACACACACTTTTGCACACGCATGTACACACAAGTACAAACACACACACACACACACACACAGTCCACTCTGGAACAGCTGGCGCGCAGCTGTGACGAGTTTCTCGTGCATGGTGTAGATGTGGAGGGCATGCAACTCGGCATTGACGACGCCCTGGTGGAGACCCTTGGAAGGTGAGACTGAAATGGCTACAATGGAAACAACTGGGAGTGCATGTTGTAGATGTGGAGGGCATGCAACTCGGCATAGACAACGCCCTGGTGGAGACCCTTGGAAGGTGAGATTGAAATGGCTACAATGGAAACAACTGGGAGTGCTTGTTGTAGATGTGGAGGACATGCAACTCGGCATTGACGACGCCCTGGTGGAGACCCTTGGAAGGTGGATGTTATAGATATGAGGCATGCACCTCAGCATCGACAACATCCTGGTGAAATTCTGGGAAGTTTGCGTTCATCCGCTTTACCTAGGGTTTGCCAAAATTACACATTATGTGTATTCACAGTGCATATGCAATGTCTTCAGTAGGGATGGTTCCGTACACACAGGCAATCATAGCATAGGCCATCTCCAGAGTGGGCGTGGAAACAAAAAACGCTTACACACGCTCACGCACGCTTACACACACTTGCACACGCTTGCACACGCTTGCACACGCTTATACACGCGTATGCACACTTACACATGCTTACACACGCTTGCACACGCTTGCACACGCTTATGCACACTTACACACGCTTACACACGCTTGCACACGCTTACGCACGCTTACACTCGCTTACACACGCTTACACACGTTTACACACGCTTACACGCGCTTATACACGCTTACACATGCTTACACATGCTTACACACGCGTATGCACGCTTACACACACTTATACACACTTACACACACTTGCACATGCTTACACACGCTTACACACGCTTACACACGCTTATACACGCTTACACATGCTTACACACGCTTACACGCGCTTATACACGATTACACATGCTTACACATGCTTACACACGCGTATGTACGCTTACACATGCTTACACACGCTTACACACGCTTACACACGCTTGCACACGCTTGCACACGCGTATGCACGCTTGCACGCACTTATACATGCTTACACATGCTTACACATGCTTACACACACTTACACATGCTTACACACGCTTACACACACTTACACACGCTCACACGTGCTTATACACACTTATACATGCGTATGCTCGCTTACACACACTAATTACACACTTGCACACGCTTACACACGCTTGCACACGCTTGCACACGCTTACACACGCTTATACACGCTTACACACGCTTACACACGCTTACACACGCTTACACACTTATACACGTTTACACACACTTGCACATGCTTACACACGCTTACACATGCTTACACACGCTTACACACGCTTACACACGCTTGCACACGCTTGCACACAGTTATACACGCTTACACACACTTGCAAACGTTTACGCACGCTTACACGCGCTCACACGCGCTTATGCACGCTTATACACGCGTATGAACGCTTGCACACGCTTACACACGCTTACACACACTTATACACGCGTATGAACGCTTACACATGCTTGCACACGCTTATACACGCTTACACACACTTGCACATGCTTACACACGCTTACACACGCTTATACACGCTTATGCACGCTCATACACGCTTACACGTATCACCAGTGTGCGACTGACACACATTCATTTCCTCACAAACACACATTCATTTACCCCCAAATAGAAATTCCTCACAAATACACATTCAATTCCTCACAAACACACGTTCATTTCCTCACAAACACACATTCATTTACTTACAAACGCACATTCATTTACTCACAAATAACAAACATCACCAACACACAAGTACTGCCAGCACACATCCATTTATTCACAAATAACATCATACAAGTGTGTAACTGACACACACACATCCATTTACTCACATCATCTAGAATTAGCCAGAACCATATGAGTATATAAATGTATATATACGGTGAATCTATACGTACCGTTCACATACGGCCGTATACAAATTTTTTATATTTGTTCAGCAACTGTTTGGTATGTTTATGGTCTACGGTTTTATACAATCCACGGTATAAACGTAAACGTGCGTTTTGTATGATGTTTTTATACTTCATGCGATTACAAAAGTCCTGTATACGGTCCTAACCAACCCGACAAATGTCATCATAAAAGTATGAATGACACACGTCCATTTACTCACGAGTGTCACCACACAAGAACAACGTGTGTGTGTGTGTGTGTGTGTTTTATGTGTGTGTGTTTATGTATGTGTGTGTATATGTGTGTGTGTGGCACACGTCCATTTACTCACGAGTGTCACCACACAAGAACAACGTGTGTGTGTGTGTTTGTGTGTGTGTTTTATGTATGTGTGTGTGTGTGTGTGGCACACATCCAATTACTCACAATATCATTACACAAGAATAACCGGCTCACATCCATCTACTCACAAATGTCATCATACAAGTATGAACAACACACATATATACACATATCTGGGATCAGGTGGTCCCCATTGCCGGTGATTTACTTAAATAAATATCATCTTGCAAGTACGAACGACACACACATTTATATGCTCGACCTGCGTTCAGGTGGTCCCCATTTCCGGTGACTTACTTAAATAAATATCATCATGCAAGTACGAACGACACACACATTTATATACTCAACCTGCGTTCAGGTGGTCCCCATTGCCGGTGACATACGCAGGCGGAGCTCGCACTTTGGTGAGTGAATGATGTGTGCTGCCAACTATCTAAGGCACAAGCATAAAAAGGATGGTTAGCACAGCGCAAGCTGTGCCAAGAGAGTACTAACTGACGTTCGGTTGCACTCGCCTCCAAGAACTAGAGTACTTCTGCGAGTACTCAGCAGTGAATGATGTGTGCGAACATGTGTATGTAAACATATTGGTGCTGCTTCTGATGAGTAGGGTTGGCCAAAATCCTGTTTTTACGGTGTATAAACGGTATTTATGGCAGGGAAATCACCGATTATACGATCATATACGGTGCATATACGGTTCTGGCCGACCATACTTATGAGCAATCATCATCTAAATAGCAGGTGTATAAATAGTACGAGGTGTATGCATAATAGGAGGTGTATACATAATAGGAGGTATAGATAATAGGTGTATACATAATAGAAGGTGTATGAATAGTAGGAGGTGCAAACATAATAGGAGGTGTATACATGATAGGAGGTGTTTAGATGATAGAAGGTGTAAACATAATAGGAGGTGTATACATTACAGGAGGTGTGTAGATAATAGGAGGTGTATGCATGATAGGAGCTGTATACATTACAGGAGGTGTGTAGATAATAGGAGGTGTATGCATGATAGGAGGTGTATGCATAATAGGAGGTGCATACATAATAGGGGGTGTATACATGATAGGAGGTGTATACATTATAGGAGGTGTATACATTATAGGAGGTGTATACATTATAGGAGGTGTGTAGATAATAGGAGGTGTGTAGATAATAGGTGTGTAGATTGTAGGAGGTGTATACATAACAGGAGGTGTTTAGATAGTAGGTGTTTAGATAACGGGAGGTGTATAGTTTAACAACAGGAGGTGTTTAGATAGCTAGGTCCTAATGCATTAGCGTGAAATTCCATCGCTTCCAGTGACTTTCAACAGGATCTGCTCCTCCTCACACCTGTGTGCACCTGCTGCTGTCAATCACGCATCCGTATGAGAGTATGCATGCAAGAGACACCGCACACACCATGCAGTGCAGACACACCCCACACACGTCATAAAGTGCAGAAACACCCCACACACGTCATAAAGTGCAGAAACACCACACACACGTCATAAAGTGCAGTGCTCCTTCCCACGTGTGTGCACCTGCTGCTGTCAGTCACGCATCCGTATGAGAGTATGCGTGCAAGAAACACCGCACACACGTCATAAAATGCAGTGCTCCTCACACACGTGTGCACCTGCTGATGTCAGTCACGCATCCGTATGAGAGTATGCATGCAAGAGACACCGCACACATCATGCAGTGCAGAAACACCACACACACGTCACGAAATGCAGAAACACCACACACACACACACACGTCATAAAGTGCTGTGCTCCTCACACGTGTGTGCACCTGCTGCTGTCAGTCACGCATCCGTATGAGAGTATGCGTGCAATGCCCTGTGTGCACTTCTGAACAACACAGGAGGATTTGGAGCGTGTGAAGGTGTCAGGCTTGGGGCGGGTGGACATCACTGTGGGCAGTGCCCTTGACATTTTCGGTGGAAAGCTGCCTTACGAGGATGTGGTGGCATGGCACAGGAAGCAGCAGCAGCAGTCGCGTATTGTTTAGATAAGATCGTTAACCCTGCAGGGACAAGCCCTTAGTTGATGGCACTTGGGCGTTCCTTCCTTACGCTGCAGCCATGTGTATAAATTGAAATAAGAAAACTACGCAGGCAGTGAACACTCCCTAGGTTAATGAAGAAAAGGAGCCACATGTTCATTTTACCATCAGCGTTTCATTTTTTTCCTTTTGACAGCTGCCTGGTTGGTGGTGACACCCGATTGTAACCATTCACAGCAGCCATGAAGGGGACTGTGTACCTCTGCACACAACTCCCATGTTGCACAGAGGTTATAGACTTATATGTTCATGATTTCCTCTCTCAGCAGAACGATTCACTTTTTCTGGACTTTTTTTTTTTTCTTTCTGAGCTTTTGGGTTTATTTGTGGCTGGCTGAGACCAGTCAGAAGCCGATCAGCCAAACAACCTGGCTGAAGGTCCCCCCCCATTGTAACCATTGTAACCATTATAGACTAAGCCATCGCTCAGTCAAAAGTGCGACTGCTAGGAGTGTTTGTTGTTTAAGGTGCAATAAGGAGTGCTTGTTGTAGCACCACAGTGCCAGGGATGTTTGTTGTACACGGTTTACAATAAGGAGTGTTTGTTGTAGCACCACAGTGCTAGGAATGTTTGTTGTACACGGTTTACAATAAGGAGTGTTTGTTGTAGCACCACAGTCAGGGAGAGGCAGCACTTAGAGTTTTGGATACCTTATTCTGATGGTCATAAAATAATAGAGCGCAACAGCAAAACGCTGACTTACCAACAGTGGTGCGCGCTGCCTGCAAGAAGAGCTCTGGTTACCCATTCTTCTTACAGTCTGCCTATATATATGTTTCTTGATTTTCCTCAAGATGCTATTCGCAGTGTGGCTCATTTCAGGCCTCGTGTTCACGCCCTTTACTATGAGACAGCCATTTGGAATCCTACCTCTTCCCCAGCTTGTGACTTGTGTGAGGCTGTCCAGGATGAAAAACATCCCAATTAGGACCAACTCCACTGGGACTAGTTTATAGCCTGCTTGCGTCACATCCTATGTTTATTTTGCGCTGGCAGAGCCCAGCAAAATACCCGCCGCCTCAGAGTACAGGACCATGACGGCATGGTTCATTACACAAGCCGCAAATCAATACTACAGCACACACACGCACACGCACACACACATACACATGCCGCTACGGGTAAATGAAACACAAGGCAAGGTGCGAGAGAAGGATGAAATTATGTTCAAGAACAAAGATAAACATAGCGGTGTCATCCTCAAGCTAGATTTGCAATCCAGGACAATAGGAACACATAAAATTAGGCACCCCCAAACACTGATGACTATTCATGTACTACACATAATACTATCATGTACACATATTCTATTACTGCCTATTTATGTACACATAATAATGTACACACAATAATACCTGGAACATTTTGAATCAAGGTTTTTGGGCCAAGCCACATTAATGAGAGGATCTACAGAATGGCTGCACGGGATACTAGTATGTATATTGTGCAGTCAAAATGGTCCAGTACATACAAAACTACTCCAGCTCTAGCACGCAGGAAGCCAAAAAGCGGGTTGTACAATCATTGGTTCAGTACATACAAAGCCATAATTACTCCAGCTCTAGCACGCAGGAAGCCAAAAAGCGGGTTGTACAATCATTGGTTCAGTACATACAAAGCCAAAACTACTCCAGCTCTAGCACGCTGGATGCCAAAAAGCGGGTTGTACAATCATTGGTTAAGTACATACAAAGCCAAAACTACTCCAGCTGTAGCACGCAGGATGCCAAAAAGCGGGTTGTGCAGTCAATGGTCCAGTACATACAAAACTACTCCAGCTCTAGCACGCAGGAAGTTAAAAAGCGGGTTGTACAATCATTGGTTCAGTACATACAAAGCCATAATTACTCCAGCTCTAGCACGCAGGAAGCACGCAGGAAGCCAAACAGCGGGTTGTACAATCATTGGTTCAGTACACACAAAGCCAAAACTACTCCAGCTGTAGCACGCAGGAAGCCAAAAAGCGGGTTGTACAATCATTGGTTCAGTACATACAAAGCCAAAACTACTCCAGCTGTAGCACGCAGGAAGCCAAAAAGCGGGTTGTACAATCAGTGGTTCAGTACATACAAAGCCAGAACTACTCCCTCTAAGCACGCAGGAAGCCAAACAGCGGGTTGTACAATCATTGGTTCAGTACATACAAAGCCAAAACTACTCCAGCTCTAGCACGCTGGATGCCAAAAAGCGGGTTGTACAATCATTGGCCCAGTACATACAAGGCCAAAACTACTCCAGCTCTAGCACGCAGGAAGCACGCAGGAAGCCAAACAGCGGGTTGTACAATCATTGGTTCAGTACACACAAAGCCAAAACTACTCCAGCTCTAGCACGCAGGAAGCCAAACAGCGGGTTGTACAATCATTGGTTCAGTACATACAAAGCCAGAACTACTCCCTCTAAGCACGCAGGAAGCCAAACAGCGGGTTGTACAATCATTGGTTCAGTACATACAAGGCTAAAAAGGGTTGTACAAAAGGGTTGTACAAAAGGGTTGTACAAGAGGGTTGTACAAAAAGGCTGTACAAACAGTGGTTGTACAAAAAGGTTGAACAAAAGGGTTGTACAAAAGGGTTGTACAAAAGGATTATACAAAAGGGTTGTACAAGAGGGTTGTACAAGAGGGTTGTACAAAAGGGTTGTACAAAAAGGGTTGTACAAAAAGGGTTGTACAAAAAGGGTTGTACAAAAGGGTTGTACAAAAGGGTTGTACATAAGGGTTGTACAAAAGGGTTGTACAAAAGGGTTGTACAAAAAGGGTTGTACGAAAGGGTTGTACATAAGGGTTGTACAGTCAGTGGTCCAGTACTCACAAGGCCAAAAAGCAGATCATACATTGCGAGCACATAACGAGCTTAGTCGCGAGATAAAGAAGAAATTACTACGCAGACAGACAAGATATGTTCACAATGAGTTCCTAATTTGTTGCAAAAAAATACGTACGTGCAAGGAAATAGAGTTTTAGGAAATGGATCACTACGCAAGCGTTTGTAGCTTTTGAAAAGGCAGAAGGTTGCGGAATGACAGACAAAATAACTGCAGAGAACTTAAACCCAGGGGCAAGGTGAAATTAGAGAAATGAGGCTACTAAAACAGGGGCACTGATTGTCACCCCCCATCCTTACAGCATATGTACACTAGTGCCCCCAGCCGAGATTTATTTGGACGAGCCAATTGGTGCCCCAAACATACGGCGGGTGCATTTGCAAACCCATCTTACCGCTCCAATCGCTGCAGTTGCGCCCCCTTATTATTTGACTGGACCCCTGCTGAATCCGTATCCAATATCTAATATATAATAACTTGTGTGTGCGCCAGGGAGCCTCCGGGTACAAAAGTTGAAGCCTGCCTGCACGCATGTGTGTGTGTGTGTGTGTGTGTGTGTGTGTGTGTGTGTGTGTGTGTGTGTGTGTGTGTGTACAAAAGTTGAAGCTTGCCTGCACGCAAAATACAAATGGAATGAAGTTCCACCTAGGCAGTGCCATTGTAAACAAGCTTCTGTGTGGCTATACACCCTCTTTAAGCATTAACAATGAGGATCTCTATGATAGTCAATAGCCATTTTCCGCCTGTTCTTTGTTAACAATGGGAGCGGATTTCAATCCCAGTATGGTTCTATTATTGCCAAATTACTTGAAAGGTACATGCATTGCACTGATTGATCCCCCAAGTGATTTAAATGTACGTTGCACTGCACTGAATGATTTTTGAAGTGATGCAAATGTACGATGCACTGCACTGAATGGTTTTTCAAGTGATTAGAGTGTACGATGCACTGCACTGATTGATCCCCCAAGTGATTTAAATGTACGATGCACTGCACTGAATGATTTTTCTAGTGATTTAAATGTACGATGCACTGCACTGAATGATTTTTGAAGTGATGCAAATGTACGATGCACTGCACTGAATGATTTTTCAAGTGATTTAAACGTACGATGCACTGCACTGACTGATTTTTCAAGTGATGCAAATGTACGATGCACTGCACTGACTGATTTTTCAAATGATTTAAATGTACGATGCACTGCACTGACTGATTTTTCAAGTGATTTAAATGCACAATGGACTGCACTGAATGATCCCCCAGGTGATTTAAATAGAACTATTGACTTGATAGATCGAATTTATTTGACATGCAGCAGGCACGTCAATTCTTCTTAGACGAGAACAGGCAAAGCGTGCACCGGGCAAGGCATTGCACTGGGCAGGAAAAGCATGGCATGCACTGGACAAAGAAATAAAGAAATGCACTGGACAAGGAACAACATGGCATGCACTGGACAAAGAAATAAAGAAATGCACTGGACAAGGAAAAGCATGGCATGCACTGGACACAGAAATGCACTGGACAAGGAAAAGCTTGGCATGCACTGGACAAAGAAATAAAGAAATGCACTGGACAAGGAAAAGCATGGCTTGCACTGGACACAGAAATGCACTGGACAAGGAAAAGCATGGCATGCACTGGACAAAGAAATAAAGAATTGCACTGGACAAGGAAATAAAGAAATGCACTGGACAAGGAAAAGCATGGCATGCACTGGACACAGAAATGCATTGGACAAGGAAAAGCATGGCATGCACTGGACAAGGAAATAAAGAAATGCACTGGACAAGGAAAAGCATGGCATGCACTGGACAAAGGAATGCAATGGACAAGGAAAAGCATGGCATGCAATGGACAAAGAAATGCACTGGACAAGGAAAAGCATGGCATGCACTAGACAAAGGAATAAATAAATGCACTGGGCAAGGAAAAGCATGGCATGCATTGGACAAAGGAATAAAGAAATGCACTGGACAAGGAAAAGCATGGCATGCACTGGACACAGAAATGCACTGGACAAGGAAATTCACTAGCGTGCACTGGACACAGAAATGCACCGGACAAGGAAATGCATGGCATGCATTGGACAAAGGAATAAAGAAATGCAATGGACAAGGAAAAGCATGGCAGTGCACTGGGCTGGGAAAGTTACTGGGCAGTGAAAGGCACTGGCATGCACTGGGCAAGGAAATTCACTAGCATGCACTGAGCAGGGAAAGGCACTGGCATGCACTGGGCAAGGAAGTTCACTATAGCATGCACTGGGCAGGGAAAGGCACTGGCATGCACTGGCAATGATATGCAGCAGCGGGAGCTTACCTACAAACACACACACACACACACACACACACACACACAGCCCAGGCCACCGACCCAAATCACCTTGAAGGTTGCCACCTCTATTTGATTGTCTATTGCTATGCACGAGCTAGTCTTTGCAATTCACGCTGGAATCTTTTGTCGTCACTGCTGTACTGATCATGCACCCTAGAAACATGCACGAGCTAAGACCTAGTACTCGCAATCCACGTAAGCCCCTTTTGAAAAGTTGGCCAAAACCGTATATATACACCGTATTTGACCGTATATTTGGTGATTTCCCTGCCAAAAAACACCGTTTACACACCCTATATATATGGTTCTGGCCAACCCTACTCTTTTTCCACAACTAGCTTTTGCCACAACTAGTGATTAAGCACCTGTGTCGTGGGACCCCACCGATGAAGCAGGGTCTGAGCTGCAGAAAAAATCATATGTTTTGGCAACAACAAAGCAAAGACAGAGACACAACAAAGTCTGTACCTCAAGGATTGCGTGGTGAAGAGGCATCAGCAATGAGGGGAATAGGGGTACGAGCTGGCACACTCCCTTCTTGCTGCTGCTGCTGCTGCTGCTGTTGCTGCTGCTGTTTTTGCTGCTGCATGTCCTTCTGCTGCTGCTGTCCAAGCTGCTGCTTCCCCTGCTGCTGCGTCATCTCCAGCTGCTGCTGCTGCTGCTGCTGCTGCTGCTGCTGCTGCTGCTGCTTCCGGACGGCAGCCTCTGAGGCCACACTCGCATCTGCTGCTATCAGCGTTGTGGGGGCCGGTAGCGGTGGTTTGCTGCTGCTTGCACTGTGGCATGACGCAGCAAAGGCTCTCAGCTCGTGGAGGCTGTCAGGCCAAGAGGAATGAACCTACAACCAGGTTTAATCTGATTGTTAGAGGCTTGTTTTTCAGCACTGTGACGTGACGCAGCAAAGGCTCTCAGCTCGTGGAGGCTGTCAGGCCAAGAGGAATGAACCTACAGTCAGGTTTAATCTGATTGTTAGAGGCTTGTTTTTCAGCACTGTGGCGTGACGCAGCAAAGGCTCTCAGCTCGTGGAGGCCGTCAGGCCAAGAGGAATGAACCTACAGCAGCAGTATGGATTGCGTGTGTATGACTTGGGGTAAGCCAGAACCGTATGTTTACACACACATACTCTCATATACACACATACACACACCCTCTCATACACACACGTACACACACAACAGCACACACACACTCATATACACATACACACATACGTAGGGTTGGCCAGGACCATGAATGTGCACCATGTATGACCGTATACTGTATTTTTATGATTCTAGCCAACCCTAAAAATTGCCCAATCCGGGCATGCGCATGACTCCATCTGGATTATTTAAGGGAAAAAAAGTGAGTGGGGGACACCCCAGTGGTGGTTTGTGAGGGACAATCAGGTTTACTCTGTTTTTCAGAGGCTTATTTTTCGGCAAAAGCAAAGTGGTAAGGGAAAATCAGGTTTAATCTGTCTTTCAAGTTCAGCAAGAACGAGGCTGCCTGGCCAGGAGGCATGAACACAGTACAGCATCATGAGCTGGGTAGAAAAAAGGAACGCTCATATTTTTTCTGTCTTTTGAGATCAGCGAGGACGAGGCTGCCTGGCCAGGAGGCGTGCACACAGAACAGCATCATGAGCTAGCTAGATAAATGGCAGAAAATATGTTGAGGTATATGGCTAGATCAAATGGCAGACAATATGTTGAGGTATATGGCTAGATAAATGGCAGACAATATGTTAAGGCATATGGGAGGACTCACACACCATTCGCAAGCCATCGCAATAAAAGGCAGACAAGATATGTCAGCAACATAGCAAGACCATACTTATTTATAAAAGCCCTTTTTTTACTTGGTTTGTTTTGAGGTTTACCTCGTTCTCATAGGTTGAGCAGCCATTCAGGTTGAATGCCTTTGTAATCCAAACTAAACTAAACTAAACTATTTATAAAAGAAGTCCTCTGGTCTTGTGCGCAGTCGCTGGCCATGCATAGTTCGTTTCTCTTTTGACCCGCCCTACCTCTTTCAGCACCAGAACCCCTGTACACAGCTGCAAGCCTTGTGCTGACACCAAAATTATGTCTATGTCTCGATCCGCCTTACCTCTTCCAGCGCCAGGGCCCCTGTGCGCAGCTGAAAGCCTTGTGCTGACACCAGTCAAGATTATGTGTGCATATTTTGATATGCCCTACCTCTTTCAGCGCTAGAGCACCTGTGCGCAGCTGAAAGCCTTGTTCTGACACCAAAATTATGTCTATGTCTCGATCTGCCCTACCTCTTTTAGCGCCAGAGCACCTGTGCGCAGCTGCAGGGCATGTGCAGACACCAGCCAAAATTATGTGTGCATATTTTAATCTGCCCTACCTCTTTCAGCGCCAGGGCCCCTGTGCACAGCTGAAAGCCTTGTGCAGACACCAGCCAAAGTTATGTGTGCATTTCGATCTGCCCTACCTCTTTCAGTGCCAGAGCCCCTGTGCACAGCTGAAAGCCTTGTGCAGAC
>Ga0307963_1002601_pt1 | contig 14272 bp, 10 predicted proteins | sample OrgLakmetagen594_FD_201829 | JGI IMG/M metagenome (GOLD analysis project Ga0307963, IMG submission 201829) | Saline water microbial communities from Organic Lake, Antarctica - #594 | ecosystem: Environmental > Aquatic > Non-marine Saline and Alkaline > Saline | place: Antarctica: Organic Lake...
CGTGCGTGCGTGTTTGTTTGTGTATGTGTGTGTGTTGTGTGTGTGTGTGTGTATGTGTGTGTGTGTGTTTGTGTGTGTGTGTGTGTGTGTGTGTGTGTGCACGTGCACATGCGCGCGCACGTGTCCATTCGCAAATGTGCTCCACGAGCCTCAGTGCTCATAATTAAACACAGTGAAACAAGCTGCAGCAAATGATGAATTACCTGCAGGACGTTCAGGACAATGTGGACGGTGCTGAGCATCCTAGTAACTCTGCTCAACTCATGCCTCAATTACGCGGCTGCCCGTTAAAAACCAATAAATTATCTGAAATTTCAACACAAGCATTTTTTGGCGTCTATTACTGCCACGTAACTTTCACGTGTCACTGAGACGGAACAGAGTCAAGAATACACTGCAAGAGAACCAGTGGAGCACACGGAACAGAGTCAAGAACACACGGAACAGAGTCAAGAATACATTGCAAGAGAACCAGTGGACATTCGAAACCAGTAGCATGGGGAGAACAAAGAGAGGACCTGCTCCAGCAGCCGCCAGTACTAACACCGTAGACAACTTTAAAGCCTGGCTTTCAGCCAACAAGGTTTCTCATCCAAAGTGCACCATAGGATGGCTGAATGGCGTGCGGGGTGTGGTTGCACAGAAGCCTTTAAAGGCTGGTGATTTGGTGAGTGCGTGTTGTCTCTGATTGCTTCTCACTTGTATGAAATGAGCGAGGAACAAGAAAGAGAGATTGATCCTCTACTGTCGGGACAAATTTCCCGCTTCCCTCTGTTTATTAGCTGGATATGGCATGGGTCACGCAGGTGGTGGAAGTGCCTGATGCTGCTGTTCTTATGGTGGAAAACAGCTGCATAGCGGAGGAGTTAGAAGGTAATGTGTGTTTGTATCCTGTTCCTGTCCACATGACGCATCAGTTATATTAGCCATGCTGGTGGTATGAAAAGAACCTTAAATTAAACCTTTCTTCAGACGCAACCATTGTTGTTTTATACTTGCAAGCAACACTGCATGTAGCTCTTGACATTCAGTCCACCACACTCTGGCTCACAAAGGCGCCTCTGACGAAGCCCATCACTGGCAATCAAATTGTTTTGTACTTGCAGGCAACAAAGCTGTACGTCAATTCTGACACTCAGCCCACCACACTTACCACGCAGACGCGTCTCTGGCAAAGGCCACCGCAGATGACCCAATGCAAGAGGTGCAGGGCCTCGTTCTGGCTGTCATGGCAGAGCGGCATTTAGGCAAGACCTCAAGGTGAGAGAAAACCAAGGTTGCCAAGTTGTGCAACATGTTATGTACGTGCAGCCAGTGTTTCAACCTACAGTGTCTGACCCTGCAGATCCACGCTGTGCGTTTTCACAGCCTGCTGTGTGTGTAGCTATGCACATTTTTTGGTCGAATGGTATGCACACTCTGCATGAGTACAAAAGCACTGCACAAACGTAGTACCTATTGCATGGAGTCAAACGTACTGCATTGGGTCAAACGTACTGCATAGGGTCAAACGTACTGCATAGGGTCAAACATACTAACGTACTGCATCTCTTGCATGTGGTCAACGTACCGTAGCTGGTGGTCAACTGTATTTAACTACTGCACCTCTTGCATGTGGTCAAACGTACCGTAGCTTTATTTATACAAACTACATCCACTATCTGGCTCGTACAGTAGCAGTACACTGTCCACGCTGTGCGCGCGCGTGCGCGCGCGCACACACACACACACACACACACACACACACACACACACACACACACACACACACACACACACACACACACACACACACACACACACACACAAACGCACACACACAAACACACACACAATCAAACAAACAAACAAACAGGAAAGCTCGTTTCACTTTGACAGAGGAAGCAAGCCTTTCCCTACCATTCCACGCATTCGTACTGTCTGAATACTCTGTACACTTGTGCCGAAATGCTAGGTGGAGCGAGTACATGGACTTCATTCCCAAGGACATGACGCACGTGCCAATTTACTGGGATGTGAGTGTGAGAGCAGTAGGTGTAAAAATAAGAATGCATGTTCTGTGCCAGCTTGTCTGTGGCTGGTGAGAGGAAGTGTTGTGTCTCTGTTGCATATTGTCACTTTGAGCGCTCTAGGACCAAAGAAAGCCAAGAGGAGTTAGTTGGCACACCGTCTAGTCTTTATGAGGCCAGCTGTCACATAGCTGCCACATAGCTGTCACATAGCGGGCAAATACCAAAGATGTCCCAAATTGTTTTTTGACAAAAATCCTCGCATTGAGGCCAGCTGCCACATAGCGGGCAAATACCAAGATCAGGGATGTCCCAAATTGTTCTTAGTGACTCTGATCCCTGCATTATTAGTGCTACGCCCGATTCCTGCCAGTGTGATTACAGAAAAGCTGCGATGCACTGAGTATGGGATAGAAGGGAGCGTAAGAGATCCCTGCCAGTGTGATTACAGAAAAGCTGCCATGCACTGAGTATGGAATAGAAGGGAGCGTAAGAGATCCCTGCCAGTGTGATTACAGAAAAGCTGCCATGCACTGAGTATGGAATAGAAGGGAGCGTAAGAGATCCCTGCCAGTGTGATTACAGAAAAGCTATGATGCACTGAGTATGGAATAGAAGGGAGCGTATGAGATCCCTGCCAGTGTAAATAACAGAAAAGCTATGATGCACTGAGTATGGAATAGAAGGGAGCGTAAGAGATCCCTGCCAGTGTGATTACAGAAAAGCCACGATGCACTGAGTATGGAATAGAAGTGAGCGTAAGAGAGTGTACCACAACACAGGTCTTTACAACAGCCTTCTATGTGCATGTGTGGGGTTGGGCAGTACCTGGTAAGGTGATGCCATGGCATACGTTTATTTCTCTTAATCTCAGCAAGGAAACCTCAAACTAAACCAACATTTATCTTTAAGTGAAGTTTATGTTTTACCTTCCAAGTGTACGTTTAATTTTAGTGTGTGTTTTGGCCGACCCTGGTCGTACGACAAACAAGAGGGAGAGCCGCACAATTGGCAACCTTGATGTCCCTTGATGCATTATTCAGTGGAGCATCAATGCCTACCGTGAACCTGGATGTACAATATTAAAGCGAGCATTAGCTGCCACCCGTTTGATGGTGCAGTCTGCGCTGTACTGTCATCTATAGCACATGCACAGGGTTGGCCAGAACCGTATATACACTTTGTCTATGACTGTATGTATGGTGATCTCCCTGCTAAAAATACCGTATGTACACCGTATATGCCTATAAATGTATGGTTCTGGCTTCTGGCCAACCCTATCTATAGCACATGCATGTTGACTTGTGGCTTCAGGCGGATCAGTTGCGAGAGCTGCAAGGCACAGCTGCCCTTGACAAGATGGAGGGCAAGGTGCAAGTGCCTGCAGATGCACCCACACAGGTGAGACGTTTATTATCTCATCTGTCTGCTCCCCATGAGGGTAATTGGAGATGCGAGATGGAAGTGCCTGTGGATGCACCCACACATGTGTGTGGGGAATCATGGTAGACATGAGGGTCCTTTTTAAAGGTATTTGGAGGTAACGTGCAGCTACCTGCAGAGGCATCCATACAGGGTGGTTTGTGGAGGATGTTTGGGAGACATTTGTGGTGGGGAAGGCGTAGGTCAGGGGAGCAAGCCTTTGCAAGTGAAGTGCAGATTTAAATGCGCCCATTTGAGTGAGTTGTATGGTCGTCCTTGATGCATGCCTAATCTTAATACCCCGGAAGCGCGCAACTTGTGGGGGCAGGTTGAGGGTTAATAAGGTTTACAAGAAAAAGGCCAATGTATGACTGCTCGCCTGTTCATACAGTAATGCAAATTCATGAAGGAAACGATGGAGTTTGTGGTGGCAGGTCCAAGGCTGTACGCTTTTCATGCACGACTTTGCCTGAATTCCAACACAGCAACTTATCGACGTCACCTATGGTCAAGATTCGACTGCTCTTACCAGCTTTGCTTACGTAAGGACGCGCATGAAAATGCATGTGTTGAGGAATTGTGTTTTTTTAGACTGAATAATTTGGTTGTGCATGTGGCATCGCGGCATTGCTCATAAATTCATATTTCAAAGCTTGGACACGAATGGTGTTGCAGGGGTCTCTGGGTTTAATTGAGTGGCTGGGGTCCACTGAGCCTACGTGTCTGTGTGTGTAGGTTTGGCCAGGATGTGTTGTAGTGCACATGATATATCTTGGAAGGCACCTTACTGTTGAACGTAAATGCACCGTGTGTATATAATAGATGCATGGATCCTGGATAGCCCTATGCTGCATGTGGAAACTCACTTTGTTTAGGTGGTACATTGCACAGCTTGACGTGCTCACAATTGGTGCGCACATGCGGCTTCATACGGAGCTTGAAATTTCAGAACTTGCACCATGGGCACGCAGCGTGCCTCGTGAATTACTTCTATAGCATGCACATGAGAGTGAATGTAGCGCCATTAGGTACCCGTGCTTGTGCATTTTCGCTGTTATGCTTGCTGCCCTAGAGCCTGATCACAAGCAAGAGCTCAGTGCGTGAGTTCTACGGCTGCACCGTTGTTTGATAATCATGTCAAATTGAAAATGTTGTACGCACGGGCATACCGGCTGTTGTTCGTGCAATGCAGCTGTGCTTGGTGATTGTTGAATGCACGGGCATGCAGCATATTGCTCATGCCCGTTGTTCGTGCAATGCAGCTGTGCTTGGTGTTTTCCAGTATGCTCAGTGTGGATGCATGGACACAGGTGGAGCTTGCTTGGGAGGAGGTGGCCAGGCCTTTTGTGGAGAAGCACAAGGACCTGAAAGTGTTCCCACAAGGTGATTGCAAACCATAAAGTCGCGGTTTCAACATCCACCTTTAAATCCGGGTATGCATCCTTTGAAAGGCTGCTTTGCAAGTTAATCAGAAAGGTTGTCCCTTTTAAAATGTTTAGGATGTTTGCTGCTGCTTTTCTGCTGCTGCTACTAGTTTCATTTTCCCAGGTACAGAATGACAAATTTAAACATATAAACATGCAGATGGACACACAGACAGGCTGAAAGAAACAGACAGACAGGCAGGAAAAAACACAGACAAACAGACAGGCAGACAGATGGACAGACAGACAGGTGTCTTGCCTGTATGTGCACGCGCAATGTGTGCGTGCGTGTGCGTGCGTGTGCGTGCACATAGTGTGTGCGTCGCACATACGCTCTCATGCACACATAATCACATGCCCATGCACGATGGCAAACAATGCGCAGATGAGCCTGTGTGCTGGGAGCTTTACCGTTGGGCTACTGCGGCGGTGGCATCCTACTCGTTTATCCTTGGAGACGACCATTACCAGGTGCGCTGTTTGTTGCTTCTGCGTGTGCTTTGTTTCAGATTTGCTGAGTCAGCTTTTGTGGATGTGTGTTTGCGCGTGTAAGCTGGGGTATGTGCACACGTAAATGTGTTTGTGTGTGAATGTGCGTGCGTGCGTGTGTGTGTGAGTGTGTGTGTGTGTATGTGTGTGTGTAGAGTTGAGGGATGAAGACGTAATAGCCCGCCACCTTGTTTCACATATCCGCAATTTGGAAGGTATGCTGTCTCTAATTTTGTCACCGAGCATAAAATATTTGCTGTGGTGTTTCCTTTTTAAAAACAAGGGATGGAGGACGTCAAAGCTAGCGGGTGCAAGGGTGAGTACCAAGCATATGTACATAGGCATTCATATTGCATTCATGTAAGTGGTTGCTAGCTTGGTGGGAGATGAAGGGAACGTGCAAAGCGTCGTCCCCTCATCTTCATGTTCATTGTTTGAGTGCTGCTAAGTCTGGTCGATAAATGCAACCTCGTTTGCTTGCTTTGATTGCAGGCCATGGTTCCTTTTTGGGATGCGCTGAACCACATCACGGGTCGGTCAAATATCAAGCTGTCCCACCAGGAGAAAAGGTGTGTGCATGTGGGTTATGAGTTATGAGTGCACTGGATTGCAAAATGATGTGAGAAGGTCAACGAATGAAAGTATGCGACGTCAAGCCATCCCTAAAGGAAAATAGAAGGTGTGGTATATGCTGCACAGACCATTGGAAAGGTGTAGCCTAACAGATAGCATTGCATGAGAATGCAGCGGTGATTGCCCGCTTAGTACTGCAGTAAAATATTAAAAATCAGGCAGCTGATCTTGCAAATCGAAAACCTGCGTGCTGGCTTCAGTTGGTGTTGGACTAAATTAATTGCAAATTTTCTCATGCACTGCAGCGTTTCTCCTAGGGTTGGTCAGAACCGTTTATATACACCGTATATGACCGTATGGTTGGTGATATCCCTGCCACAAAGCCATTCATACGCCCGTATAAATATGATTCCGGCCAACCCTAGTTTCACCTCATAATAGCATTGCAAGACTCATGAGTATTGCTACACCCTGCAAATTCCTCAGCCATGATTCGGCACAGCAAGGTGCTCAATAAGTGCGTTCATATAATCCCTCTGCACAATGTCCGCACACTGTGCTGCGTGCAGGGGCAAGGGTGGCGTGCTTCAAACAATGGCAGTGTTTTTCAGCAACACGCGTCAAAGCACTCAAACCACAAACTGTCTGCACACTGTGCTGCGTGCAGGGGCAAAGCTGGCGTGCTTCAAACAATAGCAAACTATTTTTTCAGCAATACGTCAATTGTCCGCGCACTGTGCTGTGTGCAGGGGTAAGGGTGGCGTGCTTCAGATGATCGCCACCCGTGACATTGCTGTGGGAGAGGAGGTGGTTAACAACTATGGCGAGCTGTCACAGGTAACCAAGGCTGGTCAACCTGTGGTTTTATGTGTTGAAGTTTTGAAGTGCTTTATCCAGTAGGGAACCGGGCCTGGTCAACCTCTGGGTAATGTGTTGAAGAGTTGCCAGGGCTGGTCAACTTGTGGTTTGTGTGTTTTAGTGTTGAAGTGCTTTATCCAGTAGGAACCGGGCCTGGTCAACTTGTGGGTAATGTGTTGAAGAGTAGCCAGGGCCGGTCAACCTGTGGTTTTATGTGTTGAAGTTTTGAAGTGCTTCATCCAGTAGGAACCGGGCCTGGTCAACCTTTGGGTAATGTGTTGGAGAGTAGCCAGGGCCGGTCAACCTGTGGTTTATGTATTTTAGTGTTGGAGTGCTTTATCCAGTAGGAACCGGGCCTGGTCAACCTGTGGGTATGTGTTGAAGAGTAACCAGGGCCTCAAATTGTGGTTAACGTATTTAGTGTTGGAGTGCTTTATCCAGTAGGAACCGGGCCTGGTCAACCTGTGGGTAATGTGTTGAAGAGTAACCAGGGTCGGTCAACCTGTGGTTAATGTATAATAGTGTTGAAGTGCTTCATCCAGTAGGAACCGGGCCTGGTCAACTTGTGGGTAATGTGTTGGAGAGTAGCCAGGGCCGGTCAACCTGTGGTTTATGTGTTTTAGTGTTGAAGTGCTTTATCCAGTAGGAACCGGGCCTGGTCAACTTGTGGGTGTTGTGTTGAAGAGTAGCCAGGGCCGGTCAGCCTGTGGTTAATGTGTTTTAGTGTTGAAGTGTTTTTTCTAGTAGGGAACCAGAGCTAGTCAACCTGTGGGTAATGTGTTGAAGAGTTGCCAGGGCTGGTCAGCCTGTGGCTAATGTTTTTTATGGTTGAAGTGTTTTAGTGTGATAAGGGTTGGTCACAAACTGTATATATACTGTATATGGCCGTACATTTTTACATTCCCCTGCCATTAGTGTCCAACATGTCATATCTGAACAAATCGATATAAGAATTGTATGCAACGGTTACATAGATATCCTAAATGTCAATCCTATGGTAATGGCCGATGAATATATTCATGGCTTTTTTCTTATGCTGTGGAGTTAAAAGCAACTGAAGCACCTTGTTCTTTGCGTGGTTGACATATCCTAAGGTGCTGATGGGCGTCTGTTACTTTTTGTGTGGACAAGTCTTGTGCTACACTCAAAGTGTACATACGAACGTGCTCCACAGATCAGGTATATTTTGCTGTCTAACAGCAACGTCCCCTATTCTTAATCCATGCTTGTGGTAGTATTATCAGCTTGCACACCAAATCCTCTTCTCTTCGGCATGACGAGCATTTTAAATGCCTGTGCAATCTATTGCTTCATAGCCACCTCTGTGATGCCACCATGCACTTAAAGTGGCACTTGTTTAGATGCATGCGGCGGTCCCTACACGTACTCAGAGGTTACACGTTAATCAGTACCCCACAAGGTCACACACAGTGTAAATCTGATTGTACGATTGTTTGCGCATTAAATGCATGCGGCTGTCCCTACACGTACTCAGAGGTTTCACGTTAATCAGTACCCCACAAGGTCACACACAGTGTAAATCTGATTGTACGATTGTTTGCGCATTGGTGTGCTGACGCAGGCAGAGCTCCTGCGTGCCTACGGTTTTGTTGAGACCCACCCGGAGGCAGAAGCACATGCCCATGTGCAGGTATGGGTGCTGCCTCTGCCCTCTACCAGTGATTTGATAGAGCAATGAGTTGTGTGCGCTTCTCTTTTGTGGTTCCTATTCGCGATCCAGTATGGTGCGCTCTAACGGCCCGCCGTCAGAAAGCTTGCCCATTTTGTGCTTGTGCTTTTATTAGAGGGCACCATTGTTTGTGAGCCAAGCTCACAGTTCATTATGAGTAGGATAGGGCAGCATGGTGTCTGCACGCGGTCAGTTTGCATGTTCGATAGATGGATGGGTAGATGGATAGATGGACATAATTGTTCTTGTAAAGCAGAGCCTTGGGGAGGAATAACTTTGGAGAGTTTTTAAGGAGACCACATAAATGGAGTTGGCCAGAACCATATATATACGGTGTATTTACGGTATTTTTGGCAGGGGAAATCACCAAATATACGGTCATATACGGTGTATATACACGGTTCTGGCCAACCCTACACATAAATGGAGTTGCGCTTGTGTCACATGAATGGAGTTGCGCTTGTGTCACATAAAAGTGTCACATAACAGTGTCACATATTTAGATTTGCGCTTGTGTCACATAAAAGTGTCACATGAATGCAGTTGCGCTTGTGTCACGTAATTGGAGTTGCGCTTGTGTCACATAAAAGTATCACATAAAAGTGTCACATAAATGGATTTGTGCTTGTGTCACATAAAAGTGTCACATGCATGGAATTGCGCTTGTGTCACATAAAGTGTCACATGAATGAAGTTGCGCTTGTGTCACATAAAAGTGTCACATAAATGGATTTGAGCTTTTGTCACATAAAAGTGTCACATGAATTGAGTTGCGCTTGTGTCACCTAAATGGAGTTGCGCTTGTGTCACATAACAGTGTCACATAAAAGTGTCACATATTTAGATTTGCGCTTGTGTCACAGAAAAGTGTCACATGAATGGAGTTGCGCTTGTGTCACATAAATGGAGTTGCGCTTGTGTCACATAACAGTGTCACATAAAAGTGTCACATATTTAGATTTGCGCTTTTGTCACATGAAATTGTAACATGAATGGAGTTGCGCTTGTGTCACCTAAATGGAGTTGCGCTTGTGTCACATGAAAGTGTCACAAAAAATTGTCACATGCATGGATTTGCGCTTTTGTCACATGAATTTGTCACATGAATGGAGTTGCGCTTGTGTCACATGAATGGTGTTGCGCTTGTGTCACATGAAAGTGTAACATAAATGGATTTGTGATTCTGTCACAGAAAAGTGTCACATGGATGGAGTTGCGCTTGTGTCACATAAAAGTGTCACATAAATGGAGTTGCGCTTGTGTCACATAAATGGAGTTGCGCTTGTGTCATGTTAGTTTTCATGTCAGGAAGGCGGGGTGAACGCTGGAAACAGACGACAGGGCTCAGTCGTATTCGCACAAGCTGCCTGTACCTGTTATTATTCACTGCTGCGTGTTCCCCGACAGTGCCCACCCTAAAAAAAGACGAAAGGGCTCAGAAGTAATCGCACAAGCTGCCTGTTCCTGTTTCATTCACTGCTGCGTGTTCCCCGACAGTGCCCACCCTGGAAAAAGACGAAAGGGCTCAGTAGTAATCGCACAAGCTGCCTGTTCCTGTTTGATTCACTGCTGCGTGTTCCCCGACAGTGCCCACCCTGGAAAAAGACGAAACGGCGCAGTAGTAATCGCACAAGCTGCCTGTACCTGTTTGATTCACTGCTGCGTGTCCGACAGTGCCCACCTGTCGCTCACGCAGATACCCCTGCGCTTTGTGGTTCAAGCAGCGCAAGCAGAGGTGGCATGCTCACAGCAGCAGGAGTTTGAGCAGCAGCAGGAGGGGTCAACTGCCGTTGCTGTTTTGGCCACCACCAGCGAAAAGAGAAAAGGGGGTGATGATGGGCAGGGGGGTGGAGATAAGGGGGATGGCGGGGCTGGGAGTGGTAAAGGCAGTGGTGGTGATAAAGGGGGTACACTCATGAGTGAGAGTTGTGCAGATGGGGCAGATGAGGAGGTAGATAGTGACGAGGGAGGGCTTTCTGAGTTTGGATTAGGTGGCAGTGATAGTGAAGACGAGTTGGGTATAAGGTGCAGGGGGGGCGAAGGGGAGGAGGGTGGCGTGGAGAAGCAGGGAGGGGGGCCATGTGACAGAGCGGTGCGCTGTGCAGCGAGTGGTAAGGACAGTGGTGGAGGTGGTGGTGGTGGTGGTGGTGGTGGTGGTGGTGGTGGTGGTGGTGGTGGTGGTGGTGGTGGTGGTGATGGTTGTGGTGGTGGTGGTGGTGGTGGTGGTGGTGGTGGTGGTGGTGATGGTGGTGGTGGTGGTGGTGGTGGTGAGGGGAAAGGGGCTGGTGTGAGTCGTGCAAGGAGTGGTGCCACATCACATCGAGCAAACCACAGAGCCATCCGTGGCCTTGGCCTACGCCTGCGGCTGTGCGCACGCTACGGCCTGATGCACAGCTCTGGCGTGTTCAAAGTCTACGCCCCTCCCCACACCGCGATAGCAAGCACGGCCGCAGGGTGAGCGAGTGGGTTGTGGCACATTCATACAAACATAGCGCATTCAGCAGGCGGCATACACATGCAGGACAATTCCAGGCAGCATACACATGCAGGACAATCCAGGCGGCATACACATGCAGGACAATTTATGCTTCACGGACGGACGTAAGTTTCCTTGAAAGAGGCTTGTCGTAGTGAAAGCTTGACAGCGTACTTCCATCTCTGGTGAATTGACTTCAAAACTCCAATATATAATATCAAATATCAACATCATTATGTCTACAAATATTATCTTGCCCTCCCTTCCCTGTCATTGTGTCTTCTCTTCCATCCTCTGCCCAACCTTGGCTATCCTGTCATGTCTTCTCTTCCATTCTCCGTCTATCCTTGGCTATCCTGTCATGTCTTCTCTTCCATTCTCCGTCTATCCTTAGCTATCCCGTCATTGTGTCTTTTCTTCCATCCTCCACCCAGCCTTGGCTATCCTGTCATGTCTTCTCTTCCATTTTCCCCCCAACCTTGGCTATCCTATCCTGTCATGTCTTCTCTTCCATTCTCTGTCTATTTTTGGCTATCCTGTCATGTCTTCTTCTCCATTCTCCGTCTATTTTTGGCTATCCTGTCATGTCTTCTCTTCCATTCTCCGTCTATTTTTGGCTATCCTGTCATGTCTTCTCTTCCATTCTCCGTCTATCCTTTGCTATCCTGTCATGTCTTCTCTTCCATTCTCCGCGCATCCATGGCTTAAGGGATCTGGTCAGGGCTCTCTCATGACTAGGGTTGGCCGAAACAATACATTTATAGGTATATACGGCGTATATACGGTAATTTTGGCAGGAAAATCACCATACATACGGTCATATATGGTGTGTATATACGGTTCTGGCCAACCCTACTCATGATGTGCATTGCTCTCCATTCCCTGGTGACGACGGCATTCCATGTTTCCCCATTGTGTATTTTTTACCCTCCTTAACTGTTCAAAGCTTCTAGTGCCTTTTTACATCCCCCCCTTAAACTGCTGACTAGTGCTTTGGACAGTGCAAAGATTATCGCCTCACATCTTAGCCATCCTCCGTAACTGGATCTGCACAGGGCTTCTCTGACGAAGTTTCTTGCATCCTATCTACTGGCAATATCACACCAAGTTTCTTGCATCCTATCTACTGGCAATACCGCAAGCTCCATCCCATGCCTTTCTTACCCTCCCCAACTGCTCACAATTTTCCTCGACAACTGTTCATCCTCCCCAACTGCTGTGTACTGCATATTCGCTGCACATGTGTCCCTCATCAAAGTCGACCTTCTTTTTTTCCTTACTTGAGGCATCTCCCTTTATGCCCGCAGGCCAGTGCCTCCCCGCCCCTTCCCTCCACCAGAACTCACCGAGGTCTTACGTATCCTGCTTTTACACTTTCATGAGGTACTCACCTAAAGCAGGGCAGCACTTGAAGGGAACCTACCTCTGATCACGTGCCTTTAGTTTAACTTAGCAAGCCATAAGGTTTTAGCCAAATGAGTACCCTTTACAGCAGGGTACCCTCTTCAAGCTAAGCTTTCCGGTGCTCTAAATACATATGGCGGGCATGGGTGTCTACATCGATGTGTGTATATGCATGCCATAATAGCAAGTGTAATGTGTGATGTGTGCTGTGGCATGTACGAGTACAGTTCTTGCACACACGCGCGGCAGTATGGAGGCAACCAAATATGTGTATGTGCATGACATGATTGCAAGTGTGACGCGCGTGTGTGTGTGTGTGACGTGTGTGTGTGATGTGTTATGTACAGGCTCTACCTCATGGAGGCAACCAAATGTGTGTATGTGCATGCCATGATTGCAAGTGTGACGCGCGCGTGTGTGTGTGTGACGTGTGTGTGATGTGTTATGTACAGGCTCTACCTCATGGAGGCAACCAAATGTGTGTATGTGCATGCCATGATTGCAAGTGTGACGCGCGTGTGTGTGTGTGTGTGTGTGTGTGTGTGACGTGTGTGTGTGTGATGTGTTATGTACAGGCTCTACCTCATGGTGGCAACCAAATGTGTGTATGTGCATGCCATGATTGCAAGTGTGACGCGCGCGTGTGTGTGTGTGTGTGTGTGTGTGTGTGTGCTGTGTTATGTACATGCTCTACAGCATGGAAGCCCCCAAATGTGTGTATGTGCATGCCAAGATAGCAAGTGTGACACGTGTGTGTGCTATGTTGTGTACAGGCTCTACCTCATTTAGGCAACCAATGTGTGTTTTTGCATGCCAAGATAGCAAGTGTGACGTGTGTGCGTGTGTGTGTGTGCTGTGATATGTACATGCTCTACAGCATGGAGGCAACAAATGTGTGTATGTGCATGCCAAGATAGCAAGTGTGACACGTGTGTGTGCTATGTTGTGTACAGGTACAGTCCCTGCACAAACGCGCAGTAGCATGGAGGCCCCCCCATCCCTCGACTGTTACCAACAAAGGGAGCGGAGCAGCAGCTGCCAGCACAGGGACAGTGATTGATCCTGGGCCATTTAACACCGCACTCGCTGCTGCTGTCCAAGCTGTGGCCTGTAAAATAGTGGCACGCATGAAGGTTTGAACTTTGGCGCTTCCTGTTATGAGTCATAATTTATGACACTGCATTTTTGTGACGTTGCACCTCACAGAGGCCTTTTTCGTTGGTCCCATTTGACCTTGTTACCTTGCAGAAAAGCTTACGTGACCACTCATGCAGTCTTGGCTTAAACCCATAGTAAGGTCTATCTACCTTGCAGGGCCGCTACATCACTAGCCTGGCAGACGATGAGAAGCAGCTGGCGGACGTATTGAGGGAGCGACAGCAGGAGCATCAGCAGCAGCAACAAGATCAACACGAGCAGAAGGAGCAGGAGGGTCAGCAGCAGCAGCAGCAGCAGGGGCAGCAGCAAGACCAACAACATCAGGGGTCGGGCAGGAAACGCAAACAAGGCAGTAAAGGAGAGCAGCCCGCCAAAAAGCGTAGAAAAGAGCAGGAGCACCAACAACAACGGCAACAACCGCCGCTGCAGCAGCAGGAGGAGGAGCTTCAGCCGCAGCAAGGCTCTTTGCTTCTGCCCTCCAGGCAGGAATCAGCACTCATTGCGCGGGTGGGAGAGAAGCGTTGCTTGGAGCAGCTGCGTCTTTGGTGGCAAGGAATGGTTGAGAGGGTCAGCACGTCAGAGGGGCAACAGGGTGAGGTTCCTCAGCAGGCTCAGCAGGAGGGGCAGGGGGGGAAGGAAATAGTGCAGCAGATGCAGCTGCAGGTCTGGGATCATGTGCGTACTGTGTGGGGCTTGCCTCGGCCAGGGATGCGGGGTGTGAAGGATGCAGGGGGGGGGGAAGAGGACAGCAGCAGCAACAGCGAGGAGA
>Ga0307963_1002609_pt1 | contig 14257 bp, 13 predicted proteins | sample OrgLakmetagen594_FD_201829 | JGI IMG/M metagenome (GOLD analysis project Ga0307963, IMG submission 201829) | Saline water microbial communities from Organic Lake, Antarctica - #594 | ecosystem: Environmental > Aquatic > Non-marine Saline and Alkaline > Saline | place: Antarctica: Organic Lake...
AGCATTTGGGCTGGAGGCCCAAAAAATGCACATGACTGTCCGATAATGGTTTTTTGCACCCTCCTCTTTACTTTGTTCCAGGAAAATAGGGTAAACAGGGTATTTGCTCAACAGAGCTGCAAATGACCCGCCTTAAATGTGAATCTAAAGGATTTTTTCCTACATACTTTGTTTACAAATTGTGTACAATCGTTTAGTAATTACAACTGACAGATTGCACAGGTAGACATGATATACTACCAAGTATGGCTCTGGCAAACCTACTCATCAGGCACAGTATTTGGCCAATCAGCATCTTTGCACTAAAAGATGCAAGATTTGCATGTGGGCTCAGCATGTGCGTCTTTTGTAAAACAGCCCTAACCCTAGAGGGTACCTGGTACAGCTGATACTTGAAGCTCTTGAGCAAAAGCCTGCAGTTGCACATAGTGGCATGGGCTTGTCATGAAGAGCTCATGAGAAGGAGTTACAGGTAAGAAAACAACTTTGACAAAAGATTACAGTGGTCGGTTTCCGAGGCAGACAGAGGCTCAATCGATAAATACAAGGATTTTTGTGAGTGTGTGTACGTGTGTGAGCGTGTGTGTGTGTGCGTTTATACGAGTGTGTGGTGAGCCGCTTTAGTACCCGGAATGCCGCAAACCATGAAGGGTTGGCCAGACCAAAAACTAAATTTCAGACCCACCATTTCCGGCCAAATTTCGTCCCTAAAACGAACCTCATCGTTTTTTGGCATTTATTGGTTTTTTAATGGTTCAGGGTAGTAAGAAACAACATATGAAACACTTGTGCGCCAAAAAAATAGAATATGGGGTCCGCTGTGTGCGTCAGGGGCTGGATATGTGCCATTTCCCTGCCAAAAAGGGGGTTGTACCTTGTACCCATGCATGAGTACATAAATGTGACTCCAAATCAGGTGAGCCATTCCTGTGAGAGTTCTTGCCCCAAAGCTCCCACCCAATTCTGAGTATGCAGGACCTCAAGCTGGACCTAACTGAGCAACCTTGCATACTCAGTTTGTGGCGGGAGGTGCCCAGGTGGGCAGGGTGGAAATCCCTCCCAGAAAATGGATTTCCAAAAGCTCCCCTCTGGTGCCAGCAACTTACCAGGGGTGTTTGCAATAATATTGGGGACGTTTCGGAAAAAAGTCCGGGGGTCTGGGGTGAAAGTCCGGTTTTGGATCCCCTTTTGGCAGGGAAAAGTGCGAATCACAATCAGGCATCAACCACTGAACCGTTTGGGGTCGCGATTGTTTTGCTGGGCGCATGTAAGTATATAAACAATGTTCTAACACTCAAATAGTTGTCTACATCCCGGGTTTGAAAGAAACGACGCCTTCCCTCGTAAGTCTGATTGACTGAGTTTTTGTTAAATAGTTCATCTGGCATTGTTTGTCAGTTTGTGCTCGGAGGGACTGACCAGAGCCTGATATTTTTTTGGCTATCTCAGCTGTCGCTGCCCAACCCCAGCATTCCAGACCATAATACTTGACAGGGCATGCCTTGGTAGCATACTAAAGGGCTCCCGACACTCAGGTGGTGGCCAAGAAGCGTGTTTCCAGGGTTTCCAGAAATGCACCATTTTTGCCCAGCAAACAGGCCCACGCACCAAGTCCTTTAGGGGCAAATTTTCACCCCCCTTTTTTTTGCTTTGATGGGTATGGTTTGACCCTAAACCTATCTGGGAACAAAAGAATTGGTGAAATTCGGACAAAACCCCGCATTTCTACACCCATACCACCTTCCTGGCAGGGAAATGGCACAAATTCAGCCCCCCACCTTCAACCTAGACCTCAAACTCATTTATTTTCATGCAGAAGTGTTACATAAATGTATAGAAATTATTGGGTGACCTCAGATGTGCAATTCAGGAAAGGGGCATGGCTATCCTGACTCCAAATCCAAATTTCACCATTTTTTTGTTCCCAGACACGTTTTGGGTTAAACCATACCCATTACAGCCCAAAAAAGGGGGGGTGAAAATTCGCCCCCAAAGGACTTAGTGCGTGGGCCTGTTTGCTGGGCAAAAATGGTGCATTTCTGGAAACCCTGGAAACATGCTTTATGGCCGCCACCTGGGTGTCGGGAGTCCTTTAGTATGCTCCCAGGGCATGCCCTGTCAAGTATTATGGTCTGGAATGCTGGAGATGGGCCGTGGTGGGCAGCAACAGCTGAGGTGAATCCAAATCCAATATTCACACAGGTCTCAAACATTTGTTTCAATGGGACCAGCTAATCGTGTGCCAAACACACTATAAATTTTGCTCCAGAGGATCTCACTACGTAATTTTTTTGTTTATTATTTGTAAATCATCGCAATAATCGGTCTGCCCCGACTTGGGCTGTGCACTTTTTCCATAGCTTCGCCAATCCCTGCCAAAAGGGGGTCCAAAACCGGACCTGACCCCAGACCCCTGGACCTTCACCAAAATGTCCCCAATATTATTGCAAGCACCCCTGGTAAGTTTATGGCACCGGGGAGAAGCTTTTGGAAATTTACTTTCTGGCAGAAGTTTCCACCCTGCCCACCTGGGCACTCACTTGCACAAACTGAGTGTGCAGGGGTGCTTAGATATGTCTAAGGCTCCTGACTACTTAAAAGTGGGAAAGCGTGCAGGTTTGTTTATCAAACAGGAATGGTGAGTCTGATTAAATTGGATACGGCTGTAATTGAAGTTTTCCTGCCGGAAATCCTGCAATATAATGTGTGCAACAGGTGAGTTTGTATGACCCTGATTATAAGGCACAGCCCCTCAGGACGCACCTCTGAAAAATGGCAGCAGTTCCGGCTAAGCAGGTCGTAGGAGTCACCTTGCCACTCCTCCTTCAGTCGTTTCAGGATCTGCTTGACCTATAAAGCATGCAAGTTTGAAATGAAGGATCATATGGGGTTCAACGCGTTTGAGCTGCGCATTTCAGAATTTTGAGGAGCTTAAATAAGAGATAGCAGCATTCTGAATATAACGACAGGCTAAAAGACCCTTAGCATTCGATATAATTTGCAATTCTATTTCATTTACTCTGAAGGCCAGTCACCCATCATGCACACTTGCTCCTCACAACATTGTCTTAATAGGTGCAGGTAAGACAACCATCGCAAGCTGAGTGCTCTGAAACTTTGAGACCCAACAAGCGTTCGAATTATGTCCAACCTGGCGTGTCCCGTTAGTTAGCTTAATTCTTTTGTGATGCTTGACTTATACGTTAGTGCATGCCCTCACAAACCTGAACTGTGAACCTGAACTGCACGGACACTGTGTTTCTCATGAATCATGATCCATGCTCGCATTCAAGACAACTCATCTCATGCCCATGCAGGGCGACTCAAGGCAACTCGTCTCATGAATCATGCTCGCATTTAAGGCAATCCATCTTACAGCAGCCTCATCTCATAGCTTCAGGGGCACACCCACCCAGTCCTCTTCTGTTCTTCATCTGACTCAATCCCCTCTTCTCTGATCTCCCACTTTTCCCCCTCATCACTCCTCCCTTCCTTTCCCCCCACCTACTCCATTTAAAAATGTCCTACGGCCGCAGCTGGCAGCACTACAAGCACATTCATGCTTCCCACCCCGTACCTCTTGCTTGCTTTTGGTGGTTGTCCCTAAGGGAAGTGATTCCCGGAACTTGTACATGCTATTCTTCTTTGGCTCAAACCCATATACACCACTGCCTGAAAGAAAGGGGATTTTACAGAAAAAACTCCTAATCACGGACCCATAATATGTGCAGCGCTATGAACGAAAAAGATTGAAAGAAGGGACAGTTCACTTATGCGGAAGCAAGCAGTTACCCTGATAATCTGATAAGGACCAAATTATAAAGCATTTGCTGGAAGATTAATTTGGCCAGCAAGCAGCAAGCCACAATTTTTAAATGCAACGCCTCTTCTGGCTACAAATCAAAAAGTCAACAGCAGTTCCCAGTCTGGCAAATTACAGCCGTTACATGTTACATCTTTGAATGTGCTTTATAGTTGTGGTTGATCCTACATGAAGTCTTCTAAAAAGCAGAGGCGTTGATTGTTAACTTTGTGCAGCAATCTAATTGGCAACAGGTACCAAGACAAAAGCTGACAAAAATCCAGAGGCCTGAGGGTACAATCTATCACACAAAGCACGCACACATGCGCCATAGTGCCTACCTGAGGGGCATCCCCCAAAGCTCCATTCACAATCATCGACCTCGATAGCCCTGGAACGTAATTATGTATGTGATGGTCATTTCAGGTGTGGTTGGGTGCACATGCGTTCTGTGGCATCATCATAAAGCAGCCATACACCAACAAAGGAATGAATTTGGATCCAGGAACGCTCAGGACTTGTAAAACAGGAGGTAGCCAAATTCATGTTTATTTATGGAGGCAATGTGTCTGTTTCCGTCCCTCCCTGCACTGCACAGCAGGAATCTAGCTCGCAATCTTGCTTGCTTGTGCGTTTTCTGCAGGACAGTGCCTCACAGCAGGCAAGAATACATCCTGGCCTCAGGAAGACTCAACAGTGTAGCATCTCTGCCTTTTCTGCTCCCTCCCTTTGCACAAACTGCTGTTGTGTGATGCATGATACTTACTTCTCGTGCTTCAGCTCACGCACCCGTGGAAAACTCCCCCAAAGCCAGCGCTCCTCCCCCATTCATTGAGGCGCTGTATCACAGAGTCCATCTGGTCACTTGCGCCAGGCACGTCGTAAACGTTCAGGCAGACCTCCATCTGTGTGGTTGTGCCTATGCGCATGCCAGGGGAGCTGCCTTAATTTACTCCGTATTGATGTAATATTGGGTGGTGCAGGTGTTTACGTCAGGCATATTGCACCATTTACGGAAAGTGCTTAACAACTTTCTGCGTGTGCAAGTGTTTGTGTGCGTATGTATGTGTATGTGTGCATGTTTGTGTGGGTATGTGTGTGGGTGCGTGTGTTAGTATGTGTGTGAGAAGGGCACGTGTGTGCATTTGTGCAACAAAAAAGAGTGTGTGTCTGTATTTCTGTGCGTTTGTTTGAGTGAGTGAGTATGTGTGTATGTTTTGTGTGTTTGTGCATGCGTGTGCGTGTATATGTGCATGTGCGTGAGTATGTGCTGTTTGTTTGTTTGTTTGTTTGTTTGTTTGTTTGTTTGTTTGTTGTTTGTTTGTTCGTTTGCTTGTTTGTTGTGTGTGTGTGTGTGTGCATGCATGTGTGTTTGTGTGTGTGTATGTGTGTGTGTGTGTATGTATGTGTGTTTGTTGTGTGTGTGTGTGTGTGTGTGTGTGTGTGTGTGTGTGTGTGTGTGTGTGTGTGTGTGTGTGTGTGTGTGTGTATGTGTGTGCGCGTGCATGCATGCGAGCGTGCGTGCGTGCGTGCGTGTGTGTTTGTTTGTGCGTGTGTGTGCGTGTGCGTGTTGGTGTGCATGTGTGCCTTCTCGGACCACGATACCTATATACTAACACGGTTTTTGAATGGAACGAAAATTGCGAAAAAAGAACTCTTGTTTCATCAAACTTTTTTGAAGGCTAAGGCCCCGGTCACACGGGTTTGGTTAAGTCATTTGGTCAGGTCATTTGGTTACCCCTCGAAATTTATTTTTTGTATGAAGAAGACGCATTGGGCATTCAGGATTCCAAAACACCCTGTAACTTTTTAATCCGTCAGTCCGACGAAAAGTTACGACCCAAAAATAGGCTAACCAAAGAACTTGACCAAATGACTTAACCAAGGAGCGGTCACACGACACAACCAAAAATTTTCGTTTTCCGCTAATTCCTTCTAATTCACTGTGTTTAAAATACATATATATTTCTAAAATGAATGAGCGAGCGACGTGCGCGATGTTTATGGCCTTCATGACCTGTTTTTGCAGTCCTCCAGGCAGCTCACCCCCTGCAGATAGTGCCCTCATGGCTTCATTGGCATTCTGACAGCCCTTCAATCCCATGATTTGGCTGAGAGCATGCTGGTGGGGCTTGCGGCTGGTGCATGGTGCTTGCATGTATGCAAGCATGTACAAGCTTCGCCAGCTCTGCACACTGCAAAATACAAGCGTGAGGGAAACCCAGCATGGAGTTGCATGTACATGATTTGGTCAGCACCAATGTCATCGCTCTCATTATGGTCATACTGAGTCGCTGGTACCATCTGACAGGCTTGCTTCCCTTCCCTTTCTTGCCCTTTGCCTCCTTTGCCTCCTCTGCCTGCACTTCGCTATCCTCACTCTCACTCCCATCCTCCTTTTCTGACCCCGAAAAAGTAAATGTGTGTGTGTGTGTATGTGTTTGTGTGTGTGTGTGTGTGTATGTGCGTGTGTGTGTGTGTGTGTGTATGTGCGTGTGTGTGTGTGTGTGTGCACGTACCTGCTTTTGCTTTCTAAGGTTGGTACGACTGAATTAGAATCATCCCAGGCCCTCCTCCTCCTCCTAGGGACCCCATTCTGTCTTTGGCAGCTGTAGCTGCGGCACGTGGTTCACGGCGGGCTGAGCTTAGCTGCCCTGCAACGTCCGCCAGCTGTGAGAGGGAGGGTGGTGCATGGGGCGCGCTTGCATGCTGGCTAGTACTTGCTTTTTGTCGCTTGCCCATAACTATTATATTTAAACGATTGTATTAAAAATGTTTGCCTATAATGGTGAACCTGGACTCAAGACGCACTTATAAAGGTCCAGGGGGGGGCCCGGGCACGAAACTGGAACATCGAAAAAGTTAACCAAAATTTGTGAACGGGCCCCCCCCCCCCCCTAGTTACGAAACCTAACCAATGGTAAGGCTTAACCTAACCAAGTCCCGTCACAGGTGACCGACTCGTGGTTAACTATTTGGTTACCAAAGAGTTAACCAAACGACGTAACCAAGTCCCGTGTGACCGGGGCCTAACTGGTCTCTTGTTTTTGTTCCTCTTTTCTTTAATAAATGCGGAACTCGGGATTTGTTGTTAAAACGGGGACCAAAATCAGTGTAATAACAATCAGACATCTATCGAATTTGCTCGTCCACAATGAGTCACACGGGGGGGCAAATCAGTACGAGCGGTCGCGAGTCCGATAGTTGTGTTGGATCATTCAGCAAGTTTTGTTTAAGAAGTTGGAGGACCATGCATCGTTAATCGTTAGTTGGTGAGCTGACCCTTGTTTGATTTGACCTGATATGGGAGTCACTATCACCGCCCCCTATAACATAACCGTGGGAAAAATTGTGTAACCTGGAACGTGTGTGTTTGGTGTGTGTGACACCATTATTTTAAACTTCTGGCTATCTACACAAGGCAGCAAACCCCTGCTGCCAACAAGCTTCTCTCCGCACGTGTAGCAGCAGTAGCGCAACTGGCCTCAGCAGCTAGAAGCTGATTCACACCAAGGCAAACATGCCCAAGGAGTAGCTAGAGTAAAGCAGCAAGGCAGCAGCACAGCATCAAAGTAGAAGGCAAATATGCCCAAGGAGCAGCTAGAGTAAAGCAGCAACGCAGCTCAGCACTTTACTATCAGATACAGGGACAAGTAGTGGCACTTTCCTTTTTCGCTGGAGGTATCATTGACTGGTATAACATAAAAAACCTCCAGATCTCAGAACTCAGAACTGAATTAAAATTGTAACACCCTACTTGGGCTACCTGCCTTATATGACAAGATCTACAAGCCAGATGTGAGAATGTAATTATCACCTGGGTGCACCGGGGTTTGTAGTGATCTGGATATACCCCTTTATACCAGCTGTATAAGGGAAAGTAGTCCTAACCTATATAATATAGGTATTGAAAAAGCAATATATCAAGAGATATTATCAGTGAGCCCTCAACTTACCGATTTTCACACCAGCCAGAGCCTCACCGAATATCAAAAAAGAGGAACAGCAGAGACTCATGAGGTGCGGGTTGTCAGCCCGGCCTGCGCCTATCCCTTTTGAAGCCAGCCGCTCTACCAGTAGCCCACCCATCAGATACCCTATTATCACAGTTGTCGTTGTTGAAGTGTATTTTGTCTTGTTTTTTTATCTTGTTTAACCTTTTTATTGCATGGCAGTGTAGTGCAGTAGCTAATTGGTGCACTTTGTGCAGAGGGATGCCCAGGTTTAGTAGAGGAGTTCTGGTGTACTGAATGTAGATTGTGCCCCCGACTCCAAGGAGAATAACATGAAGTATGACTTTGTTGCTTTGACTCCTTGTCCGTAAACGCTGGATAAGAGGTAGATGTTGGCTGTCCGCTTTATCTAACGTCTGTTGTGGATTTATTTCTGAGCAGGATTTATTTTACAAGATCAATGTCTCTGTCTCTTGGGGGAATCAGTCTGGGGTCCAAATACCTGCCTCTTCCTTCAACGGGTATTACTAACACGATAATCTGGACAGCTTTGATGTCTAGTTGGATAATTATGTTGTGTCGGGAATACCCAGTCGGGACTGTTTCTTTCAATGTCATCAGGGTCAATGCTAAGGTCAGATAGCTTTTCACTGTTACAGTCATCCATTGCAACGATTGCTGAGCCCAGCTTGCCTTTGCTGATCCTTCCCCACAACGGCTAATTGTGTGGTGGTGTCAATGTATCAATTTATGTGCATTCTTTTCAGAGTATGGTTGTTGCACCTAAGAAGCATGTGTGGAGCACTGTCTGATCCTCCGCACAAAGGGCAGGTGGCAGGACCTTTGTATGGCTGAACCTTTTGGTGTGTTTGTCTGTGTGTATCGTGTCCGTCCCATATTTATGAACTTGTTTTTGTTCCTTAAAAGCCACATTTGGCATGGACTTAAATTTGTCACTGAGTTGAGCAAGGGGCTTTGCATTAGGTTGCTGTGTGTGAGAGTCGGGCTGTGCTGCACGCTCAGGCATGTCATGTTATTTTTGCCAGAGCTTGTAAAGCAGTGTATCTGTGTTAGCTTCACCAAGGTAATGGTGGGCTTTCATGTGATGTGTTAGTTTGTCTTGCAGGTTAGTCAAAACTTGTAGCTCTTCTGCAAGGGATTCATCTTTGTTAGGCACACTTAGCCAGAACACGTTGTAGAAGGGGTCAGTAGCTGGCGGGAGGGAAACGTCATAATTTTGATTGACTACTGTTTTGTGTGCTAGGTGGTCTGCAACTTCATTGCCAATAATACCAGAGTGGGATTTCACCTTGTAGAAAGTGATGGTAGAAGGTGAGGACTGGATTAGATTTACGTCCTTGAGTAGTTTCCTGTGTAAATGGTGGAGTACAGCCATCGGGTTCAGTAGCTGTCCTCTAACCTGAAAGAGGGATGAGGCACTGTCTGTAGCAATTTCAGTATTGCCTTTTTGTACCGCTACTAGCACAGCTGCAAGTTCGGCTCTTTGATGGTGAGCGTGGGGCCGTTGCCCCCAGGGTTGGTAGTGATGGTATCACTACAACCACTGCCTATGCCAAGGGGGTGAAACGTTAGTGCCTAATATCTGCTGCTTGCTGATCTCATCTTGCATGGCGCTATCATCGGTGTATATGATTGATTTCCAATTTTGTACATAGGGAATATGCGGGCTTTTGTACTGGTTGACGTTTGTGTATTGAAGCAATGCCACTGCCTGATGTCAGCAGCTAAGGAAGTAACTGGTTGTAGAAATTGGAACCCCTTTTTCTGCTTGTTCTTGCATTTCACACAATCAGTATCAAGTCTGTGGGCAGAATTACTAAAAGTCCATGTTGCTTCAGGAATTGTCTGCTTGAGATTGTTGACCCAAGCTGGATTGGATCCTTTAAAGCTTGTTTCCCTTGATTGTTCCAACCGACAATTAGCTGCATTTCATTCTTGTTGTGCTGAAATTGGGGTGGAGCGTCTAACCAAACTTTATTTGTAAAAATGTTTGTACCCCTTGGGGTCCTTGGGAAGCTTCCCCGGCCTGTCCCCATTCATGCTTAAATTCAATTAATCCACCCCAATGCAAGCTTTGCGAGGCCCTTGTAACTTAGTTATTTGAACTGCTCCCGACACTCCGCGAGGGGGTCAGAAACATTCGCAGTACACGGTGATTTACCGCCTATACGGTACATACATCTTGTATGATCGTTTCTGAAGATTTTCCCTGCTAGATTTCCGTCACGTACACTGCTACAAACACTATCAGGTTGTGGCCACCGTAATTTCTGCAGAGCAGGAGCCGCCTGCTGTGACCAAGGGCTTCTCATTTCGTCACGTCATTCGATGCCAGATGGGCAGTCCACTTCTGCTCCCTCCCAAAAGCAATCTGAGGCCCTATTGAGTAAAAATACGGACTTTGCAGCCTGCCAAAGGATTGTCTCCAGTTCCTCTGGTAAGGCCAAGTTCACCCCTTTCTGTATGCTAGGCCAAACGGCTCCTTGGCTGCCTCACTGCAGCTCCCTTCCTAGTTAGGCTCTCGTGTGCTTGCTGTCTTTAAGACAACCTTGTTCTAGGTCTAGGGCGTCATGCTTCCCCCCTGCGTTTGGTTCCGCCCAGGAGGAGCCCACTTCCTATTGCTTGGCTCCCTTCAGTTCTGTTTTTCGTATAGCCCTGGGGAGAGCTGAATGTAGACCGCTGCTTTGTGCCCAGGTATCTTAAGCCTTGGCTTCCTGTTTTGTTCTTTTCCCCTGTGGGTCTTCCGCAAGGCTGTTCCCAGCTAGAAGGCTAGATTTTGCACTTAAGGTGGGTGCCCGTTTTCTTAAGGAGGGGTTGTGCCAAAACTTTTTTGGCGCAGCAGTCATTGCTGGGGCTTTGTTTGCTCTTATCCGGATAGGATCCTGGCTGGATCCAGGCTTCTTTTGCCTTTTTCTTTGGATGTTCCCGCCCTTTAGTAGCGTAGGTACTCATACGTCAGGTTCCAGTCCCCTGTTTGCAAATGTCCTTCAAGTAATGCCCATTTTCCAAGCGTTCTTCTTCCTTGTCAGGTCCGTATCCTTCTGAACCAACTTTTTCTGGTCGCCCCGCTAGCCTTCCTTTGATGCTCAGCCAGCAGATGCTCTTTCTATCCCTTGCTTTTGTTGCAGCACTCTAATTTTCAACTTCCATGTTGCCCCTCCTGCGCTGTCCTCCTTCTTCCAGCCTGCCCCTCTCCTGCTCTCTTTTTTCCCCTTCTGTTTCGTATTTTTCAGCCTCGTGCATGGTAGGGAGTTTGCTATCTCACCTTTGACCTAAACAAGCCAATAAGGTGCTGCTTTCTATCCAGTATGGGAGCAGCAGGAAGGTAGTGGTTACCTCTTGGTTATTTAAGGCAGATGCGGTTGCATGTTGCACTACTTTGAGCACCATTTGCTCATCATATATTAAGTGGCAGACGGGCAATCCAGTGAATTATGTGGAGAACGCATCTGTTCTGGAATCAACTCCTAAATTTCTCGGTCTCTCGGTTGCCGAGCTGTACAAAACTCTTGAAACTCAGGGGCTAATGTGTCTCCTTTTCCTTAATTGATGCAGGGAGGATTTTGCTGCCTGCGTAGTTTTTCTTTTCTTTCAGGGGATACAGTCTAGCAATAAATCCATTCTTTCTTTTGTGATCAGGGCATGATTGCAAAAGGCTGTCGTAAATGAGAGTCCTAGAGTGTGAGCATTGAGCCTTGGTATTGCTGCCTGTCCATGAGAGTTGAGGGAGTGGCTTGAGCAGTCCATGCATTTATGTGGCAAGGTTCTGGATAGGGGGACTTAGCAAGGCATGCATACCTCGATGGCGAACAGACTTTCGGGGAGTTGTATGCACCCTGAAAAATACTGAGGCGCGTTGAGGGATGATGGTGCCAGCGTGGCATTATGGAAATTCTTTCTTAGTTTGGCACGTCCCTTGGGATTCCCAGGTCCTTGTTGAGCACAATTGTCCAGATTTTAATCTATGGGTGCGGTTTCCTCCGAGCGCTCATTTGTTCCTCTCAGAGATTCCGGCAGGCTGGCAGTGCCTTTCTTCTGATTGCTTGGTCTGTACTTGGATGGGTATCCTCTAGGTTGGTACATAAGTTCCTCAGATGTAGGTGCGGATGCATGTATTGCCTTAAAATATACCTTGCTCGTGATCCGTTTCTTCAACGCACTCCTCTGTCTTTTCCTTGCTGGGGGGGTGGTCCAGCAGACTTCACAGCAAAAATCCTTAGTATAACGAGCATATTCTTGCTGCCTTGCACACTTCAAGGGCTCTTAGTGTGGTGATCAATGGCCCATTTCTCAACGGCAATAATTGACGAAATACTGCACCTGAGATCTGGGGTGTTGGTATTTGCCAATCAAGGAGACCAATCAACTGCCCTTTCACCTTTTTTTTTGGCGCTGGCTGAGACAGTTATTGTTTACACTATATTCAACTTTGCACTGGCTGACCATTTCTTTTGACATTTTATCTTTATTTTGGTGCTGGCTGGGCCCAGCACACAAACCCATCAGCGGAACAAATGTGGATGCCGGTTACCCCTATATAAACCCTTATGCGTTAAGCAGAAAGCTGCTTGACCGCAGGAAAAGTTTAAGGGGCATACACACGTCATGTCTAATCAGTGGTTGTAGCTTGTAGCTAAAATATTGGTTAACTAGGTAATTTCAGCATTTTATTTACTAGCATAGTACGGAGCTAGCTAGGCAAACGAAAAGAAGACGTTTGTGTTGCTTGTCTGATGTTAAGTGAGATCGCAGAAATGAAAATTGGATGTTGAAGCGCAGACAATTTTGTCACGAGTACTTGTTCATAAAATCAGCGTGGAACTTGGACAGGCGGTCAATCACACTGCGGTTAGGAGATGTAGGAAATTATAACTTGTTGCCGTTCTGCCGCATAACAGCATAATGAGGTTAAAAAAACAGAAATACAACGCTGATTCCAGCGGTGCGAGGGGGGCAACACCTAATTACTAAACACAATGCGAGCTTGTGCGAGCTTTTATTGCCTATTGCCCATTTCATTAAGCAAGCAAGGCCTTCATGCATATGAACTAAGCAAAAAGCAAAGAGACGCATTGAAAGGCAAAAAAATGGGAGGAATCGTGCTTTTTGAGTAAAAAACCTTTTAAGGGTGTTTTGACCCGGATTTAACAGATCCTGAGCATTTAACAGATCCTGAGCATTTAAACATAACTTGGACATTTGAATTCAAGTGACTGGGTGGTAGTACTCAGCTATACCCGGTGATTAGGTACGTCTGTACAGGGGGATTTGAACCTAGGACCTCATAGCAACCTGTTATTTTGCACCAACGCGAGCTTCACGAGGCGCTTGTAATTTAAATACTTTGATTGTTTGCAACAGTTGCGAGGGATCAAAAATGTTTGCGGTACGTATGTTATATAACGGCAGCACGGTAGTCAGTAATGTGCACATGCACACATTAACAATCATATGCGGACGCACACGCACTCATCGACACGCGGCACACATACATGCTCGTGCACGACACACAGCATTTAGAGAAAGGGGCTCCTATATAGACAAGTGAATTTGGTTTGGGTGTGACGCAAGGTTTTCAAGCAGCACTGCACGATCTCAGCCTAAGGGACTATTTCTTTGGTTGCGCACCTGCCAATGTCGCTTTCACTGGGTAAAATGGTTGTCCGAAAATGGAAGGTTCCATCTTTCTGTCCAAAGCCTGAGCCTGGCACAACCACGATACCAGTGTTCATCAGCATCTCCATGCAGTAGAAGCCGTCCGGTGATTTGCCTGGGAGTGTGGAAGGAAAGCAATGAGTCAGGGACCAACATTAACCTGCAGCAAACGTCATACCAAGAGAAAATATCAAGGCTGGCATAAATTAACAGAGTTGCAAGAGTTTTCCCAGGGATGGGTCATACGGCGTATTCGTAAAATACGCCGTATGGTATTTGACCCGTATTTTACCGTATTGAACAAATTGGGCCGTATTATACGATTGCAAAATTTGCCGTTTTCTTGCCTTTTTGGGCAATTTCCGCCCCAACAACGGCCTTTCAGTGAGCTTCCAGTGCTATTTTATATAAAATATTAATAACACATAATATATTGGAAAAGAACTGGGAACGTTTGGGGCGAATCGGGTCCATTTTGGGTCAAAATTTGGCACTCCCGAATTGCATAATATACGGTACCGTATTATACGCGTATTGCGTATTAATGCGTATTTTACCGTATTGAACGTCTCCGAGGTCGGTATGACCCATCCCTGGTTTTACCGGACATAACGTATATCACCGCCCTTAATTGTTGTTGGAGGGGGCGGTGACATATTACTCGTGAAACGGTGGTAAAATATATATTTATTCAGGTTTTTAGGGGGGCGGTAGCCAAAAATATGTATTGTTCAAAGTGACGAGCGGAGAGGATGGCCCCCCCCCCCCCCCACCCCCCCCCCCACACCCCCCAAAACCCCCCCCCCCGCCCGCCGCCCGCGCCGGC
>Ga0307963_1002612_pt1 | contig 14249 bp, 15 predicted proteins | sample OrgLakmetagen594_FD_201829 | JGI IMG/M metagenome (GOLD analysis project Ga0307963, IMG submission 201829) | Saline water microbial communities from Organic Lake, Antarctica - #594 | ecosystem: Environmental > Aquatic > Non-marine Saline and Alkaline > Saline | place: Antarctica: Organic Lake...
GTACTCCCTGTGATGAAGGCTTGTCGGTCGCCGTGACCTCCGCCCAGGAGGCCATGGGGCTCGAGGGTCTTGGTCGCTTGACTCCAGGGCGATGTTAAATTCTGTGATTTCCTAATTTTTTAATATTTTTTGTTTCTCGATTGTCGTAGATGGTGCCACCCACTCCCAAAAAGATTGTGCGGAGGGCAACGGAGGCTCCTTGAAGTATGGTGCAGAGGCCTTTGTGCTGTTCCTGCGCGGCGCTTGGCTGGTTCTGAGGTCTAGTGTCCTCACAGTACTTGATCTCAATAAGGTGGATGTAACGTTGGAGAATGCTGAAATCTTTGGGTTGGTGCTGTCTGGAGAAGGTGGATCTGCTGGTGGCAGCTGGTGCGTGGTGCAGCTGAAGTGCTCCTGGTCTCCACAGTTGCCCCATGCCACTCCTAAGAACCCACCCCCCTTCATTACTAATTACTAGTCTGCTGCTTTGTGTTCTCACGGAGCTTCCAGTACAGCACACACGACTGAAGGTGCTGTTGAGTCGTTGTGACATGGCGTACAATTAGTGATGGGGTCTTTTGTCCTCACAGTAGTATTAATTTATTTGACGTACAGCCAGCAGTCAGCAGTCACTGCTTGCAGCCGATCAGCTGAACAACCTGGCTGGAGGTCATTCCTTACTGCAATCATTGCATGATGATCTTAACGTTACTGTGTTGATGACCTCATCAGTTGGTACCATCCAGAAAGCCTAGCCTGATTTGTACGTTTAGAGTTGCTCAAAATAATTGCCATCAGCCAGAGTCTCGGGCTGTAGGCCATCCTTGTAACCCCTTGTAACCCTTGTTGCTCAAAAATGCGAGTCAAAAACGTAATTCCACGCAAGATGATCAGTCTATAGGGGTAAGGGGTAAGGTTACATCGCTATATATGCCTCTAGTAGGGCATCTAAGCAGAAACCCATAAAAAGCCTGCAACCAAAAACCTCGTAAAAAACTGAAAGCAAGTTGATGAGAAAGGAGCGTGTTTGAGAGAGCGATCAGTCCATAGTACTCGACATACATGTGTCCTGTCATAGGAACATTAATTGTATATTGTTTCCTTAACTTAGACACTCTAGAATATTAGACAACTCAATTCATTTAGAATATACCATAAGAATCAGAATGGAGAAGTATGATAAATTCAATACAATGAACAAGATCCCAAGAGAAAGTGAACTTACTCTGGCTACCAAGCGTGCCACGTGCTTCAAAACAAACAAAAGGCACAAAACAGTTAGAAGTTCTTTCATCCAATAAGCCTACATTGGTCGAGGCCAGGCCACATCAGAAGCAGGACAAGTATGGATGGACATGCCAATCAAAATGGTATGAGGCAATCTCACGCTCGTGGCCAAAACATGTAAACACTGCAACCCTTTGCCTTCCTCGTAACTTGTGCTCTTGTAAGACTCCTTCTGAGCCATCAAAGTGATTGCATCTATTGATTTGCATTTCATTTGCCACAAAGAGGACAATGTACTCGCCTAAATATCTAGAACACATAGATCCAAGGAAACATGTCAAGTTTTGGCTTTTTTATCATTGTTGCCAAGGGAGCCTGAGGAAAACAGTCTGGAATGTTGCTTTCATAATGGAGAAGCAAATCGGCCAACACGCACAGGCTTGCCTTTGTTAATGTGCAGACAGAACATTGTAGCCGCTATATCCCTATGCCACTTCCCTAACATATAACATACACCACACCAGCCTGAGTATCCTCAGCTAGTGCTTGAGGTAGGGGAGGGTAGATCTGGTTGGGCTCCAGCAAGCTTGTAGCTTCCCTCCCTTGCGACCTGCCCTGCATCTTCAACCCCTTGGGTACCCTGGTTGTCTTCATTTGAGAACACAGACGGCGCGATGCATCCCTGCCTCTCGCTAACACCCCTTGGCTCTGCTGAACTTGCACGTGCCATGTCACCAAGCCTACTCTCAGATTTGCCTTGGAATCGCATGGATGGGGGCCTTGACGGAGACAGGTGTGCTGGTGGATGCAGGGATTTGATCAGGTTTCCGCTGCCGGTAAGGGCACCGCTCGGGGTTGTGACTGCTGAGCTCACATCGGACTGCACAAGCAGACATGTGCACGTGTGCATGTGTGTGTGTGTGTGTCAGTGAGTTTACTCAACTCTAGAGGCATGCAGGATGCAGTGAATACATTTGTACAAAATACATTGTGGCAACTGAGCACAGTTTCCATTGTTCATTCAGGGATTGGCATATGCTTTTAACAGTCCAAGTAACTGGTTGAGAAGGGGTCCTGGATCCAAATCCTGCCAAAATGATTTTTGGCTAAATGCAATTTTCCGCTCTTTGAGGCATGCTGATTCGCCTTAACATAAAACACATGCAGATACCCTTCTTGCTTAGCCTGGAAAAGGACAAAAGGATCTTGAGCCTTGCATCGGGTCACAAGGTGTTGCCACCCTCACATAACTCGCCTTTTGTTAATTAAATTTGCAGGCCATGCGTTGGTTACGTGGCTCTATGGTTATGAATACCTACGCATGGGGTACAAGGCACAGCCATAAGGGCACACGAGCAGCTCACATTGCTCCTCATAGGTGTGACTCCACCAGGCGTAGGGGGAACCTGGAGCTCAGCTTTTGGTTCAGGTGGATCCAGGCACTGGTAGTTGTGATACAGCTGTGAGGTTCCGCCGTGCGTGATCTCAACCTGTACCGATTTTAAAAGGCCACGCTTAGAAGAGGGGAGGGAGCGTATGACTGACGTCACACTCTTTGTCTGAGACACTCGATTATTTGAATTTGGAGAGTAAAGTTTTATCGCAGAGCGCGTAAGCTGCTGGAAGAGTGTGCACTTACAGAGCAGGGCGTGAATGCATTAACTATTAATATACAAGACCGGGCAACGCAGCAACGACACAGGGATGGGCTCATGCAAGAAGAGTATGAAATGTCCTGTTCACACTAGAAAGGAACTGGAAGGATGCTGAGGGCATCGAATAGGCTTTAAAGAGGAGGGATAAGCCTAGTAGTACGCACCACGAGAGGCTCTTTGTCGTCCATGCCAGACACGCTCTGGCGCCAAGGCTCGCCGTCCACCTGCACGAATAACAATGTGTTGGACGATATGACGGCATGCAGGAGTGGACAAGGGTTGTTGGTGGTCATTGGGCGCGGGCGTCTGATAAAAGTCACTTCCTAAGCTGCTATGGATTACGTTATAATTGTCATGCTGGGTTTGCTACCTTGACGAAGTTAAAACTGGCATTATTGCGTTTTTTCCTTTTTTCTCTTTTCCACTCGCATATATAGAATTGGCTGGGCATTTGCAAAATGTGCCTACAGTTTATCTAGTACGCACATAGCAAACAGCAATGGCCGTTTCCTGTACAGGTGGGGTAAGGAGTGCTGCAAGGCATTTGAAAATCGTGGTAAAGGCATTCTCTTCCTGTCTGAGCACGTCAGCAAATTTGCACAAGGTAGGCGCATCATACATACATACCTGTCATAGTAACACATCAGCAGTTGCACCTCCTACTCACCCTAACATACACACACACAAAATATACACACACTGTGTGTTTTGCACCTCTTAATCACACAAACCACTACATTACTGGGGGCTAGCTAAATCCCTACAGTCGTATATGTGTAATGTGCAACACAATGCACTTACAGCACACTGTACCAATACGACGCGTGTGGCATGATCAAGAATGGATCGAGCAAAACCGACGGTTCACACCTTTGCATTACACACGTGCCAAAACTTGCCTGCAGGAAGCAGTGGGAGTTTCCACCATCTGACCGGGAGTTGGCAGCTCGCAGCGACAGCCGCACGCCTGCTGCCTGCAATAAGTGTGTATTCCTTTACAAGGTCTTTCTACAGGAAGTCACAAAGGTAAAGGGCCATTGGCACGCAACAGGTGTGTAGGTTACAAAGGTCTTTTTATACAAAGCTGTGCATGGGTAAAGGGCCATTGGCACGAGGGGTGACTGCAGCAGGTGTGTAGGTTACAATTGTCTTATATAAAGCTGCATGGGTAAACTATAAGAGTAAAGGGCCATTGACAGAAGGGGTGACCTGCGAGCTGCTGCTTGCGACGCCTGACAACTAAACAATAGAGCTGCTGCTGCGCGTGTTTGGACAAATGGCCTGAAAGTAACGATGATGCAGGGACTGGATCTGTGCCAAGGCAGGGCGTGATGGCGTAGTGCAGTGGTTATTGGTCGGCCACACATTTGGATGAAGGTTATCTTCCAAGGTTTAAGGCAATGATGTAAAATGCAGGATCAAGAGGAAGCTAGCATGATACTGGAGAGGGATTTCGTCAGTTGTACTAGCATGCAGAAATTGTGCAGGGACGTTAGAAATAAGCTGCATGAATCATGCAGTGAGATGCTCCCTGCCGGAGAGGTGCTGGTCTGGGAACAATTGCCGCAGGGGTCAGAATGAGGGATACTGGGCATCGTTAACAAAGGGAGAGCTGCATTGTTCATCTGCTCTGCTCCACAAACGCGAGATCGTTGTGCTCTATGCCACCCAAATGAGCCTGAGCATACGACAGGTGAGCACAGTGTACCAGCCAAAGCACAAAGCATACACACACGCACGCACCTGGCAGATCCTGCGTGCATGCAACAGCTCTCCCCCTGAGGCCATCACCATGCCTGTGTGGTACCCGCTGGTAAGTCCCACCACCTAGGAGGTGTGGACATGTATCATGTTTACACAGGTGCGTGCTTGTGCGTGTGTGTGCGTGTCAATGTGTGTGCAATTGTGCATCTCACTGTGTACGCATAAGCACATAAGCACATACAGTACACAAGACCCATCGTTTGTTGGAAGGCAGGGAGCAAAAAGGCTGCAGGATTATGGAGAGTCAAGGGTGGTGACTTCAAGGAATCCAAGCATTGCATTTTACAATGCAGCAACGCAGGCTAAGACAAGGTATCAGGCAATATAGCACTATGTAGTCAAGCACCTTCCTTGGAAGGGAGATTAGACAAAAATCTGTAACAGGGATAAAATTGATTGCCGTACGTTCATGGATCCACCGCCCCCCCGGAAAAATTACTGTGCCAAAATGTGCAACCGCCCCCTCTAAAAATAAATATTGTACAGTTTTGCACTGCAACCGTCCCCACCCTCGCTGGAACTTCCCGACGGGTGCAGACGGGGCTGGGGCTGCTGGTGCAGGGGCAGGCGGAGCTGGGGCTCATATATAAATACACCGTATATTTGGTGATTTTCCTGCCAAAAATACTGTATATACACCATATTTATATATGGTTCTGGCCAACCTTAGCCAAAATGAATGCATGCTCCGCACCTCAAGCAGACCATCATTATAGCATGGGTCTTTAAGACCTTTTTCACGGTCGCTCTTTGTCAGGGGCTCTGTTCCCCACAGATGTCGGCCGCCAGCGTATGACTGCGGAGGTTTGTACACCATTCAAGCTCAATAATTAGGTCCGTGAGGTGGTAAAGCATGTGTAGCGATGGCGTCGTCTTTATCCTCCCGTGTTTACAAGTGTGTGTATGTGATGTTGTGGGGGGGAAGGAGAAAGTGCACGTAAGGTGCTCACACGCAGCGTGCTCACTTTCTCAAGCCACGACCTGTATACTTGGCACCGACAAAAGGACCCACAAAAGAGGAATATCAGTCTGGATAACATCCTTATATACACCTCATTTACATTAGAAGCAAAGCAGTTACTTTTAAGTGCCCTACTCAGCCTCTCGTTGTGCATATACATCATGCAAATGTGTACAAAACACACGAGTAAGTTGCACCCTGCACATCATGCCCTTTTCAGCCTCTCACTGTGCACGTACATCATACGCACGTACATCATGCCCTATTCAGCCTTACCTCGTGCATGAGTATCATGTATGCACGTACATCATACGCATGTACATCATGCTCTATTCAAACTCTCATTGCACATGTACATCACACAACGGGAATTCCCGAATCGATTACAAATGGCACCTAAAATTAAACAGTTTTGTGTGAACCATTGTTCTCTGCACACAAAACTGATCAGCCAGTTTGCAGATTTGGGTGTTAAGCATTGCACGTGCGACAAAAATCTGTTACAGTTTAATAACAACTGTCACCCTCCGAAAACCTTGCCTGCAGGTTGAGCAGCACAATGGCCCTGACATCACTTGCAAGCTTGACCTCTGTCCAAGTGTTGCTGCCAGAGTGCAGGATGGACAGCTTTGCCTTGCGAGTCACAGGCTTGGCACCGCAGAACCACCCTGCATTGTTGTGCACGTACGAAAGTGAGGAAAGGAACACAATTCAAAAGTGTATGTGGTACAGGGAAAGCAAGGGGCATGGATGAGACTGTACAGCATAAAATAAGAAATAAGAAATGTTGAGCACTCTGCAGCATACAGAGGAACTGAGTTCCTCTGTATGCTTGGAGGCGAGTGCGCAACCAACCAGGTGTTAGTTGGAACTGTCTTGGCACAGCTTGCGCTGTGGAAGCCTTTTTTAAACATTTGGATGTGGCCAAGCCTAAACATCCCACCCAACATTCGATGGAACCAAGAACAGGTGCATGGTCAGGACCAAAGCAGGGAGGTAGGTGTGACTGGGATTAAAAGAAGTGCCTAGCAACCCCAAGCGTTTCTCCAGTTACACGATAACCTCACAATTCATGACACATGACGCATGACTCTAATTGATTTGATTTCGATTGACTTGACTTTACTATTTGACTTTCCTATCTACTGTATTTGACTTTTCAGATTCTTATTAGACTTGACCTCTTTTTTTGATATTTGATTGAGCTTGTTTCCTCGGACGCCATCAGCCAGAGTCACATGCTGTAGGCCACCTTGTAAACCCTTGTAAGCCACCTTGTAGACCCTTGTAAGCCCTCGTTGCTGTGATCTTACAACCACAGCACAGTCACACAATGCACATACAAATACACCATATGCAGACCCTCACCTGAAGTGCAGCTGAACCAAGAATACCACCTGCATGCACAGCAACACAAAAACTCATGCTTGTCAGAGCAATTATAGTCCCACTGAATGCAATTTAGTGCAGCCTACACGTTCCTTTCTTGTCAACGGGCGAGTTGTATTTTGAAAGCGGCTCTTTTCCTTTTGCACCTATATTTAAGGCGTCGCGGCTGCTTCACAACATGCCTTCACAAGAGGGGTCTAATGGTGTGTTCCTTGCGATGATAGCCTTGCAAGTGGACTGTGAAGCAGTACTACTACACTGGATGTCCTCAGAACAAGATCAGGTGCAGGGAATCAGGACAGGGACACGGTGTAATGCATTGGAAGCAGTGCCTGTCGTGCTACTTGCCACAACAGCATGATGTGTATTGTAGGCAGTGCCTGTTGTGCTACTTGCCACAACAGCATGGTGCAACTAGAGCACCCTTCAAGCCCAGTAACATGGGAAGTAGAGGCCAAGGTGTCGGTGTGGCTGCCACGCCAGCAATCATCATGACAGCGTTCGAATCAGGGCTGTGCAATGACAGGCACAAGTGCACGCACGTGTACAGCATTTGGCAAATATACAAGACCTATGCCCCAGACCTAGTGTCCTCTGTTATAACCTTCAGCACACTCACATTTGGTTTGATACACGGCCAGCAGCAAGAGCGGGATGCTTTTCACGTAGGTGATGAAAACTGTATGCAGCTCTGGCATCGAGTCCCACCTGCACAAATTATAGGGCATGCATGTCAGAGCGCAGATGGATGCCGTCATACAGCCAATGAAGGGGCTTGGAAACCCTGCACCAAAAAGTAAGACATCAGCTTCATAATTACACATGCTATCGACAAATGAGGGCTGAAATTACCCTAAACAATGATCATGGGAGTAAGAGCGACGCCAGATAAATATTTTCATGGTTCATGGTAGCCATGATTTCTGTGGTTTATGACAGCAAATTCTACTCATGTCGCACAATTCAAGCGTCCGTCAGGCCTAGACACGCACGCTGAGGTAGTTCCAAAACATGCCGGAACAGTTGGCGTGGTCTTGGCCTGGCTGCACTTCATCCTGCACTAAGCTGATGCAGTGAGGCATGGGACTGACGAGTCCCTGGCTGGGCAAATGCATGTTGATGCGCCAGCAGTCGAGGGGGTCCAACTTTGCCTTGGCAGCCTGAGGAGATAAGCACGTGCATGTGCGAGGTGAATGGGTGGGCATAATGCAGGTTTTACCCTTTTTATGGTGGGAGGGGACGTGATACATCTTTCCCACACACACGCTACGCAAGTGGTACAGTACACCTCCAGCTACGCACTTTTAAAGAGAATACCAAAAATCAGCAACAGGTAGAAGGACAAAGTGTGCGACTCACTCGCATGAGCATGCAGTAGACTTGGTCGTAGTTTTTTATACTAGACTTGATGAACTTGCCGCCCCAGCCAAAGCTTCGAGACATGTCATTGCCTGTGTCAAGCAAACAGTTGTTAGACAATGGATGAAATCAAGGTAGCAAAGAAGACGCTTGTTTCGGCTACATACTCTTTGCCTTACTGTGCTCAAATGATTCCCGTGCAAAAAACTGCGTGTACCCTGTACAATATGAACGTAATTGAAGATAATTGCAACCACGATGCCTAGCGAATTTTAGCACCTAGCGCATTTCAGTCAGGAAAGGGTGATGCTTACCGGTACCCAGGGGGATGATGGCTACACCAGGAGCGGGGAGCAGGCTCAACTTCTTGATGGTGGCTAGCACCCAAGCGATGGTGCCATCTGAGCAACACAGTACAAAAAGGTCACAAATGCGTAACAGGGCTCAAAGAGCACAATAAGGAAATATTTTTTTTTTGCTTGCACCGCACTTGAAAAGGGAGTACTTCAAGCCAGCGACTCTTGTTAGGAGTTGGAGACCAAGATGCTTTTGATAACAATACCTGTACAACAGTGCTGTGTACGCGCAGGAAGAGTAAACAGCCACTAATGCATAACAGGCATAATTAAGTAGCCAGATACTACACACGGCATTTCTGTGAACAATCCGGTGTGAGGCTTGCTGTTTAATTAATGGGCACACGTGGAAAAAGTAACTCTTGTTGGCGGCAAAGCAATGGCGCCACTACAGGGTGTGCGAAGTAATGCTGCTTGTTGATAGGCCTTTAATCACAGGCATATGGCCACCCACTCAGACCAGCCTGTGTTAGCAAATAAGTTTGCGCCTCTGATGTCAGTAGTAGCAGTTCCCTCTTCCACAAGGCCACCGAGCTGCCTGACCAGAAGGCTCGATAAATTCAATTTAACTTTCTTGCCACTTTCTTGCCACGAGAACAGATCTCAGCCACAGACTATAAAACAGTCGCTGGTCCACTAATTCATGCTCAAATAGCATGGCTTCAGCATGAAGCAGATCGAACCTGGTCGTTCTCACGGCTGGCACACCCAAATATGGGCTGCTTTGTTCCAGAAATTGTGTGCTACCGTACCTCTCCCATCCCTCAACCATTCTTGATAAAATAAGTTGCAATGGAGATTCTGAATTCTTTTAAATAAGGCTGTGATCTGCAGAGACCGCAAGCAGGTACAGGTAGCTCGTGTCTGCCTTATTGCCTCAAAAATCAGTAATTGCACGGCACCCAGCCGTGTCCTGCCGCAATTCCAGTCCCAAAAATTGAGATTTGCATGGCTTGCACATCTGACGTAAAAAAGAGGGGAACTGTCACTATGCTTCCGCGGATTTTGAGCAACAGATGGCTGGTTTGGAACGACACTGCTCATTGCTCCCTCACAGGTGCAATCATCTCATGCCAGCTTTGGCGCCATGTAAAGCTTGTATGTGCCTTGCACATTTGGCACAGTCAGGGTTTAAATGCATAGGAGAAATCACAATTATGCCTGAAGTTGTAACACCCCTCACCCCTCACACTCCTTCTCAGATCTACCCCCCTCCAGCATTATTTTGACACAACAATAGTAAGCGTAATCCTGATGGAGCATAGGCGGATTGAGACAGGTTTGGTCATTGGCCTTTTCCCTACAAAATGGGCCAAACAGGCTTCAAGCCACATTGCTACAACCCCCAGCTGCCAGCAGAAATTTTTGGGGTGTGCCACCCGTGGGGACGACCTCCTGTGCTCTCTTTGTCCGCAGCCACAATACTCTAGCAGTGGCAACTTAAGCTTCGACAAATCACGCCCATCAAATAGGCCTGTCCTTTTCAGCACCCCCACCTCCTCCTGCCACAATGATCCGCAGCTTCTTCCGGTAGTACGCAGCGTCTTTGTCTCCTCGACTCTCTGCCTCCTGCACGGAAACATACTAATTGTTTGCACGTAGGGAAGGTGTGCAGCTAACTGCGATTATGTTATTCAATCGCAATTACAATTACACAACACAATGTCAATTGATTCATCTACAACACAGGCAAGATACTTTTGCACTTGCAGCCTTCTTTACAGCCTTTCCATCCTCTTTGCAATTATTCATTAGCCCGTGCTCTGTCTCCCCTCAAACACTTTTGCACTCATTCCCTCAAAGTTAGGTTACACTGGTCACCACTTCAAAAAAATGTCACCCAGGCCAGTAGGAAATACGGGTCAAATCCAAATCAGGAACAGCGGCTGATGAAGCAAGGGTCTTAGAGCAAAAAAGGCAGGCAGGGTCAACTTCAGGAACTATCACACTTGACTTGGACTAAGGAGAATGTAGCAGCTACAACATCATGTAATTCTTTCACAAGACTCGCAGACGCAGTACCTGGAAGTTGGAATACATCTTCTTGAGCACGATGTCCGGGCGATGCTCGCTGATGTCAAACACCTGCAAGCATAGGAATCCAGAAAAGCAACGTTTAGATGCTTTTAAGTCTTCCAGAGTGTAAAAAGGTGTGGCACGTAAAAAAGAAACCCACGTACATCTTTAGATATCTTTGTGACCCCAACTTCCTGCCCCCCGGGACTTTTGATAACTGACAACTCACGAGAAATAGACGCAGGTAAATATAATCACAGCCTTCCCTACGTGCAAAGATGATCTGGTAAAATAGGTCACTGCCTAAATAAGGTCCCAAGCACACGCACACAAGCGCACAAATGCACAGACGGCACACATATGCAAGAGCTCACATCCCACCCACCACCCACGACCACACCTGTGCTCTGCCAACAGCCCTGCTCAGTGCCAAAGCCAGGGCCGGGCCATCTCCGCCTCCTTCAAAAAAATGAACATGTTTAAGCCTTTTCTAATGAATGAACTTTTTAAATTAACATGTTTACTTTTGGATACATGTGAGAGCTTGCAACATGTGAAATTGTTCACCGTATTAACATTGTCCACACACACACACACACACACACACACACACACAAACCTGAGCGAGCGTTGATGAAGACAACGAGGGGAGCCTCAGGCTTGTTGATCAAGCCCTTTTTAATGCCCGCTACATAGTTATGTGGAAGCCTGCAGGCAAGGAAGGTGCATAGGATTGAGCGCGGCCCTCTAAATATTTACAAATTAAAGTCAGTTTATTTGAAGCAGGAAAATAAGGTTGTGTTTGGTGCATTACAATACTGTGGCCACAACGCTACAGAAGCGCAAAATTTGCTGCTTGTTTACAGGTAGGGCTGGCCAGAACCGTGCACATATGCATGCAATGTATGTATCTACGCTGTACCGTACGTACAGTTTCCCCGATTTAAATTTTGGTGAGGGCGGTGAGGGAACACTCAACTAACGGCAATTTACCATATATTTATTCTAGGGGGGATGGTCCAAGGACAGTAGTGGAATAATATGTATATAATCATTTTGAAGCAGTGATGCAATCAGGATGTCCCCCCCGCTCCACCTGCCCCTTCCCCCCCAAACCTCGCCTGCCTGCAGCAGGCAAGAGCGGACCGGGCTGAGCGAGAGGCAGAAGAGCGCAAGAACAAGAGGCAGGCAGGCAGGCCTCGCAAACCTTGGTTTGCCCCCACAGGATTTTTTGCGCATTAGCACTGCATTCTGTGGTCATGCAACAAATGAAGTTCAGACAGGGATGCAAGCATGCTCTCATGCAGCAGCAGGAATGAAATGCACAAGGACACACACACACATACACTCACACACACCCTGGCACCCTTGCACACACACACACCCACACACCCACAAACGCGCACACCCACACATACACACAGATACGCACAGACACACCCACGCACACTCTAGCTATAGCACCCAACGCAAAGCTAGCACAATCCACCGCATGCAGCAGCAACAGCAGCAGCAGCAGCAGCAGCACCAGCAGCAGCAGTGAAAGCAACAACAAGAGTGGCATTCAATTTCCTCCTTCAGTTTGTGAGAGGTGAAGGTGGCCACACACAGACCCCCAGGGCTCCAAAAGTCCCTTTGAGATGGGTTGGTTGCTGGATTCCACAGTAATATTAAATTTCTAGGGGGTTTGGTTCTGTAGGGTAAACTATCTATTGGGGGGGGGGGGGAGGGGGAGTGCATGTTCCTGCGGCATATTATAATTATATTCTTTGTACGTCAATTTGACGGTAAAAGTATGTCACCGCAGCAAAAAGCATGTCCTTATCAACCATAGGGGGGGGTCCAATGATCAAACTGCTCAAAGCGGTCATTTTGTATAACATTCTTGTTTGTTAAAACGAACCTGCACATTTTTTCACTTTAAAGTAGCCAGGACCCTTAGTTAAACCTACTTAAGCACCCCTGCACACTCAGTTCTTGGTAGAAGGTGCCCAGGTGTGCTGGGGAGGGTTCCCTGCCAGAAGGCCGATTTAAAAAAACTCCTCCCGGGTACCATCAACTTACCAGGGGTGTTTGCAATACTATTGGGGACATTTTGGTGAAGGTCCGGGGGTCTGGGGTGAAGGTCCAGTGGACCCCCCTTTTGGCAGGGAAAGTGCGACTTACAATCAGGCGTCAACCACTGAACCGTTTGGGGTCGCGATTGTTTTGCTGGGCGCATATAAATAAAAAAATATATAAACAATGTTCAATTGCTTTAATTTTTGTCTACATCCCGGAAAACGACGAAAATCGGAGCCTTCCCTTGTAAGTCTGACTGGCTGAGTTTTGTTGAATAGTTTATCTGGCATTGTTTGTCGAATCAGTTTGTGCTCGGAGGGGCTGACCAGAGCCTGATGTTGTTTTGAGTATCTCAGCTGTTGCTGCCCACCACGGCCCATCTCCAGCATTCCAGACCATAACATTGACAGGGCATGCCATGGGAGCATGCTGAAGGACTTCCAACACCCAAATGGTGGCCAGAAAGCGTGTTTCCAGAGTTTCCAGAAATGCACCATTTTTGCCTAGCAAACAGGCCCACGCACCTTCCTTTGAGGGCGAATTTTCACCCCCTTTTATTTGCTGTAATGGGTATGAATTAACCCAAAATGTGTCTGGGAACAAGAAAATGGTGAAACGTGAATTTGGAGTCACATTTCTGTACCCATGCATGGGTACAACCCCTTTTTTGGCAGGGATATGGCACACATCTAGCCCCCGACGCACACAGCAGACCCCATACCCTTTTTTTTGGGCGCGGAAGTGTTTCATATGTTGTTTCTTACTACCCTGAACCACTAAAAGTAAAAAAACGATGAGGTTCGTTTTAGGGACAAAATTTGGCCGGGAATGGTGGGTCTGACCTATTATACGTCCGTTTTTGAAGGGACAGTCGGTGTAACCTGTAGTTTCACCAGTTTTATAATAATTTTTCAGGCCTGCAAGTACAGTGGCTTGGCCGGTTGCATGACTCCAACTTTGCTAAACTCTGATAGACCGTCAAAAAAGCCCCAAGAGAAGGTCAGAGGTGGACAAATCCCCCCCAAATGGGCATGTTTTTCAAATGTTCCCCGCGTATGGGACCCCAAATTGGTCAATCTTAAACTTGCCATAGCATTTTTGCTTGATATTGCCTAATTTGGGGGCTCATGCCTGGTAAGCCGCGGCGTGAACCCCATTTTTTGACACCAATCTGTCATATCTCACCACCAACTGACCCGATTTGTGTCATTTTTACATGAATAGTCTACATTTCTATAAAGGATATCATTGCAACAAAAATGCGGCAAAACGGAGCAGTAGTTGGCCAGGTACCCCATTTTGGCCCATTTTCCTTGGAAATAATCAGCAAAAGGGATGTCAAAAAGGGTGGAAAACCAGAGGGGGCTGACTGAGCCAAAAAAAAGGGTGTTTTTAAAATGTGGATTGAGCATGGGCCCCAAAGTTTGCTAGGTTTATGATTGGCACCCAGAGGCCGGCCGTGCTCTGAATTTTTATTTGCAC
>Ga0307963_1002614_pt1 | contig 14246 bp, 23 predicted proteins | sample OrgLakmetagen594_FD_201829 | JGI IMG/M metagenome (GOLD analysis project Ga0307963, IMG submission 201829) | Saline water microbial communities from Organic Lake, Antarctica - #594 | ecosystem: Environmental > Aquatic > Non-marine Saline and Alkaline > Saline | place: Antarctica: Organic Lake...
TAGGGGCTGCGTGGCAAAGGTACTATAGAAACTGTGGTCGCCCTGCAGGTACTATATGGCAAAGTACTGCATGGCCCCTGCAGGGGCTGCGTGGCAAGGTAGTATAGAAATTGTGATCGTCCTGCAATTACTATATGGCAAAGTACTGCATGGCCCCTGCAAGGGCTGTGTGGCAAGGTACTATAGAAATTGTGATCGTCCTGCAGGTACTATATGGCAAAGTACTGCATGGCCCCTGCAGGGGCTGCGTGGCAAAGGTACTATGGAAACTGTGGTTGCCCTGCAGGTACTATATGGCAAAGTACTGCATGGCCCCTGCAGGGGCTGCGTGGCAAAGGTGCTATAGAAATTGTGGTCGCCCTGCAGGTACTATATGGCAAAGTACTGCATGGCCCCTGCAGGGGCTGCGTGGCAAAGGTACTATAGGAACTGTGGTCGCCCTGCAGGTACTTTATGGCAAAGTACTGCATGGCCCCTGCAGGGGCTACGTGGCAAAGGTACTATAGAAACTGTAGTCGCCTTGCAGGTACTATATGGCAAAATACTGCATGGCCCCTGCAGGGGCTGCGTGGCAAAGGTGCTATAGAAACTGTGGTCGCCCTGCAGGTACTTTATGGCAAAGTACTGCATGGCCCCTGCCGGGGCTGCGTGGCAAAGGTACTATAGAAACTGTGGTCGCCCTGTCGGTACTTTATGGCAAAGTACTGCATGGCCCCTGCAGGGGCTACGTGGCAAAGGTACTATAGAAACTGTGGTCGCCTTGCAGGTACTATATGGCAAAGTACTGCATGGCCCCTGCAGGGGCTGCGTGGCAAAGGTACTATGGAAACTGTGGTTGCCCTGCAAAGGCTTTTTGGCAAAGGCTTTTTGGCAACCTGCATGGCCCCTGCAGGGGCTGCGTGGCAAAGGTCTTATAGAAACTGTGGTCGCCCTGCAGGTACTATATGGCAAAGTATTGCATGGCCCCTGCAGGGGCTGCGTGGCAAAGGTACTATAGAAACTGTGGTCGCCCTGCAGGTACTATATGGCAAAGTACTGCATGGTCCCTGCAGGGGCTGCAAGCAAAGGTACTATAGAAACTGTGATTGCCCTGCAGGTACTATATGGCAAAGTACTACATGGCCCCTGCAGGGCTTGCGTGGCAAAGGTACTATAGAAACTGTGGTCGCCCTGCAGGTACTATATGGCAAAGTACTGCATGGCCCCTGCAGGGGCTGCGTGGCAAAGGTACCATACAAACTGTGATTGCGCTGCAGGTACTATGTGGTAAAGTACTGCATGGCCCCTGCAGGGGCTGCGTGGCAAAGGAAACACTGTGCATACACCGCATGTTCACGGTTGTCTAGTCTATGTGTGCCCTTTTCAGTACCATCACCGTCTCGCGCGTCCGGAGCCGGTCTCAAGCCAATCCTGCACAGGGAATTCGGTCGTCCAAATGCTGTGCTAATGAGCATTGGCGTACGTTTGTAGTTGCTCACCCTCCTGATGAATTATCGCTCCTTCTGTGGTGGAGGTGTTTTAGCCACCCGGCACCAAAGTGGCTCAGCTCCCTTTTTTCTGAATCTTGTGGGGAATGGTCCTCTCCACCTGCGTAGTGTTCCCCCTTCTTTTTTAGGCCTATCCTCATCATGGCCCTTCCTCATCATGGCCCTTCCTGCCTATGATAAGAAAGACCTTTCCTGTCATAGACTGTGGCCCTTCTTGCCCATCTGTTCTCCCTGTTTCTACTCCATCCTCTTCGTGACCCTTCCTGCCTTCTTGCTCGTTCAGGTGGCATGGCGAAGCTGGCAGCCTGCTCTACCCTCTACCCCATCCTCACCGTGACCCTTCCTGCCTTATTGCTCGTTCAGGTGGCATGGCGAAGCTGGCGGCCTGCTCTACCCCATCCTCACCGTGACCCTCCCTGCCTTCTTGCTCGTTCAGGTGGCATGGCAAGGCTGGCGGCCTGCTCTACCAACTTACTGGCCTGCTGAGCTCAAGCTGCTAGTGTCCCTTTGCTGGCACGATGACCCACGTTTGAGGTGTGTGATTCGCCAGTGTGTGTGTGTGTGAGTGAGTGAGAGTGTGTGTGTGTGTGTGTGTGTGTGTGTGCACGTGTGTGTGCATGTGTGTGTACGTTTGGGCGGACCTGTGCAAAGTAGGTGCTGACATGCACTCCCTTCTGCTGAGACGGCTCTGTGCTCTCAAACTGCCACAATAAAGCAGTTCACATTTCAAGGTACACACACCAACTGCTGTCTGTACGCACAAACATGCTCCAGTGTTTTAAAGCCCTTATCCTCTGCGCCACTTATAATATGCCAGCATCCTTACCCCACCCACTAATAAGCATCTGATTGGCCACTTTTAAATTGTCCGCACTCCTTTTTACCCACTGAACTAACTTCTATATCAATCTGTGGACCTTGTGCCTCATCTCAAACACCACCCCAAACAAAGCCACATGCAGCATGCAGAGAGTGATCTGGTTTGCATTCCTTACAAAAAACCAGCTTTGCCACCATCCATGTGGACCTCATGCCTCGTCTGCTCTAACCCTAAATCCGAATCTGAAACACATCCCCAAACAATAGCTGCATACATACTATGAGAGCGTCAGGTTTGGAGAGAGGCTCGTTTGCTGAGAGCAAGAGGTACATATGCAGAGAGCGAGACCAAACAAAGCTGCACATACTATGAGAGCGTTAGGTTTGGAGAGGCTCAATTGCTGAGAGCGAGCGGTACTTATACACAGAGCGTCAGGTTTGGAGAGGCTCATTTGCTGAGAGCAAGAGGTACTTGTACAGAAAGCGTTCCACTTGACTCTTCACAGGCCCAGCTTTGCCACCATTCACACCAAGCTCCAGACCATGCAGCAGTGCGGAGATGTGGTGGCCTTGGTCCAGTCTGAGGCTCCTCTGCTAGGGTCTGCACACCACCCTGCCAATCGCCAGCACCAGCACTTGAAGGAGGGATCCAATCCAGGGCCCGCCTCGCAGGTATGTGTGCGTCATTATCTTGATGAACACACTGCCCTGACTATGTGTGTGTGTGTGTCTGAACCCCTTTACAAATCCTTTTGCCTTGCAGCAACCCAGCAGCTCGCACAAACAGACTCGCCCGGAGGTGAAGAAAGGATTTTTCTCAAAGCTGCTACCCAGCCTGCCCCGTCACCACCACCAGCAGCAGCAGCAGCAGCAAAAGCAGTCACCGAAGGAAGTACAGAAGGAAGTGAGACAGCAACTGGTGCAGCATCTTGAGCAAACCAAAGCACAGATGCAGGAGCAGCTGTCGTCCAAGACAAAAAGCACGGGTAGATAGTCCCCCTGAATATTCTAATGAGATCTGCATTAACACAACCTGGAAGCAGCGAGCGTCTTTGTGTACGTGTGTGTGTGTGTGTGTGTTTGTGTGTGTGTGTGTGTGTGTGTGTGTGTGTGTGCCGACAGCATTTGCGTGTAGTGTTTGTTACGTCGTGCGAGCATCCTTCACTTGACAGGGTGGCATTCATTAGGCACTTAAATTGACCGACACATTGCCTTTATTCTAAGCTTATCCTATGTCTTTGCATGTGATTAGCAGCAGTTGTACATAGACTAATGAATTACTTTGGCTCGAGACTGGAGGTCACCTGGTATACCTGGTATACGGTATATGGTATCAGAAGGAAGATTAGGTGAAAACGGTGCTTAATCGATTGACATCACGACTAGCAAGCTGCCTGCTCATGCAAACTATTAAGAATGTAATGCATGCGATCCCGTGCTTGAAAAGCTTGCTGTACAAAAAGAAAGGGAAAACTTTGCAGGAGGATTCACGATTGTTACTCTTCATTTGAAACAAAAGACGGGAGTTAATTTGGTATTGTGTCTTGTGCCATCTCCTCATTGTTGTAAAGAATGTGACCTTTACAATAGAGAAGAGGTGGCCGTTTTCCTTCCACTGTCCAAGTAATAAACAGTATGAAAACCAGAAAACAGGCACCCCTGACAAAAAGGCAGCTACCACATTGTGTAGGGCTGTACAATTGGCTGGGTTGAAAGTCTTTGCTGAAATGTTTATGCCTAATCGTGCCTTTGCAAGTGAAGTTTAGTTTGGATTACAAAGGCATTCAACCTGAGATGGCTGCTCAACCTGTGAGAACGAGGTAAACCTCAAAACAAATCATAAAAAGGACTAAAAAGGAACTGGAACATGCTAACCTTAAACGCCTTTGCAAGTTAACGACTAGAAATGGCTACTGGGCGAGTTTTGTGCTTGGCTACGTAAAAATAGGCAGCATGATGCTGTTGATGCAGTGACAAAGAAAAAAAAGAAATGCAGGCAGTGAAAAACCACTCCCCACATTATTTAAGGAAAAGGAGCCACTTTAGTTTAATTTGAATTACAAAGGCCTCCAGTCTGGCATGGCTGCTCAACCTATAGGTCCCAACAAATAAATCAATCAAAAAGATCGCAGCTGCACTAATAAATTTGTAAACTTCTGAGTTATGTTGAAAAACAAAACCTTTGATATCACTTCAGAAATATTAAATAAATGGATTAACTGGTGTTGTAAATGTTCGGTACCGATACATGAAAAATAACGTGTTTCTCATCTTGAATATCCCCGTTTTCACACAAATTGCAAACACGTGCACTCCTGTCCGGACTCCTGCTGTATAAACCAGTTTCAACTTTAACCCATGTCCTCGAATCCTGAACTGAGCTACGTTCCTGATGACACTTTTGCTCAGAGCCATGCATCTTCAAATACTCCGGCAAGACAGATGGTGCACGTGCATCAGAAACCGGTCTCTCAGGCAAAGCAAACCAGTTGTGATAAGCCACAGACTTTTTAAACAAGAGCAAGGATCTTGACCGCCTTGTGCCTCTCTCCAAACTGCCTGATGCCTGAAACTCAAGTCTATGCGCAAATTAGAAATATTCAGCTTCCTGCATTGAAATTAGTCACTTCTGTATACAGTGCCATTCTGCAAATCACCAAAAGCATCCTTCATCTGTCTAGTCCAACAATTAGAAGCACCAGAATTCCCAAGGGAAATATCTGCTTTCATAACATCGCGTAAAGTATTGCTGTTTGAATCAACCATCCTGTTCCAAAATCTGACAGCTGACCTGAACCAGTAAAATTGCAAGGGTTTCTGCGCGCATCCTCGAAGCACACACCAGTTTGCAGAAGTAGATTTAATTCCCAAAATTCTCTTTTAAAACGCCATGTGTGCGACCTGCAAAGGGTTGCTGAAACCATTGTCATGCTTCAGAAATTGCGCAGAACAAATCTGACTGGCATACATGCCAGCTGACAACGAACGCATATGTCTTAAAAAGCCACAACATCGCATGAGGCCTGTCAGAAATCCTCTTTTCAATACCAAACTCTTTCACTCTACGTAAAGCTGCATTAAAAGGCCTTAAAGCATGGGACGCAGCATGGTGTAAGTTCATGTGCTTATCAATTAACATTCCCAGGTAGCTAATAGAATCTCTCTCTTCAAGCTCCTGAATTGTAGAGACAAAAAACAGGAACTGCGGAATTTCGGTACGCATTAAAATTAACTATGTAGGATTTTTGCACATTTACTGTAAGTCCTTTCCTGGCAGCATACAATTCCGGTCGTCTCAACATTTTCTGCAATTGGACTGGGTCATTAGCTGTCAGGGTCAGGTCGTCAGCATAGAGCATGCGAGTTACCCTGAGCCCCTCAGTGCCAGTAACAGCACCCACAAAGGCACTCCCAAACTCATTATCGACATCTTTGATAAAAAGAGAAAAGAGGAGAGGAGATAAAGGACAACCTTGTTTTACACTTCTTAAAGGCACAGTGGAATTACCGGTACTGGTGGTTTTGGCACCATCAATCAAAACATACTCGTCTCCATCGTACATTTGTTTGACAACATTGACAAGGTGAGTAAGCATCCTGATATTATTATAATGATCCCAAAGGTGTGGTCTGTCAATAGTGTCATACGCTTGTTTAAAATCAATAAAGGCCGCGTGAAGGTGGGAACAACCCTTTGGTTTGTTCTGTTTGGCAGCGTGGACTAAGTGCCTTAGAATAAACATAGGCTGGATCGTGCTACGGTCTGGATAGAAGCCAAATTGTGTGTCATGAACTTTTCGGTTCTCAACACACCACTTGGTCACCAGTTCTCTCAAAATATTAGTGTACAGTCTATACAAAGTCCCACTCACAGCCAACATGCGGTAGTTGTAGGGATCAAGCTTAGAGCCTTTTTGTAAAGGGGGGAGATCTTAGCTTTTTTTCCAACAAGCAGGAATACGTTTCTCACTCAAAGCAACGTGAAAGAGGTTGGCCAGGTAAGGGACAATCACAATTTTATATTTCTCATTACCTGAATCAGCGTATTTCAAAAAAGGAGCTGAGAATTCTTCAAAACCAGGTGAAGAAGAGGCATTCATCTTACCCAAAAATTTAGAGACCAGGCACGTCATAACAGCGAGACTCAGACAGTTAAAAGCATCGACAGTTCTGTTCATACCTTGTGAAATACGACCACGACCCAAAGGAACAGCTGAAGCCCGTGCATCAATGTGCTTTGAATTCCTGTTCAGTGTATCAGGAGGTGTAGGAGGTGGTTTAGCATTGAAATGTGAAAGAAGGTAGGTATTCCAAGCATCTGTAGGCACAGGGGATGGACATGTACAGGTTATTTTTTCTTGTTTCAGCATGTTGCAAATAGCTGGATCCCTTTTGCTCAACTTGTCCAAATAAAAAGCAGTCTGTTGTTTAGAGAATTTGCGTGCAACCCTCCGCGTATGCTTTCTGTACTCTTTCTTTGTATTCTGTAAATCCTCTCTACCGTCCCTCAAAGAGCGTACAAAATCCTTTCTCTTTCTCCTGCATATATCATCAAACCAAGGAGCCTTTCTGGCTCCAGCTGCCACCCTTTGATTCTTCCGATAAAAAACGCACGGCGAAAACTTCCCCATACCAGAAGTGCAAGCAGCTGAAATAATCATAGCCCGTAAATAGTTGTTAGCTGCTTCTACGTCCTTTCTCTCAATAGCCTTTAGAAAAGAATTGCGGCCTTCAGTGTTGCAATCAAGATGCTCAGTGTATTGAAGCGCTTTGTTAGGATTCCACCTCAGACAGGACAGCCACCGTGACAAACATGCTGAGGCTCAAGATTCATATCAGCTCCTGTCAAGTCACCCTGTCTTACTTTGAAACACGCTGTGATACTGCAATGGTCAGCGATTTGCTCGTTGGAAGGTTGAATAGCAGTGCTCAGCAAATTGTGGTAAAAGTTGGGAGTCATGAGGATGTGATCAGGTCTACTTACTTGTGCCTGCCATGATACCCCACAAAAGTGGCCTGTCCAGAGTCTCCCTTACCTCTGCCAGTAGTGAGCATGTAAGGACCAGCGGCAGCAATGTCAAGGAGCAGTTTACCAGCACGATTTACCGATTTGCAGCAGGTGAGACGAGCATGTTGTAAGCACTTAAAGTCATCTTGAATGTCGTAGTGCTCGTCGGTAAACTCAGAGAGATCACCTATGCGTGCGTTGAAATCACCCATCATAAGAAGGGCGTCAGTAAAGTTCAGAGAAGCAGTGGTGGCCTCGTCAAAGAAGTGCTCAGAGCTCTCCGTAATGTCATTGTTGCTCCTTTTATCTGTTTTAGGGTTTAGATAGACAGCGCTTAACGCTACATTACCAGGAACATTGAATACCTGCCCTGCACACTTCAGCCAAATAGCTTGAATCTGCTCAGAAACATGCCAAACAGTGACGAAGTCATGAATGCTTTGGTCTATGAACAGCAACCCCATTACCTTTACGTCCAATCATGGTTGAAGAGATGGAATATGATACACAGTACACGTAGGAAGTGCAGTAGCTAGAATGGAAACGACGTTGTTTGTTCTAGTCTCCACCAACACTGCAATGTGATGATGTGCAATATGTTCACAAAGGCGTTTAAGCTTAAAGTCACACACGAGAACCATCTACATTGATGTACGTAGTCTTAAAGGAGCCACTTTGGTAACGGTGACAATTTTTCAAAGAAGGGGTCGTTTTCTACTACGTACTACACCTCCTTGTGCCTGAAATACACCTTTCAGACTCGCCCATATCATTGCCTTTTGTGTGTTTCATGTTTAGGCAGGGACACACTTTTTGTTTACGCTTTAAATTGCAACTGCCACTTGCCCCTAATAAATATTTGCGTTGACTTGGGCTGTGCAAACCCTACCACTTATGTACACTTAGTACTAAACCTCATCGATATTCTTCTTTTTACACATTTCCCTTAACCAGCCTGGCGGTCACACTTTTTGACTGACGGCTTAACCTGCAAACCTGTATGATATCCATTGCCCTTCTGTATATATTAAAGCTTGTGGGTTACTTTGTTGCTGGCTGATACAATTCAGTCAACAACCAACATGTTCATGATCTCCTTTCTCAACAGAACAATAGATTTTTTCTTTTCTTTCTGAGCTTATGGATTTATTTGTGGCTGGCCGAGACCAATCAGCAGCCGATCAGCCAAACAACCTGGCTGAAGGTCACCCCCCATTGTAACCATTGATACAATTCAGCAGCCATTCGGCTACCAACCTCCCCCTATTTCAACATTGAGGACATCCATCATCAGACAGCAAAGCAATTCCGGCGGCAACAGCAATTACCCCTGCAGATCTGCAAATTAGCATGAAATCCCTCCAAGCATCCCTCAAAATCAAAATCACAGGCCCACACCTTCGGTAAAGAAGCTACTCAGGTTCGAATGTTTGAGCTTCTGCCTAGTAGTATTGTGCACACCTAGACCAAATGCAATTTTAAGATTTTACTCCAGCCAGCCACAAATGTGATCACGACTGCATTGCATTGCACACACACACACACACACACACACACACCTGCACTAAATGCAACCCATCAATAATGACTGGCAAGCTATACTCATCTCACTTCGGCCAGCTACAAATGTGCGCAATTTGAGAAAAAGGAAAAGAATGCATAGCGTGTGACACTACCGAGAGGACTAGCTAAGGTTGTTTTTCTGTGTTTTGCACCCTTTTGGTCGTTTGTACGCAATTCAGCTATAGCCCCCTCATGGCGAGCAACCCATCTGAAGGTCCTCTTTTGGAGCTGTACTCCCACGACTGGCACAGGGCAAAAGTATTTCTTCTTAAAAGAATGGGACTCCGGCTTTGGACTCAATGAAAAGGAGCAGGGCCAGCCCCAACATAGCTGCCCGGCCATTCACCTTCTCTGCTTGCGGTGTGAAAGGGCCTGTGAGTGATATCATTATTGTGGGAGACAGGTGAATATATGGATGAAACAGAGACAAACAAATACATGATGAGAAGATGACTAGCACAGCGCCCCAGTTATCCACTTGTCCTGCTCGTGGCTTGAAGGGTCTGTGTGCAGCGCCACTGTAACGTGTGGGTGTGGGTGTGGGTGTGGGTGTGGAAAAATAGGGTGACCAGCTCCACATGAGTTAAAGAGGCGTCACTTGGACCTGAGCGTACACGTCATGGAGAGCATTCCAATTTCTGACTAATCACAGCAAACAAAGAAAAAACTTCCAAGAAGCCCTTGGTCAGTCGCGCTGCCTGTGCTTTCACGTGTGTGTGCTAGACATCCTGCACAAACCACATTTGAAAATACCAATGTGGCAGCTCCACTATTGCTCCTGACGGAATCTCATGGGTAGGGTTGGCCAGAACCATATATATACACGGTATGTATACGGTATTATGGGCAGGGAAATCACTAAGTATACGGTCATGTATGGTGTAGGTATACCATTCTGGCCAACCCTTCTTGTGGGCGCACATTCAAAATTCAACGAAATACGCACTTGCTGCATTGCGTGTGCCTGCCACACATCCATCCCCACACATAGGTATAGGAGGACAATTATTTGTCTAAATTGTTAGTTTCAGATTATACTAGCTGAAGTAAGCGGTGTAATTAGTAAGTAACTTCCCTATAAGTATGATGCACATCCTTAAGTGAGTTGTCGGATGAAGGGCAACGACAGTACAAAACACTACAAAGGACTATACAACATGGCAGACAACAAGGCTTAACTGGCAGCTCATTCACACTAATGGCGGCTTCTATCACACGCACGCTAAACTCATCTGTTCTTGCATCGCACCACTGACCAACACGTCAAAGGCAGCAGCTGCATGTCAAACGAATTTGACATGCGGGCACTATAGATTAGCACGCCAATACCCACCAAAGGCCTCGTTGTTTTACACTCATCTGTCTTGCATCGCACCACTGACCAGCACGTCAAAGGCAGCAGCTTCAAGTCGAACGAATTTGACATGCGGGCACTGTTGATTAGCACGCCAATATCCACCAAAGGCCTCGTTGTTTTACACTCATCTGTCTTGCATCGCACCACTGACCAACGCGTAAAGGCAGCAGCTTCAAGTCAAACGAATTTGACATGCGGGCACCATCAATTAGCACGCCAATACCCACCAAAGGCCTCGTTGTCTTACACTCATCTGTCTTGCATCGCACCACTGACCAGCACGTCAAAGGCAGCAGCTTCAAGTCAAACGAATTTGACATGCGGGCACTATCGATTAGCACGCCAATACCCACCAAAGGCCTCGTTGTTTTGCACCCCCTTGGTGATGGGCACCAAGCTTGCGTACGTCCACAGCAACGTGATGGCCCCCACGTACAGAGGGAACGAGGTGAGCTGCTGTATCACTGCAGCCAGCAGGAAGGGTTCCAAAAGGGGTATGCAGGAGCACAGTATGGCACGCATAAATTAAAAGGGGTGTGCAGGAGCACAGTGTGGGACGCATTATTCAAAAGAGTATGTATGAGCACAGAGTGGAATGCATGGCTCAAACGGGGTACGCAGGAGCACAGAGTGGAATGCATAATTCAAACGGGGTATGCAGGAGCACAGTGTGGGATGCATGGTTCAAACGGGGTATGCAGGAGCACAGAGTGGATTGCATGATTTAAGTCAAGGCAGCTTAATGAGTTATTGCTGCCTAGGTATTTTCACAATGGACCCATACAACATAACCTGAAACAAAAGCTAGCAAAAGCGTCATACGCTGTTCATCACAACTTTCCCCAGCCAAGGCTCACGCAACTTGGAAGGACCTCTACATCACAACTGAAGCGTTACAGAATGCCAGTGTTCTAATGAGTGAACAGGATACTGAGCCGGAGGCAAAAAACGTAAGGTTTAGCTACGCGTGACTCACAAGCGTCCCCATGTTGTGCTTCGTAGATAGCGCCATTAACGAACCCAACCTGCAGTATAGGAAAGAAAACGAACATGTGAGAGCCTGTGGGTTCCATGGAGAGCATATCGCCATTTGCCATGGAGAGCATATCGCAGTGTGCAAAGTGCCTCTCAAGGGGAGAAGTGGGAGGTGGAGTACGCACCATTGCTAATCTCCCGTTGATAAGCTCGGGGGCTGGCCCATTAAACTTCAAGGCATCTGCGGACAATTACACACATTCAGGTATTGAGTGCAGCAGGACCACTTGTGCACTTGTTCTGTGGTGTGAGCACTTGTTCTGTGGTGCCACTCTGTCAACTTGTGAGATGCATCTAAGCACACGTGTGTGTGCAGTTGGTGTTTAACCAACTTACCAAAAAAGGTGACTTTGTATTTCCCACTCCCTCCGGAGGAACTTGAGGCTTGGGTCCGCACGCCTCTCCTGTTCCAGAGCACAGGCCGTAGACAGCTACTTGGGGCACAAGCATGGCTTGTGGATGCAATGAGGGGCTTCTGGGTGCTCTTCCCGGACAGCATCATATCTTATTAGGGGCGGGCCAGAAGGCGTGTAAGAGAAGGGCCTTGATTCCAAATTTCAATTTTTATATTTAGAAAATTTACAGAAATGTCGTTAGTATGCAGCAGCACATTGGTGCAGTCTAGCCCATTGACATCGCAGAGTTCTGGCTGCAAGCATGCACAATTGAACACACTAAGGAACTTGAGACACAGTATAAGACCACAGTTGGTGAGTTCCAATGCCTGAGTGAGTGGCTGGATGTGAGGTTTGCACCCCGTTACAGGCTCACACACGTCTCTGTCCCAACTCACAGGGAGCCAGCTACGTCCAGCAACACCAGCGACAACATGCTAAGCATGCATCCGTTCTCGTGCGAAGCCAACAGCCGGGACAAGAGGAGGTGTGCTTTGTTGATGCTCCCATTGCTCGCAAAAGAGCAAAAGTGCACCTGTATGCGTGTCTCTGTGTGACAGTGCTTGTAATGTGTGTTTGTATTTGTGTGTGTGTTTGTGTGTGTGTGTGTGTGTATGTGTGTGTGTGCGTGTGTGTGTTTGTGTGTGTGTGTGTGAACTTGTGCGTGTTTATGTGTATGTATGTGTGTGTATGTATGTATGGCATGTGCGTGTGTGTATGTGTGTCTGAGAATGGATGTGCGATTGGATGTGTGTGTACCTATGTATTTTTGTATATGTGTATGTGTGTGTGAGTGTGCGAGTGGTTGAGCTCTTGCATGTGTGCGAGCATTTGTTGAAAGTGTGACAAGGCAACGCATTGTCCTTCAGCTGCAGGCATTGCAAGCTCACGCACTCCAGAGTATTCAGTCAGTCACATGCAATGCAATCTTGAAGTACTCTCTGTGGCTTAAAAGTGATCTTAGATAAACGTAATTTGCGTCCCTTGTTCCGGCGTTCCCCCCCTCCCCACTCGCAGGAGCCTGCTTGGGTACGCAGGGAGAAGGAGCGAGAACTGCAGGTGTGTTTCTATGTGCACGCTTCTGTATTACCGTTAGGCATAACAGGGCAAATTTGTGGCAGTGCATAGACACGGCAGCGCCCTGACAGCAAGTCACGTTTGTTTGCAAAAAAGGCTTACAGATGACAAAGTTCAATGCACGGACAGTCATCCTCGTTGCGCCTGGAAGAATGCGCGGATGGCCAGACCAGGCTGCCATATAAGCTTACTGTCCACTGAGCCTTGCAGAGGCATAAAGAGTTGCCGCTTGTAGCTGTAAATTCAAGGATTTCTTGTTCAAAATTAATTTCTTGTTCAATATCAATCTCTTGTTCAATATCATGGACACCTGAGTGCACGTCATTCCTCCCAACTCCTCCTGCCAACTGACCACTTGATTCAATTTAAGGCAGCCTCCCTTTAGACATCCTGCTTCATCAATAAGAAAAAACTGGCGCGAAGCTTCTCATGTGCAATGCGTGCTTTTGGCTGTGGTCTAGGTCGTCAATTTAAAGATTTGTTTCCGGACTTACTGCGACTCCACAGCGGTGTCACCCGATGCTCCTAGCTAGGATTGGCCAGAACATATATACTTTATATTCGCTGTATAAACGGTACTCTTGGCAGGGAAATCATCAAATATACGGTTATATACGGTGTATATATACGGTTCTGGCCAACCCTACTCCTAGCCTGTCCCCCTCTGCATAGACACAATGCTAGTTCATTCTTTAAACAGCCAAGAGCGCCAATTTTCATTGAAAGCATCCATCATACTCCTATTTATTGTCAATTTCTGGGGATACTTAAAATGTTGAGGCGACCGAGAGCACCAAGGGCGGCTCTCATATGTCCCTTCACTTGAAACAGCAACACTCTTTGTAACTCTGCCGGCCAACAACCTCGACTCTCAAACAGGTCTTTTTACCATCCCCTTGCGGATTTGTAACCCTTTTCTTGTGCTACTACCTTTGTTGTAAGCTGGTAGACCTCGTCGAGGTAACTTAAAAGCTGCCTCTTTATCAACATCCGTTGTGACTCGTTGGTTTTTCATCAGGCGGCTGAGAGCGCCAAGGGCGGCTTCAACCTGCCATGGGGCCTGTCCTTGCTATTCAGCGTGTTCACCACCATCGCTGCCGTGGGGTCCATCTTTGAGTACGTCGGCAAAAACCCTGTGTTTGGTATCCTTCAGGTGCGCAGTTGTGGGGTCCATCTTTGAGTACGTCAGCAAGAACCTTGTATTTGGTGTGGGTTTGTTGTAGGGTCCATCTTTGAGAACGTCGGCAAGAACCCTGTATTTGGTGTGGGTTTGTCGTGGGGTCCATCTTTGAGAACGTCGGCAAAAACCCTGTATTTGGTGTGGGTTTGCCGTGGGGTCCATCTTTTGAGTATGTCGGCAAAAACCCTGTATTTGGTGTGGGTTTGCCGTGGGGTTCATCTTTTGAGTACGTCGGCAAAAACCCTGTATTTGGTGTGGGTTTGCCGTGGGGTCCATCTTTTGAGTATGTCGGCAAAAACCCTGTATTTGGTGTGGGTTTGCCGTG
>Ga0307963_1002615_pt1 | contig 14246 bp, 17 predicted proteins | sample OrgLakmetagen594_FD_201829 | JGI IMG/M metagenome (GOLD analysis project Ga0307963, IMG submission 201829) | Saline water microbial communities from Organic Lake, Antarctica - #594 | ecosystem: Environmental > Aquatic > Non-marine Saline and Alkaline > Saline | place: Antarctica: Organic Lake...
CCCACACCCAGGCCCCCCCCCCCCCCCCCACGCACACACATGCACATACACCCCATACAGTGTCCAGGGAGACAAGGAAGAAGTTCCGTTACAGCTTGCACATGTGTGCTGTGCTGGAGCGCTGCGCTTGGCGTGAGAGCTGCATGGGCCAGCCACATCCGCCAGGAAGTGGAAGCACCTTATTGCCGATAGACAGAAAGCAAAATGAAAAAAGTACGCAGGCAGTCCCTACCACTCCCTACATTATGATCAGGTTGGGTAGCCACTTCCGTGGTGGGTACCGTCAAGCTCCTCCACTATTTTTAAAAAGCAACAGGGATGGAGGTCTTTTTCATCTGGAATGTGAGCAACTGCTGAGTTCAGTGTGTAACACTTGAACTCCAGTTCTTGGAGTGAAGCAAATTGATATCACTCATATCTAAGGGTGGGTCATGACCTCGCCGAGACTCGCCAAGTGTGAGGCTCGTCGAGCCTCGGTGAGCCTCTTTCCCGGTGCGGAAGACACTCGTCGGCCAGCGAGGGTGTCCACTTTTTGGGCGGAATCAGCCCCATCTCCCCAGAAATCCCCAAAATTTTCCAAATCCGAATTTTTCGTGGCTGAATCGGCTGACAGGCATATATTTTAATCCAAGTATCTTCATTAATAATATTTATTTATTATTTAACACCAGGAAGAGTTAAAAAGGTGTGCAACAGGGGGGGGTATAAGCGAAAATTGAATTTTCCTGGCTCACACGCCCATATTTTCCACCCGGTCTCAACGTTAATACTCATTAATATATACAAGCCAACAACAGAAAAAGTTTCGGCTCAATCCGTGCAGATTTGAGAAAGTGATTTTCTAAACGTAATGCACCAACTAGGGCCTCTCCAGCGAGTGCCGAGCCTTGTTGAGGCTCGCCGAGCCTCGCTGGCAAAATCAGACACCCTATTTACCCACCCTTACCCATATCACTCTTGCTATTTATCTATGCTCCTCTCCAGTTTCTCCACCTTTTTATTTCCTTGGTCCTCACGAATGCTATCATTTCTTAGTTTGGGTTTAATTGTTCTCCCTTTTTTATTAATGTTATATGTTTATATTCCCTCCCCCATTCTGGGTAGCTGTGAGGACCTAGCCTCTTAGCAGTTGTGACTTGCCTTTGTAAATAACCCACCGCCATCTCACGATGCAAACGTAATAGATTTGATCTGGCAGGAGCTCCCTGAGGGCTGTTGAACCAAGCAGCTGCTGAGCTTATAACAAGTGCCCTCACTTTTGACGCCCACACACTTTATCTGCCAAGTACATTCTTTATACGTCCTTATACTAACGTATCTGTACCTTGACCATCGTGCTGGGAGGCGGTAGCAACGATGGAATGTTCTTTGCGCTGAGAGACTCCACCATCCCGTCCACACTGCCAGTCTGAGAGAGCCGCTTCTCGGCAGCTTTGAGCAGCACGATGCCAGATCTGTGCAGCACCGCAATGAACAAAAGGAATAAGCTGCAGCTTTGAGCAGCACGATGCCAAATCTGTGCAGCACCGCAATGAACAAAAGGAATCAGCTGCAGCTTTGAGCAGCACGATGCCAGATCTGTGCAGCACCGCAATGAACAAATGGAATTAGCTGCAGCTTTGAGCAGCACGATGCCAGATCCGTGCAGCACCGCAATGAACAAAAGGAATCAGCTGCAGCTTTGAGCAGCACGATGCCAGATCTGTGCAGCACCGCAATGAATAAAAGGAATAAGCTGCAGCTTTGAGCAGCACAATGCCATATCTGTGCAGCACCGCAATGAACAAATGGAATTAGCTGCAGCTTTGAGCAGCACGATGCCAGATCTGTGCAGCACCGTAACAGACGAGGAATTTGCAGCAAGTTTGAGAAGCACAATAAGAGACCTGTGCAGCATTGTAATGGACAAGGAATTTGCAGCAGCTTGAAAACTAGGAACAGCATAGCAATAGACCCGTGCAGCATCGTGCAATAGACCGGTGCAGCATCGTGGTAGGCGTGGAATCTGCAGCAGCTTTGAGCAGCACGATGCCAGGTTTGTGCAGCACCGTACTAAATAAGGTATTTGCAGCAGCTTGGAGCAGCATGACAAGCCAGACCTGTGTGCTGGAATAACAAGAGAGAAAACAGCTGCAGCTTTGAGCAGCATAAGGCCAAACTTGTGCAGCATGACGAGAAACGTGAGCATGAGGGACAGAAAAGTGGAAATGTGCGGCACTCGTTATGCGTGACATGTGGGGTAGCCCAGTGCCTTGCGTGTGCTGTGCTGTGTGTGTGTGTGTCTGTGTGTGTGTGTGTGTGTGTGTGTGTGTGTGTGTGTGTGTGTGTGTGTGTGTGTGTGTGTGATGTTGTGAGAAGAGTCGTGAGAGTGGGAAAGGAGCAGCACTCTTTTTGTGAAGCGGTGGGGTGGCATTGTGCCAAAAGCTTGCACATGTTTGTGTGTGTGGAAATCAAAGCAGGCAGGTCAGAAGAGTGGGAAAGGAGCAGAACCCTTTTTGGTGGTGCAGTACCTTGCCTGTGCACATTCTAATGTCAGAGGAATGGAAGCTTATGCTTATTTTGTGTGTAAGGGATTCGAGACAGACGCGATGCCAAGCCTGGGTTGAGACGTCGAGGTCCACCTCAAGGAGGCATCAGAACGGCACTGAGTTTTGACTTGGCGACATAATCAACGTATAAAGGATTCGTTACTTGGACCTGCCACGCACCCAAAGTTGGCTCCACCTCGCCAGATGTAACCATGCTGACGAGTGGAGGGGAGTTTACAACACCCAATGCCTACGTGGGCCTATTTCCCTGTGCACAACACCCAATGCCTGTGTGGGCCTTTTCCCCTGTGCACAACACCCAATGCCTACGTGGGCCTTTTTCCCTGTGCACAACACCCAATGCCTAATTGGGCCTTTTCCCCTGTGCACAACACCCAATTATTACGTGGGCCTTTTCCCCTGTGCACAACACCTAATGCCTACGTGGGCCTTTTTCCCTGTGTTACCATGAAAATGGCTCGCACAGTTTTTTCTGCTGTCCTCTCTCTTATTGTAAATTTGGGTGGCAAAGATCCGTCCGGATCACACAGCTTTAGGAGGCTAACCTTCAAAATTGCTGTCCTCTCTTTTCGTGATTAATTTGGGTGGCAGAGATCAGTCCAGATCACACAACCATATAATATGCCACTTCAGCTTTGTGTGCCTGTGCTTCTAGCCACTTCATCTTCAAGTGAATACAACTTTGAGCCCTCCAGCTGTTAGAACAAATCGCTAACCAAACCAGGCACCGAGCGGCTCATAGTAACAGCTCTCATATCATATGAATCACATGGTTCCTTCCTGGAATGTCACGTAATTGCCAGTCATCGGTATCACACATAGTTCTTAAGACTAGCCCCCTTCAGCCCTTCCAGCAAGCAATCGTCTCAAAAAAGGCACCATCAATTGGCCGCACCTAAACATGATTTTCAGGCCCTGCAATGGCAACAGTCACTCATCAATTCTTTACATAGACAGCAACATTCTGAAAGCAGACACTCCCAGGCCCTTCAGCATGAAGAGTGTAAAAACAGAGCTTTACCAAGCCGCACCTGAACACAATTTTGAGGCCTTCCAGCATAAATATGTCCCAAATGCGCAGCAGGTGGCTGAAAGGGAGGCAGTACGCAAAGATGGTGTTGAACCAGCACGTACTGAACATGGCCACCTCCAGACCTTCGTGCGCCAACAGCTTGGACAGCCTGATGGGCGGAATGAGATTGCAACAAATAAAGAGTTAAGGCAATGCGTACTGAGCATGGCCACCTCCAGGCCTTTGTGCACCAGCAGCTTGGACAGCCTGATGGGCGGAATGAGATCGCAACAAATAAAGAGTTAAGGCAATGCGTGCTGAGCATGGCCACCTCCAGACCTTAATGCGCCAGCAGCTTAAACAGCCTAATGGGCGGAATGAGATCGCAACAAATAAGGAGTTAAGGCAATGCGTGCTGAGCATGGCCACCTCCAGGCCTTTGTGCACCAGCAGCTTAAACAGCCTGATGGGCGGAATGAGATTGCAACAAGTAAGGAGTTAGGGCAATGCGTGCTGAGCATGGCCACCTCCAGGCCTTTGTGCACCAGCAGCTTGGACTTCCTGGTATAAAAATGCAAGAACAAGAATGTACGCAACGTAACAATAGGGTTGTCCAGAACCGTATATATGCGCTGTATACTTTGCAGACTGTACATTACCGCGTACTGCGAACATTTCTGACCCCCTTGTGGTGTGTCGGGAGCATTTAAGTAACTAAGTGGCAAGGGCCTCGCGAAGCTCGCGTTCGGGTTAAGTATCGATTTCAAGCATGAACGGAGACAGGCCGGGAAAACCTCCCGAGCCGCCCCTCAAGGCCCCCAAGGTGGACAAACAGCTTGGGAGGCTGGCCCTCTTTTGGGGAGCAAGGACACCAAGAGGAAGACACATGCGCACGCACGCACACGTGCCCGCATGCACACACACACACACGTACGTGCATGCACACATGTACGCACACACACACACGCCCAAGTACACAACGCACGTACACACGTACGCACACAACCGTATACACACGCACGCATGTACACAGTGCACGCACACACGTACGCACGCGCACACACACACATACGCGCACGCACACACACGCACGTACGCATACTCACGCACACATGCGCACGCACACACACGTATGCGCGTATACACACATACTCGCAAGCGCACACACACGTACGCGCACGCGCACGCACACACACATACATGCGCACACACACACGCACGCATAAGTGCACAACGCAGGCACACACGTACGTACACAACCGTACACACACGCACACACGTACACAACGCACGCACACACGTATGCGCACGCACAAACACATATGTGCACACACACACGCACGTACGCGTACGCAGGCACACATGCGCGTGCAGCTCGAAGGGCCAAAGGCCCTTGCATAGGTCGCATTGGGGTAAATAATTAGATTGTATGGCCCTCACATAAGCTCGCATTGGGGTTTATTAATTGTTTCAAACCTCGCAGCTGTACGGTATACGGTATTTTTGCAGGGAAATCTCCAAATGTACGATCATATATGGTGTATATACACAGTTCTGTCCGACCCTAGTCATAAAGGGATAAGGCTGAGTCCAAGCAATGTATGAAGTAACGGCAACAAGAATAATTTTGAAATCTTATACCAATTACATCAAACGCATCATTGAGCCAGTACTTGCTGAACATGACCAACAACCGTGGGTGAGCACACGCGCATCATGCACACGCGCATCATGCACACGCGCATCGTGCACACGCGCATCATGCACACGCGCATCATGCACACGCGCATCATGCTCACGCGCATCGTGCACACGCGCATCATGCACAGAGAGCCCACAGCCCACACAAGCGCATCATGCACACACACATCATGCACACGCGCATCATGCACAGAGGGCCCACAGTCCACACAAGCACTTCATACACACACATCATGCACACGCACATCATGCACACGCACATCATGCACACGCGCATCATGCACAGAGAGCCCACAGCCCACACAAGCGCATCATGCACACACATCATGCACACGCGCATCATGCACACGCGCATCATGCACAGAGGGCCCACAGTCCACACAAGCACATCATACACACACATCATGCACACGCGCATCATGCACAGAGGGCCCACAGTCCACACAAGCACATCATACACACGCACATCATGCACACGCGCATCATGCACAGAGGGCCCACAGTCCACACAAGCACATCTTATCCATGCTTATATCCACGCGTATCATACATAGAGAGAGCCACACCCACACATCCACGTGCACCGTTTTCGCACATGCGCATTCACACGCATCATGCATAGAAAGCCATATCCATGCGCATCCATGCGCCTACCTGGGAACTTCGTCTTTGATGAGGCCCTGTAGCTGGAACAGGGATTGCTGCAGCAGCGGCATTCCTGCCACGTACATGGAGCTGAGAGGAAATCGCTGGCTGGGCTGCATAATTGCTCCTGCATATGAATATGTGTGTGTGCGTGTGTGCGTGTGCGTGTGTGTGTGTGTGTGTGTGTGTGTGTAGCGGCCACGTAGATGAATTAGCTAGGATGCGCTGACTGGGCTGCATCATTGCAATGGTGTACAAACGCGCGTGTGTGTGTGTGTGTGTGTGTGAGGTACGTATACAGACAAGTGTGTGTGTAGCTTACGTGTACAAACGTGTGTGTGGTGCGTGTGTGTGTATATATAGTATTTGTGTGTACAGCACGTGTACGTGCACAGAGTCATGTTGTACAACCTGCAAAGTGGCACCGTGATGCAAGTACCTGTTTTTGTACAATGCGCGTGTGTGCATGTGTGTGTATGCATGCAAGCCCGTGCATGTGCGTGTGCATGTGTGCATGTATTTAAGTGCCTTGTTTGTGCGTACGTACATTAATGGATGGCGGGTTGCAGAGGCGTTTCTGCAACGGATACAAAACATCTTGCAACAACCCGCTGCAAGTTTGCTGTCACCCAGCTCATTAATGGCAGGAGGAGGTGAGGTTTTAGGTTTGGGGCTCTATCCTAGTTTAGCGTTTGACTGATTCAGTGAACATCCGGACTTGAACGTCGCACCCAATGTTTGCCAGGAGGTTATTGAGTATACTAGTACGTATTATCAAATATACTAGTACGTATTATTAATAGTACGCGTATAATTAAATATACTAGAACGTCGCACTCAATGTTATCCAGGAGGTTATTAAAGCCCTGGTCGCAGATTTAGCCGCAAGGTACCAGCTTGCTGTCCCCCACGTCCACATGCGCTCACATGCAATCCAGAACACGTGACGGCCATTTCTAAGGCACAGCATCTCTTCCGACACACACACACAACCATACACACACACCACACACACACATGCACACACACAACCACACACACACACATACACACACACACACAATCACACACACACAACCACACACACAACCACACACACACATACACACCCACACCTGCTGCCCTGGCCAGCTTGCTGTCCCCCATGCTCAAGTGATACTGCCGAGGCGGCCGGCAGCTGTTGCCATTGCTCAGGCTGCCGGATTCCTCAGTGTCATAAGTACCACTGCTCTCGCTACGGCTACGGCCGCGGCGGTGGGCAGGGCCGTGCGCAAGCTCGGAGTTGGTGGTGCTGCTGCTGCCGTTCAGGTGGAGGTGGTGGTGATTTTGGTGTGCAAGCTCGGAAGGCGCGGCTGCTGAGGTGCCGGTGTGGTGGTCTGCAGCTGTAAGCTGCGTGTGTGTGTGTGTGAGATGCTTGTGTGTGTGTTTGTTTGTGTTGTGTGTTGTGTGTGTGATGTGTGTGTATGTGTGTGTATGTGTGTGTATGTATGTGTGTGTGTGTGTTTGTGTGTGTGTTGTGTGTGTATGTATGTGTGTGTTGTGTGTGTGTGTGAGCAATGCAAGCAGCCACCCTGCCATTCCCTTGAGATGCACAGCACAGCAAGGCGAGAAAAACAAAAGCAGCCCCCCCTTTGCTCTGAACGCATTTGAAGCCCTCCCAAACCAATGACTGCCATTGATGTGCGTAGCACGAGTAGATTGGCCCCCCTTTTCTGCAAACGTACCACCGCAAAAACGATGCGGCACAACATGGCTGTACACCATCCATATGTACATATGTAGCATGAACAGCAGCCACGTCTTTGCTGTGAGACTCATCACCGCAAAACCAACGAACACATAGAATGGTTCCGCATCACACACACGTAGCATAAACAGCAGCCACGTCTTTGCTGTGAGACTCATCACCGCAAAACCAACGCACACACAGAATGGTTCCGCATCACACTCACGTAGCATAAACAGCAGCCACGTCTTTGCTGTGAGACCCATCACCACAAAACCAACGAACACACAGAATGGTTCCGCATCACACACACACACGTAGCATAGACAGCAGCCACGTCTTTGCTGTGAGACTCATCACCGCAAAAACAACGCACACACAGAATGGTTCCGCATCACACTCGCGTAGCATAGACAGCAGCCACGCCTCTGCTGCAAAGTCAACCACCGAGGCACCGATGCCAAACATAGGGGCCACACACCTTTTTCCTTTTGTCAGCACACGATGCTGCTGCTGCTGCTGCTGGCTGGCCACTCACGGGCCCTTGAACCCCCGAGCAGGTTCCACACACAAGACGCTGGTGTGAGGGGAAGGGTGAGGAGAAAGAAAGGAACGCGCTCGTGTCAGGGGACGCAGGCACCTGCTGACGTCCGTTGCTGTGGCTGCCTCCTTTCTGGTACCCTCTGCAGTCACTGCTTTGCTGCTGACCCTCCCCTCCGCAAGGCTGCGGCGACTGCTGCTGCTGGTGCTGCTGGTGCTGCTGCTGCAAGCGCTGCAGTGATGAGGGGTTATCCATACCTCCGCTCAGCGACCTGTGGAACGGCGTGGTTGGAGCGACAGAGGCGACGTTGGTAGCTATGTCAATGGTGGCGTCAGCGGTGGGGATGGCAGTGGCAGAGGTGATGGTGGTGTCGGTGGTGGTGATGCCGTTGGTGGTGCTGCAAGAGTGCTGTTGGCCTTCAAGGGGGGAGTGTGCAGGGCTGCCAGAAGTAGGGGGGGTGAGGTGCTTGACACGGCTGTTTGCTGTGGCTTGAAAGGGAGTGAGGGTGGGGGTGGAGTTGGTGGCGGTGTCAAGCGTTTTTGAGCCTGAGCTGCTGCAGCTGCCGTTCAGCTGTAAGCGTGAGCACCTGTGTGTGTATTGTGCGTGTGTGTTGTGCGTGTGTGTTGTACGTGTGTGTTGTACATGTGTGTGTGATAGTACGTGTGCGCGCATTTGCGTGTGAGGGCTTGTTGCATGCACCTGCATGCCTGCTTTGGCTCCGTCACCTCTCTCTCAGAGGTTACATCTGGTGAGCCCCTGAAACAGTGCCTTGACACTTTTAAAGGTGCATGATAAACCCTACTAAAGACCGCCTGAGGACACACACACAAACACACCAAACAGTGCACTTGGCAATTCTAAAGGTGCTTGATAAACCCTACTGGTCGCCCCCGTGAAAAACCCACCCTACCATCTTACTCAACTCTCCACCCAATTCAAAGCCCCCTATACCTCATCTGAATGCTAAATACTTGATGCTATGTTTAAGTCATTGACATTTGCTGGAAATGTGGCATTCTGGGGGGTTCTGTGGGGCCCGCTGCGTATTTTGCACCCACTTTGGCAGGGGAAAGGTGCATTTCTGAGGTTGCCCCGATCGACCTCTGCTTTAAAATATGACAGTATACGAGCAATATAAATGTTTAGGGTTGGCCAGAACCGTATATATTGACCGTATATGACTGTATATTAGGTGAATGTCCTGCCAAAAATGCCGTATATACACCGTGTATATATGGTTCTGGCCAACCCTATAAATGTTATAAAGCAATGTCAAATTTGGGGCAGGGGTACTGGGAATGCCGGCGAGTGGAAGGTACTCACACAAGGGACAAAGGGGAAAAAGACTGAAGAATCTGTCGCTCCATACCTGCTTCGAGCTTCATCGCGGTTTTTTCTCTCAGCGTTGCGGCCAAATTATATGACTTCGACACATTTTAAATGGGGTCAATCGGTGGCCTGGTTGATTTTTGGCATATTGTTTCCCCCTGTTTCCCACTTGACATAGGGGCGCTTTTTCCAACTGTGCCTTCCCATTTAGTCCATGACCCCCAACTCACACCAGAGTTGCGGCCAGACCAATGATGATTTATGAATTTCAGAGGGTGCGGATTGGTGGACTGTGAGAAGAATGGTGCCTGCTTTGCTTCCCGACATTTCTTCAAATGACATTTACCCAGTCTCTGCACCTCTCCCCAGCATGCAAGCATCTGCTGAAAGAACAAAAATATAGCTATCCAATGCATGTCTTAGGTCACAGAATGGTGGAATGGGTGCAAAGATATGCTTGCGCAAAGTTAAGTGACACTATTTGGCTGGCAGGGGGGTGAGTTTTTCACGGAGACGACCTACTCACGATTGCCTAAAGGACGCACAAACACTGACATTCATACACAGACAGACACACACATGCAAGCACGTTTACGTAGGCACAAACACGGTTCAAACAAGTCACGCGAGCTTGAGTGCCTGAAGGCCAGCCACACATGCGCACATGCGCACACGCACAGGCACACGCAAAGGCACACGCACACGCACACGCACGCACAGGCGCGCACGCACGCACAGGCGCGCACGCACACACACACACACACAGCTCCACGTGACTCACTTGAAGCGTGACAGCCCGCAAGACAGTTGCTGTTGCTGCTGCTGCTGCTCATTTGCCTGGGGTCCTTGTGACGTCTCAGTCGGCGATGCTGCAGGCAACGACTGCACCCCAGGCAGCTCCGCCCACGTCACACTGCACGCTGACGTGTTCCTGCTGGGGTTGTTTACAGCGACAGGTACTCCCTCTGCACAGCTGCCCCCTCCATCGGCCTCCTTTGGTCTGCTGCTGACATCGTTGATGATGCGGTGCACGGAGCCTGAATCCATGCCGCCTTCGGTGATGGTGGTGGTGCTCGTGTCGGTGCTGTGTTGTTGGGTGTGGGTCGTAATTTTGCGCAGAAGAGGGGAAGGGGCTCGGCGGAGCTGAGGCTGAGTCTGAGGGGAAGAGTGGGGGGGCTGGAGTTGTTGGGTATGGGGGTGTGAGAGGGAGTGCATACTGGCTGTGCGGAGGGTCAGGGTAGGATGGCTGTTGCTTCTACTGTGATTACCGTTCGAGGCGTGCAGAGGCGCACTGGACTGGCGTGGGGTCAGTGGCTGACTGCAGCTGGCTTGTGAGGCAGAGGCGTACAGTGGGTCCAGATCTCCGTTGGAGCTATCGCTGGTGTGGGTGGTGAGCAGGCCGAAAGAGCTGTTGCCTCCGCCACTGCGCACACACGCACACACACACACACGTGTACACACGTGTACACACACGTGCACATGCACAGAATGCACGCAGGGAGCGAGGAATGCTGAAATGGGCACACACATGTGCACTTCTGATATGCTGCAACATGCATGCAGGGGAGCGCAGGCCAGGTTGGCCAACAGGGCGTACTCTTGTAAGTAAAAATACGCGCAGGGACCAAAACAGTTCGACAGACGCGCACAACTTTGTGCATCACAATGGCGTGCAGGGAAACAAAATGGTGTAGGCCAATTTGGCCAACACTTGCGCACGCATTTGAGTTAAAATACGCGCAGGGGCCAGTTACAATTCGACAGACGCATGCAACTAGTGCGTCACAAAGGCACGCAGGGAAACAGAGAGGTTTGAGGACAGCGTTGCCACTTTCTGCACTATGCTTTGTTGCCAATTGGCGTTAGGGCTTGGCGCCAGGCATGTTGACGGATCTGGACGTTGTATGCCAGATGCCGAGGGACATGTGTAGGGTTGGCCAGAACCGTATATATACACCGTTTGTGACCGTGTATTTGGTGATTTCCCTGCCAAAAATACCGTATGTAAACCGTATATATATGGTTCTGGCCAACCCTGGACATGCGCCAGCACATGCACAAGCTTAAAAAAAAAGTCGAAAAGCTCGTGTGTTCGTACGTTGGCACGATCCCCCTTGGAAATCAGCACATGACGATGGCAGACAAGCGCCAGTAAAGCACCATTGCTAAGCTAAAACCTTTCTGCGTCCTAGCGTTCTTTTGGGGCCACATTAGAGTTGCGCAACTCCGTGTTGCTAGCAGAATTTCATTTGCACTTATATAAGACCACTGGCCACACTCGCTTACTCAGTGTTGCTAGCAAGCAAGGGCCTGCAAGCGAACATGCAAGCACATGCACATAAATATACAAGCATACAAATACACAGGCACTCACAAAGACACACATACACACACATACGCGTACACGTACACACACACCCATACAGACACACTCACCTGAGCATGTGCTGGAGGCCTGATCCCCCAAACTGAAACCCTGAGCTATGCTGCACAGCTGATGAGGAGCCAGCATGGGTGGGGACACTGCAGGCCCTGCTGAGGCTCACAATCCCCCTGCCGCTGTGCTCTGCATGCTGCGTGCGTCGAGGCCCCGCGAATGACCCTGAACGCCCCTGGGCCCTGCGACCGCTGCTGTTGTCAGCAAACGCAGCAGCTTCTTTCACGTCGGTAACGCCAGCCTGCGTCCCAACTGCAGGGGCAACAGCAGTGCCTGCTGCAAGGGCGCGCGTGGGAGATACGCGCTTGGCATGACCATTTGCTGGCTGTGCTGCAAGAGCAGCGGCGGAAGCCACTGCGATGAGCGTGGAGCCACAGGAACTACAGCGAGGGGTGGGTGCAACTGAGGGTGTGGGTGTGGGTGTGGGTGTGGGTGGGTGGCGATGTGTGGAGTGTGTGTGTGGTGGGAAGACTGACAGAGAGGGCCCTGGACAGGAGGGTGATGGGTGGTGGGTTGGAATTGGGGGGGGGGTAGAGCTTGGAGGGAGGAGCGGGCTAGAGGCGGAGGGGCGAAGTGTAGGCTTGGGACGTGGGATGTTGCTGCTGTTGTAGGACAGTGAAGGGGTGGCATGTGTGGGGGGTCTGCCCCCTGGTCCACCCTCTGCACGGCTGGCAGCACTGGCAGCGGAAGGGGGCAGCGCTCCAGTGGCCCTGGTCTGAGGAGCAGGGTGGCGATGCTGCTGCTGCTGCTGCTTGTCCTGCTGCTTGTCCTGCTGCTTGTCCTGCTGCTGCTGCTGCATGTCGTGCTGCTGCTGCTGCTGCTGCTGCTCCTGCTGCTGCTCCTGCTGCTGCTCCTGCTGCTGTCTCTGCTTTTGCTTCTTGCTGCGCAAACCCATGAAGGGCGACAAAAGGAAGGATCCATGACTACGGGCCTTGCTAATGGGCGTGACCGGCAATAAGCCTACCTCATTACCCTGCTGGGCCAGCGGCTGCTGCTGCTGCTGCTGCTTCTCCAGATGCTGCTGGTGGAAGAGGGACAGTGGCTTGGTTCCAAGGGGGTGTTGGGCGCGGGCAGCATGGGTTGGGGTGGAGGGCGCAGTAGAGGAGGAGCTGCCACTACGAACCCCAACCTGGGTACATATACACAGTGCGCACATGTTGGCAATCACACACAGCACAAGGGCACATGCACAGCAGCAGCACTTGGGGTGGAGGACGCAGTAGAGGAGGAGCTGCCACTGCAAACCCCAACCTGGGTACATATACACAGTGCGCACATGTTGGCAATCACACACAGCACAAGGATACATGCACAGCAGCAGCACTTGGGGTGGAGGGCGCAGTAGAGGAGGAGCTGCCACTGCAAACCCCAACCTGGGTACATGTACACACAGTGCGCATGTTGGCAATCACACACAGCACAAGGGCACATGCACAGCAGCAGCACTTGGGGTGGAGGGCGCAGTAGAGGAGAGCTGCCACTGCAAACCCCAACTTTGGGACATACACACACAAGCGCACATGTTGGCTATCACACACAGCACAAGGGCACAGCAGCATCAATTGGGGTGGAAGACAAAGCAGAGGAGGAGCTGCTGGTGTGTGGCCCACCCTGAGGGCGTGTATATGCAACGATTGTGCGCAGCGTGCAATTGTGTGGAGTGTGCAGTGGGCAGCGTGTGTGACAGTCGTGTGCAGAGTGCTGTGTGTGTGCGACAGTTGCGTGCAGTGTGCGATATGCAGTGTGCAATTGTGTGGAGTGTGCAGTGGGCGGCGTGTGTGACAGTCGTGTGCAGAGTGCTGTGTGTGTGCTACAGTTGCGTGCAGTGTGCGATATGCAGCGTGCAATTGTGTGGAGTGGGCAGTGAGCAGTGGGCAGCGTGTGTGACAGTCGTGTGCAGAGTGCTGTGTGTGTGCTACAGTTGCGTGCAGTGTGCGACATGCAGTGTGCAATTGTGTGGAGTGTGCATTGGGCAGCGTGTATGACAGTCGTGTGCAGAGTGCTGTGTGTGTGCTACAGTTGCGTGCAATGTGCGGTATGCAGTGTGCAAATGTGTGGAGTGGGCAGTGGGCAGCGTGTGTGACAGTCGTGTGCAGAGTGCTGTGTGTGTGTGCTACAGTTGCGTGCAGTGTGCGACATGCAGTGTGCAATTGTGTGGAGTGTGCATTGGGCAGCGTGTATGACAGTCGTGTGCAGAGTGCTGTGTGTGTGTGCTACAGTTGCGTGCAGTGTGCGGTATACAGTGTGCAATTGTGTGGAGTGGGCAGTGGGCAGCGTGTGTGACAGTCGTGTGCAGAGTGCTGTGT
>Ga0307963_1002628_pt1 | contig 14210 bp, 13 predicted proteins | sample OrgLakmetagen594_FD_201829 | JGI IMG/M metagenome (GOLD analysis project Ga0307963, IMG submission 201829) | Saline water microbial communities from Organic Lake, Antarctica - #594 | ecosystem: Environmental > Aquatic > Non-marine Saline and Alkaline > Saline | place: Antarctica: Organic Lake...
ATCCTCCCACGTACCACTGCCCACTCTCGTGCTCCGTCGGAGTTCAGCTGTGTTCCCCTTAGTCCTCGAGACGGTATGCCACAGCGAGAAGGCATCGGAAAAACAGGTGGTGGTGGTGATGTAGATGGTGGTAGCTGTGGTGGTAGTGGGGGTGCAGCTCCACTTGGCCTAGGCTATTGCAGTGGCGGCTCAGTGCTGCCTGGCCAGGAGCAAAGTTTTGCAGACAAGGGAGACAGAGCGAAGGTCGGGGAGCCAAGCCCTCAGGTCGGCGACGGACTTGAAAGTGCGCCATCCAATGCAAGCAGCATTGGAAACTGGCTGGACGACTACCTCAATCAGCAGTGAGTGCCAACAGCTTGTGTTGGTGTCATTGGTGTTGGTGTTGTTGTTGGGTGTGCGAGCGTTACCACAAGTGAGTAGTGGGTATGCAAGCGTTACCACAAGTGAGGAGTGCTATGTTAGTTACCACAAGTGAGGTTGGTCGCCACAAGTGATGTTAGTTATCACAAGTGCCATGTTAGCTACCACAAGTGAGTAGCTGTATGCAAGTGTGCTATGTAGTAACCACAAGTGAGTAGTTGTATGCAAGCGTTGCCACAAGTGAGGTTACCGGTTACCACAAGTGAGTAGTGGGTATGCAAGCGTCACCACAAGTGAGAAGGGTTGGCCAGAACCAGACATATGCGGCTTCTGTACGGTATTTCCGGCAGGGAAATATCTAAATATACAGTCATACATTGCATATATATACGGTTCTGGCCAACCTTACAAGTGAGCAAGCTGTACAATTATGGCAGGTGCCTGCATCGTGCACTCGAGAGTCCATTTTTGAGCTTGTTGCAGTTGATGGCACGGTCTCACATTTAGCAACTAAGGATTTGTATTGGTTTGATTAGAACACTTATTTGACAATGTGCGTTTGCATTGTGTGCAGTAGACATCAGCAGTAGACATCAGCAGTAGACAGCAGCAGTAGACAGCAGCAGTAGTTAAAGTCTGCCCCTGTCAAACCTCCTTTGTCATCCTATTTTGCCAGCTGTTTATTTCTGATGCTCGCTCGCTTGCCCTGACCACGTAGGCTGTTTTTTGTGTACGTAGAAAGAACGTAGTGACGTTACACTTTAATACCACTTGAAAAGCAAAGCAATGCGTGCGCTTTGCAGGATGACGCTGACAGAGCCGTTGAGTGACCAAGCCGTGAGGGGGGCGGTGGAAGAGGTGCAGCAGCAGGAGCAGGGGCCAAGGGAGGTGGACAGCCCGGCAAGTTCACCTGTCGTGGGAGGCAGCAGTGAGGGGACAAGGAAGCAGGAGGGGGAGGTTGGGAGGTGCCCAGCCAGCAAAAGTGTTTCAGCACAGGCAGGGAGTGTCAAAGAGGGGGGCAGCGAGGCTGCTGGCTCTTGAATAGAAACAAATAGATTCGCATTGTGGTGTTGTGAACGCAAATCGAGAACAAACTTGCATGTACTAATTACCGAGTCTGAAAAAACTAACTTCCGAGGCCTCTCGCATGTGTTTTGTCCGGATGGAAACTCAAGAACGGCTTTTGCCCTGTGACGCGTTTTATGTACTGGCAAGCACCAATATTGAATTGCAATTTGCAAATGAGCGTGTAGGTGTGTTACTCAGGGACGATCCCTGTGACGCGTCTTTTGTACTGGCATGCACCAATTTGCAAATGAATGTGTAAGTGTATTTACCAATCCCTGTTTTTTGTACTGGCATGCATCAATTTGCAAATGAGTGTGTGAGTGTGAGTTACTCAGGGACGATCTGCTATGTTATTGGTGGTCTCTCACCTGAGCACCCCATCCTTTAGGTGGCCTCTTTGCACACTCTGCACACTTGCAACTCTAACGCTGTACAATATCAAGCTTTATAATTGCACGTCTTTTTTCGGTCGCCTTCAAATTTGGAAAATGACACCTGTTCATTATGGTGCTTCTCAATACTATGTCCAATTTGAGGGAGAGAACCCCCCCCCCAAAAACTGAAAAACTGGAAATTGGACCCGACACCGAATTCTGATAAGCAATAATATAATTAAAAGAAAACTAAATGAAAACTGCCTGTCTCTTGGTGGGGGGAAAGGTGTTGAATTCGGGGTCTACAGCTGAATGGGGCCCTGGTGCTTGAGGGGTCTCAGAATCCAGAGGAAAGTGCCTTGCATGTCCAGGTTGGAACAAGCATAGAGCCATCAGTTAAAACGTGCGACTGCTAGGCTGCGTATCAAAAGTGTAATCTTCCCTCCAGCAGTTGAGCCGAACCAGATTTTCCTGCAACTAATTGCCAACATTTGCAAGAACAACGTGATTTATCACGGTTGGTTGGTCCATGCTTCCTTTAACAAGTTTTTTTTGTAGGTGCTATAATTCTGGGTAACCTAACAAATACTTCTCAATTTTACAACGTTTACGTACCAACTTTGACTGATGACTATGCTTTATCTGTAAACTCTGCCAGCCTAGCAGTCACAACTTTTGATTGGTGGCTTTGCTTTTAAACAGCCTCAATATTTACAACAGCCTCAATATTTGCAACGTTTTACGTAACAGCCTCGATATTTACAACACCCTCAATATTTGCCAGAGGGGTTTAACTGGGGAAATGTCCAAATATGTGCCTTTTTTGCACTCTGAATCCAGCCATTCACTGCCCACTCAGCCAACTGAAACCGTCCTGGCTTTAAATGAAAGCTGATATTGTAAGCTGGACGAGGATGTGCTTATATCCATGTAAGTCACAGTGTGCGCAAATTGACGGGGGTCAAAGCTCACCTTGACTGCCCAAACCCTAATTTGGTGCCTTTCTATGGGAAAACAGCACATGTTGAGCCACATCACCACACACTTCATCTTTTCACCATCTTTTCACTTGATTTTTTTTGCAATCGTATTTGTTTATTACAACAACTCCATACCACACGAAAGTATGCCATTTTGGTGATCTGCTGTGAAAATTTTGTGGTGAAAAGTAGGGTTCACGCCACAGCTGTTTAGGCACGTTCTCCGTAATGGGCCTGTTTCAAGATAGTGTGCTTTGTGAGGCCTGTAAGCAGGGCCACTTTTGGATGCTGGGCTTGAAGCTAGTCACGGAAAACGTACCCCAGGAACCTCTGAAAAGCATACCCATTTTAGACCTCAAATAACCCCCTCTGAATTTTTGCAACGTTTTACGTAACAGCCTAGCAATCTTTGCTTTTATCTGTAAACTATGTACCTAGTGAGAGTTTTATGCTTATATTGGTGAGTTTCTCCCTCCAGCGCTACCTCCCAACCACCTGATCCCCCTTGAACAGCCCTCTTTTCAAAATTCACCGGAAAAGAAATATGGTTCTGCAGCCAATGGGTGCAGATCAAAGAACAGATTACCCAACTCTCTACAAAACTGTGCCTACCAAATAACAAAACACAAACATCCTGGAAATGTATACCCGTATCTTACTGTACATTTAACAAAATCGTGGATCTAGACTAAAAAATAACTCCTTTGTAATCGTTATATCCTCTTTACTTTTGTTTTAGGACAGCTTGGGCAGCAGCAAGCCGAGCAACGGGTACCCGCATAGGAGAGCAAGAGACGTAGTGCAACCCAACCTGCGTGCCGAAACAGAGCAAGAAGGAAATGCATCAGTTGCAAAGGCAAACACAATCCTTGATACAAGTTTCTGCCCTGCAACTTGGGGCTTGTCAATCTCCATACATGAAGGTATTCAGCAATTAACAAAATTGTGTAGGAAGGAGCAGCGCATAGTCCTGCTGCCTATAGCGTTTGGAATTGGTATCATAGGAAAGCATATACACACCAATTTTGTGTCTGCAGCGGTTTACTGTCTGTTTACCTTGTTGAAAAAAGCAACTGACGAGGGGTCACCGCCATGTTCTCCACAAATTCCTAGCTCAATGTCAGGACGAGTAGCCTGTACAGTTCAGGGCAGCTAAAAGCTCTGTTTACAAGTGTATGATCCAGATAGGTTGCCACCGCCAGTCACATACGTGTGTGTGTGTGTGTGTGTGTGTGTGTGTGTGTGACATTGAAGGTCACAATTGAAATACACCGCAGAAATTTTACCTGTCCGCGCTCAATGGCGACCTTGATCTGCAACAAAGCGACAGCAAAATGAATGGAATTGGGTGTGACGTGTTTGGAGGCTCACGAATATCTTTTTGGAAACGCACAGCAAGGAAGGTGAAAGTCACGCAGTCACCTATCTTGGCTGTTTTCCAATGCAGCATTTGCAAAGGCTGCACAAAATTATCAGCAAGTCATTTGAGTTCTACGACTCTTATATGCAGGAGATCAAGCACAAAAACTCTCATTCTTACCGCCAGTGCAGCCTTTCCAAGATGCATGCCGTTACTCACCAGTTCTCCGACCCCGACTTCATCAATGCTCTCAAAGGGGTCAGAAGGGAGTAGACCATGCTGCCTGTAGAACGTCAGGAACTTGGCCTGAGCGTCGTCTCTGCTGATACCAAATGTGAGCTGGGTCAAATCCTGTAACATTTGTTTGAAATGAGGAATTGCTGGGTCATGTCCTGCAAAACAGCTCTTAAAAATGGATTCCCAATTGCGTGTTTCATCCCTCAGACCAGACTGTTGCAGTAATCGTTTGCTAATGTAAGCATAAGCATGTTGAAAAAAAGCAATAATTCCCAAAATGTATGTGTTTCCTATAGAGTCATTCCAGCGCAATGAGCATACACTACGGATACCTTCCTCGGCAATAAACTGCCACAGCTAAACACGACCACAGCAGACACTGTTATGGAAAGCATCAGTCATCAAGACACAAAATAGTGTGTCGGCTTGATTCCAAAAGAATAGCTTGAATAGCTTACGTTTGAGCCAAAGCTGAAGAACTCGGCAGTCTTGGCAAGGTCCCCAGCACGAAGCACACCACGAGGCACCTTTAGGCACAATACAGTTGTAAGGGCATTTTTCGAATGAAAAGAAACGACTAGGATAAAAATTTCCTATGATGTTTGTTGATTGCAAGCCATCAATTATTTGCGTGTCAGCACTAGACTGTACGTCACCACTATTGCACGTCAGCACTACACTACACGTCGCCACTTCAGTTTCCGCATTCGAGTGCACATCAGATATGAGCAAAGCAGGTAAAAAAGAAAAATGCTCCTTGAGTCATTTGTTTACCTCGATCATGGTGCCAACCTTGAAAGGCACTATGACCCCTGTGTGTGCGTTAACATTTAAATAGTTTGGTGGGGGAAACTCACGGTATTTCGGGCCAATGTGTCTCCTTTTCCTTAATTAATGCAGGGAGTGTTTTGCTGCCTGTGTAGTTTTTCTTTTCTTTTCTTTTCATATAGCCCACGTTGCTTGCTTCTTAAAATTTTGTTAAATTTGACATGGATGTTCACTTTTGCCTGACAACTTCTTCTATCTAGCCGACCTCTGCAAGGCAAAATTGGACAGGAGAATGCTATGGATGGTAGATGCATAATTGCTCTCGATTTCTCTTTCACCTGTGCGTGCCTGCACACTTGTGGCTGCCTTGCGCACAATTTCCGCCTGCTGGTCCAATTCGTCTGTCATTCCCACCAAGGGGATCATGATGTCTGGGCGCACGTGAACGCCATCCTTGACGCAGGCTGAAATGCACAAAAAAAAGATATTCCGCCTTTTGAGGCAGCAGGTCTTGAACAGATAAGAGGGATGAACGTGGAGCGGTGCCTTGTTTGACACTGGAAGGTTTTGCACATTGACGTTTTTTTGAGCATAATGTCAAAACGCACAAGTACACAAACTTCCTACAGGCAAACAATTGCCACTCCTGTAATCAAAAGTTTTGGTAAAAAAGGTGTTCTGACAACGCTTCTCTTTCTATGTCTGTATTTTGAAATGTACGGTTATACAAGAGTGCATCTTAGTCTATTGCTGGGTGATCAAGGGCTTGCCACCATGGTGTCAAGAATACAGCTGCAAGGTGCGAAATTCACAAATCACAATTATGTCACGTGCACGAATCTTTTAATAGTGTTGATCTACGCAACATTGTTCTGTTTACAACTTACCAGTTGCTGCTTCAAAGATAGCTTCACACTGCATTTGAGAGATCTCTGGGTGAACGACTCCCAGCCTGCATAATAAACAAGGTGTAAAGGATCATGCATAACCAGCTTCAATTTATAGCAATTTAGAAATCAAAGTCGTGCATGACACAGTCAAGGATTTTTTATTGACCCATACATATACACACCCATGATTAGTGCGGTAAACAGCTGGAATTTGCACACCTGGAGAAATGCTCTATTACTAATTTAGACAATTATGATCACTGTAGCTAACAGCTTACGCACCTGTAGAAATGCTCTATTACTAATTTAGACAATTATGATCACTGTAGCTAACAGCTTACGCACCTGCAGGAATGCTCTATTACTAAATTAGACAATTATGATCACTTTAGCTAACAGCTTACGCACCTGCAGCCTCATAGAACCATTGCAGGGATGTGTTTTTAACAGTCTAAAAAGTTTCTGTCAGTCCACACACTCATGATCACTGCAGCTAACATATTGCGTACCTGCAGCCTCGTAGACCCATCATAGGGTTAGCTTCTCGCAATGCCTCCAGCCGGGACTGGATCACCCCAGTTGAAGAGCGTAGGTCCTGCACAATTTGATGAGCAGTGAAATGCACTCAGGCTACAGTTGCCGAGCAAGCGCTGCTTACCCATGAAAGTGCAACAAACAAGATCGTTCTAGATACATGTGAAACATTTGTATGGTGTTCAACGTCAGATCTTGTGATTGCGTATGAAGTGAAATGTTGTTTCAGATACATGTGAGCGTTCATATTATATTTAACTTCAGGTTTGCCTGAGAATACGTGTTAATGAAATGGATCTGTCAGGGTTTAGCCTTTCCAGTGCTGCTACCAGCGAGTGAGACTACGTGTTACAAAAACTAGACGAGTGAGAATACGTGTTAAATGAAATGGATCTGTCAGGGGGTAGCCTTTCCAGTGCGGCTACCAGCGCTCATCAAGCGCAGGTTTCTTGCCAAGGTTAAATGAAATGGATCTGTCAGAAGGTTAAATGAAATGGATCTGTCAGGGGGTAGCCTTTCCAGTGCTGCTACCAGCGAGTGAGACTACGTGTTAAAAAAAACTAGACGAGTGAGAATACGTGTTAAATGAAATGGATCTGTCAGGGGGTAGCCTTTCCAGTGTTGCTACCAGCGCTCATCAAGCGCAGGTTTCTTGCCAAGGTTAAATGAAATGGATCTGTCAGAAGGTAGCATTTCCAGTGCTGCTACCAGCGCTCATCAAGCGCAGGTTTCTTGCCAAGATTAAATGAAATGGATCTGTCAGAAGGTAGCATTTCCAGTGCTGCTACCAGCGCTCATCAAGCGCAGGTTTCTTGCCAAGGTTAAATGAAATGGATCTGTCAGAAGGTAGCATTTCCAGTGCTGCTACCAGCGCTCATCAAGCGCAGATTTCTTGCCAAGGTTAAATGAAATGGATCTGTCAGAAGGTAGCATTTCCAGTGCTGCTACCAGCGCTCATCAAGCGCAGGTTTCTTGCCAAGGTTAAATGAAATGGATCTGTCAGAAGGTAGCCTTTCCAGTGCTGCTACCAGCTCTCATCAAGCGCAGGTTTCTTGCCAAGCCTGCAACTCTCCTGATCCCCATCAATTTGTTCTTCTTCTTTTCTGTGTGGAGAAGCTTTGTCGTATCCAAAACCAAAGTGGCACCTTTTCCTTATTTTAGTTGAAGGGTTCACGCCCTCCTGTCCCCATAGTTTACTTGTTCTATCTGTTTCATTGAAGCAACCACCGGCATAAATAAGGAGGAACACATTGTTACATTTTGGGGCCTGCGCCACCCATGGAGGTGGGTATATGCGGGTGAAAAGTTTGCATGTTTTACATGCGCAGCTAGCAGTCGCGTTACTTAGTATGAAAAGTTTGCAGTGCATCACCCTTGGCAAGCAGATCAACTACCTTAGATCTCTTATCTAAAGCCTCACCACAGTCCTTACCTTAAAGGCAGATGAATCAGAGCAAAGATCCCTCCGCAACTCTCACCTTAGAAAGCTGAAGGCACAGCTGCTCCAATGCAGGCCCTGCAAATGAGGAATGAAACACACAATCTGAATGAGAAAATTAAGGCAAAAGCAAAAAAAACTTATTCCAAACATTTGTCTGTGCGAGTCGTTTTGGCCAGAAAATGGTGGTTTAATTTATTGCCGTGTGATTTGATTTGATGCTTTATGGTGCCACAAACAATTATCTACACAGCTGCGTACCAGCGTGAGGCAAGAACTCGTGAAGAGGAGGATCAAGGAGGCGAATGGTGACCTGTTTTGAGTGAACGGTGGGAGTTTAGCATTTGATTTACGTGCATATCATGTACCATGCAATGTCAGGAAGTAACTACGCAAGCAAAATCACTCGTCACATTAAAGAAACAAGACATGTTGAGGTACGAAACTTTCCACAATAAATTTGCAAAAGGAGTTACGTGCCATTGTGCACACGTGCCATTGTGCACATATGGCGTAATATGGCGTAACTTCACTCCTTCCTCTAAACGAAATAAAACTATGCATGCAATGAAAACCACTCCTCACAGTAAATAAGGAAAAGGAACCACTTTGATACCGGGTACCATACAACTCCTTACACTTATTATTCATTCATTAAACAGGAGGAGAGAAAGGGAGCAATCCGCTTAAATGCAAAAACGTTTAGCAGATAGGGGATCAGGACCGGCATGTGGTTTTGCGAGGAAATGTTAGCAACACACCTAATGTAGCAAAAGTAATTATTCCGGTTAAACATATTACCACTCAAGAGTAGTATTAGCTTCTATAAGGAATTAATACATGGAAACATGTCACTCTTTGCTGGTCCTATTCTCCTTTTACTCCATCTTTGGAATGGCTGAGAGATGGCAGATTCATGCAACAGGACACGAGCCCAGTACTCACCACCTTGCCGTTCATGGACCTACAAAAGCAACAGATGTGAGATAGTAATGAGTATGGAGTCGTCAGCACAGGTAAATTTTAGAGTTACGTAGACAGCATAAGTTAAAACAATGAGACAGAAGGGGTCAAGATATAAGTGTAACGCAAAAAAGAGACAGGTATGTCTCACAATGCTTATCAAGTGAGAGTACAGCTCTGCCACCTTTGAAGTGTTAGAGTGCTTCAAATGCAGCAAGGGCTAAATAGTAAATGGTTAATCCACCATTAGATGCCAAAGGTTAGATACCAAAAATGGTTATTCCACCATTAGATCCTCTAAAGGTGGCAAGATGCGCAATTTACCACTTAGATTTTCAAGACCTCGCGTACCCAATCACAAAATACGATTTACCAATTAGATCCTCAAGCCCTCGTGACCCAATCACAAAATACGATTTACCAATTAGATCCTCAAGCCCTCGTGAACCAATCACAAAATATGATTTACCAATTAGATCCTCAAGCCCTTGTGACCCAATCACAAAATACCTGAAGAGGCCCTCAAAGTCTTGCTTCTGAAATTCTTGGAGCGTCGTTAGGGCTTGGGCCTGCAGTAAGCGCACAAGCAGACAGGGTCTCCTGCCTGAAGCAGCTTCAGCAATGCGCAAGATGCATGCGTTGACTTGAGGAAGGTGTTTAGCACACTAATGCAATCACACAGGGCCTTCAGTTATGTTGTATTCATCTGCCCCCAAGCGGCTCCGTTTTCTTTTTAATGTGGGAAGTGTTTATCACTGCCTGCGTAGCTTTTTCTACCTTTTCTGGTTACATTTTGCAAAACCAATCCATCAAAGCGACCAGCAAATTGGATTTGGGCATGATGATAGCGCATGCTGTTATATGATTTGTCTGCGTCCTGCGTTACGCTCGAGCCGTACCTCTCTAGGTTTTAATGGTTTAAACCGCTGGAGCACAAAAGCGGGCATATTATCTATTGAACAAGGCAGACAACATGCTTTATTCACCTCACGTTTTGCCCAAATTCCTTTGCAGGAATAAAGTGCATGTTTTATTGCAAGAATGTGCAAGGCAGAAAACCTGCCATAGCTACCTCGCATTTCACCAACAGTCACACCACACGCAGGATCGCAATTATCTTAGCACACTTACCTATAAGGCACCTACACGATGCAAATGTTGTAATAATGTCAAAAGGGCGCCAAGAAGCATTAAGGCACCTACACAATGCAAACGGCGCCAAGAAGGAAGCAACCAACCTGGCTCGGGGAGTGGAGCTCGGTGGAAGCGATCAACATTTGCATGGTGGCAATACGCTCAGGAGTCTGCAGCAAGTGTAGGACGAGAACGGGGGTTGATCGATACAACTGAGCACGTTCTTGTTTAGCTGGAGCCTGAGCCATTATTGGGTTTCTTGTTTTGATGGTGCACCAAATGAGGCCCCCATCTGCCTGCATGGAAATGGGTAACAGACTGGATTTTCACTTTCTGGTTCTAACCACACATTCAATCTATTGAGTTGTATATGGACTATAAAATCGGCATGTAGGATGGGTTACCTGTTCAAACTGCACTGTGATAAGTTGTGACAGTGCAATTTGCACAGGTTGTAACCCATCCTGCATGCCGATTTTAAAGTCCATATACAAGTTAAGTCTGAAGATAACCAGAGTGCATGATGTAATGATGACGGCTCGATGCTAGTACTTACCAGAGCCAGGTAATTTCCAAGTACATTGCTGACACAGAACAAAGCAACAATTAAGAAGCACATTGGAAGACAAGTGCTCAAAAAGTTATGCTCTGTCCTGCTCAGCTTCAGGCCTTCAGCACCATTCGCATCCAAACAAAATCACTTAGTTGGACAAACCAAAAGTACATACAAAAAAATGATCTGTCCTGCACAGTAAAAGGCCCTCAGCACTTTCCTTACCTGGACAAGAATTGCGCAGCCAAACAAAGTCACTTAGCTGGGCAAAATCAAAAGTACTCACATTAAAAAACATGTGCTCTGTCCTGCACAGTCCGATGCCCTCAGCACCGTTCTTAGCCGCCATGGCTGCGTCCTCAGGGCTGTCTGCGTTCGCCATCACCTTAAGTTTGCGTGTTGCGTCCACCCACCTGTAACAGAGGTGGGTTGAACATATACAAATTATAATATTTGAAAAGTCCAAACAATACAGATTATAATATTTGAAAAGTCCAAACAAAGACAGGCATTATGTGGGTTTGTATCTTTCAGTAACACAGGATTTGCTTGTTAGTAAGCTTGCATGTTACATCCACCCACCTGCAGTAGAGGTCATACAAAGGTAGACATTATATGTGTTTATCTTTTAGAACACAGGATTTGCTTGCTAGCGTATGCGCAAGGCAGACATTATGTGGTTTGTATCTTTCAGTAACACAGGTTTTGCTTGTTAACATACGCACACACATACACACAATAAGAGCAGCATTCCATTGGCAAGCCAAGGCGTTTGCTTGCCAATAATGTAAGACCTCCGACATGAACCTCAACAAAAAAGGGAGGCCAAGAATACTACCATCAACCCCCAAGGTTGCACGTCTCCCCAATGCCAAATCCCGGACGCCGATATACACCTCAACAAAAACAAAAGGATGACACAGGAAATACCGAATGCAGCTGTGCAAGCTGACCAAGGAACCTGAATCAAGTCTAGAAAAGAAACAATCACTCACTCCATCAGCTGAGCAAGGTTGCCTGCAATCTCTGGCTCCTTCAGGTCTTGCTTCCCTGTATGCGAGCAAAGCAGCAGCAATTTGAGCAAGGCATCGTGATTTTGATCTGTCGATGTAATTGATTCACTGAAATCCTTACGCAGTGTCATCTTGATCAAGGTAAACCTGAGTTTATAACTTGGCTGGTCATACTATTTCTGCTTGCGTGTGCACTAGTACAACGTTCCTCTGAGCTGAGTATAGTATAGCTATTCACAATTTCCGCTAGCATGTGCACTAGGTACAACGTTACCCTGAGCTGATGTATTTGCAGCCTCAAGCTAGACGCAAGACCAGTGGCTAGAAGACACCAGCATATCTAAACCAGAATGAAAGATGAGAACACTTCTACACGCAATCCTACCTTGGACCAATTCCCCAGTAGACCCATTCAAGCTGATCCAATCGCCCTCTTTCAAAGTGACCTCTCCCCTTTCTGTCTTGGCAATGATGATCTGGACACAAAAATAAAAGATTAGTAGGGGAAATGCTCACGTCCTACATGTGATCTATGCTAGGATATTTACATCTTTGTTCACAGCAAACAGGATGTCACTCCCTACCACAGCTCTCGGACTCAGACACTCTGGTGATGTGCAGACACTCTGGTGATGTGCAGACACTCTGGTGATGTGCAGACACTCTGGTGATGTGCAGACACTCTGGTGATGTGCAGACACCCTGGTGATGTGCATGCTAAGTGGAGCCATTCAATATTATTTGCACTCATGGTTTCAAATCCATGTATGCAAGAGCATTCAACTGAGCATCCCAAGTGCACCTACATACACACACACACAAACACACACAAACACACACACACACACTCACACACTCACACACACACCAAAAGTATGTACCTTCTTCTCAACGTCCACCGATACAGCGCCACAGCCAGCCACGCAGGGCTTCCCCCAGCCTCGTGCTACAACTGCCGCGTGAGATGTCATGCCTCCCCTGTGTGCATGTGTGTATATGTGTATGTGTGTATGTGTGTACGTATGTGTGAGTATGTTAACTGTCTGTGTCATTCCTCCCCTATGAAAGCAAAATGTGACTTTCAGATCAGATCGCTGTCACAGCAAACTAAGACGCAGCACATCAACTAACCACCTCGCTTCCCCAGATCAGTTAGAAAGACAATGAACACCTCAAAAAAAACGCATACTACAACAGACAGCGCTAGAGCATATGGCAAGCAAGAAACATCCCTACCCAGAGCGCATGAAACAGCACAGACATGCCAATTTTTTGAAACCGTTGCAGGAATAGATGGTGTCTTTAGATTGTTGGATGTAACGTACAACGATGCACAACATCAGACAATCTAAAGACACCATCTATTCCTACATAGTCATGCTGGCATCCCGGGGACGGGTGTGCTGATGCCATTGGTAGTCATGCTGGCATCCCGGGGTGTGTGCTGATGCCATTGGTAGTGCCGAATCGTGTGCCACCAGTTGGATTGTTGGTTGGTGTGTTGTTTGTCTCGTGGAAACGCAAGTGTGCTGACACAAGTGTGCTGATGCATTTGCGATACATGGTAGACCTTCGTTGGTAGATCTTCGTGGATTGTTCACCACATATTGCAAAGGCATCAGCGCACTCATGTCTACTCACTCGTGTTTCTACAAGACAAGCAACACTCAACGAAAAACCCAACTGTTTTCACCCGATAAATTGTACTACTACCAATTGGGTGTGACATGAGCTCAAAAGCAGTGCCGTTGAAGGAGCAATACTATGAGATATCATGATGTGCACGCAAGAAGACGGTCCTGCTTGCAGACAAAACAACTTTGTTTTTAAGCAGGCAAAGCACCGTATCACATTAACCTTGCCTCTATGCAACGTGTGTGCTTTGCTCTGTATCAGGAGAAACACCCTGTGCTTCATTCTGTATCAGGAACAACACCCTTTGTTTGTGAGCAGGCAAAGCAGCGTATCACACCAACCTTGACTCTATGCACTTTGTGTGCTTCATTCTGTATCAAAACACACCTTTGTGTCAGGATGCCCATGCTCGCATGCATCCCGCCCACATCATCAGGGCTGGTGTCCTCACGGCACAGGACCCCATCCTCGCCCTGCGTCCTTGCAACAAGTATTGGACGTGTTCAAGAGGCATAATCACACAGACACGTGTCCCCACGGCACAGCACAACATCCTCGCCCTGCGTACTTGCAACAAGTATTGGACGTGTTCAAGTGGCATGAAAACACAGACATGTGTCCCCACGGCACAGCACAACATCCTCGCCCTGCGTACTTGCAACAAGTATTGGACACATATTCCAGTGGCATGAAGGAATTATAGGCACATGTATGTGTCCTCACAACAAGGCTTAACATCCTTACCCTGCGTAAGTGCAGTATGTATATATGTATGAACATGTTTTGGAACTTTTGAGATTTCTATGAAGCAGCCTGGAAGCCCACGAACAGGCCACTACGTTACATGTTCTGTTCAAGATACATAACAGATAACACAACCACGCTCATACAGAATTCCACCAC
>Ga0307963_1002629_pt1 | contig 14206 bp, 16 predicted proteins | sample OrgLakmetagen594_FD_201829 | JGI IMG/M metagenome (GOLD analysis project Ga0307963, IMG submission 201829) | Saline water microbial communities from Organic Lake, Antarctica - #594 | ecosystem: Environmental > Aquatic > Non-marine Saline and Alkaline > Saline | place: Antarctica: Organic Lake...
CAAACCCCCACACACACACACACACACACACACACACACACACACACACGCAAACACACACACATACTTCTTTTAGGTACTGTGACTACCTGAATGAGGAATTTGGGATCCGTGACGTCATTGTGTTCACCGAGGGCGAGAATGGCCTTCCTCGTGTATGGGTCAGGCACCCCCACAGGTGTGCATTAAAAGCATGATAAACCAACCTTTATTGCGCACATACAGGTGTGCACAACGAGTGTGCACTAGTGGGCATGCTTAAATGTATTTGTATGACTGCGCAGTGCACGTGAGGTAGAGCTATTAATGTGCAAAGCGTGCACACGCATGCCTCCGAGGGCACGCGCGCTCCTTGCGTTTTAACTTCCCCCCTTGTATTCTAACGCTTGAAAGATCGGATACCTTCATTCAATTTATGTCATGCATTGAATTTGTATTTGTATGGAACACTCTGTGCTCCATACAACTGTGTTTACTCGAACTCCCCTCATTTGTCTGCCTGATATTGAGACAACTTGTGAGTTCAAATGTTAATATATGTCGTGGGCCTCTTATGCTCCTGACCACATTCATTTAATGTTTAGGTCTTACCGCAGTCGCCTTCTATTTAATTTGTTCTGCACGGCAAAGGGAACACCGTCAGACACACATCATACCAACGGTTTTTCCAGTCATACTGCCCCACTTTTTGTCTCTTTCTGTTTACTACGTCATCTCTGCAATAATTCCGCGAGTGCCTACATATATTTCTCCAGCGCCTCTCACCGTTCTGACCCCTATTCTTCATTTTTCTGCACCTCCTCTCTTTCCAGTGCTCTGAGCTTTGAATTGTACCTGCACGGCGCTGCTATTACCCAGTGGCTGCGGCCAGATGGACAGCCAGCGCTGAATTTTGACCCAAGGAACATGTCGTTTGATACTAAACGGCCTATTAGGTGTGTGCGACATGCTGACGTGTCAGCGCTTTGTTGAGCAGAGTGTATGTGCAAGTGAGTGTGTGTGTGTGGGTGTGGGTAGTTGGTGGGTGCATCAGTGCTTTCGACTGGGGTGGCAGGACTCTTCTCATTCGTTCTATGCACCTTGCACTCTCTTCTGCGATGCATACCGTAGTGTGCATAAAATGACATCTGTGCTTCTGCATCTGTACTCGCAACAGAGGTGGCATGAATCTAGCGTTCCCTGTTTACCGAGAAAACACGATGATGTCCGAGGATGGCTTTGCAGGGCGCATGCCGTGGGAGGTGGTGGCTGCGGTGAGTGGCAACTAGTAAAAGCTCTTTAATCTCACTATTAGATTGCACGGGATCTGGATTTCATGGGAGCTTTGAGAGGTGTTGACTGCGGGTCGTGGCTTTTTTGAAGCGGTATCCATGTTTGCATTGTTTTCCTTCATCGTTGGAATTGGACAATGCACGGGACGTAGTTTTTTGCGTTGTTCCCGTGCTGTCACATGAAGGGAGGGCAGGAGATATGCAGGAGAAGGTGATTGCTGCAATGAGCGTTGACCTAGAGCATATAATGAGCTGCAGAAGTGAATGCATCATGAGTCTTCCTTTTTAGCACCTGCTTGCAGTGGTTTACAGCAGGCCGTGGTTTCCTGTCATTTGTAGGAGGGCTTCAAAACTATGTGGTTAAAGGCGGCACACAAACGCACTAAAGCGGGACCTGCACTCATTATTTGTCAAGATATGCTCACATGTAATGCATTGAGCTTCTGGGCCTGGACGACAGCAAGCACACCACGCGCAGAATGACGTGCTTGATTTTTGCCTGTGGCTACCCACTGTGCAGGGCTTAGACTTCCTGGGCTTAGATGACGGCATGCACTCAAAGAAATACGCTGCCGCTCTTGATCGCTTTGCGGAGATGGAGCGGGAGGCTGAGGAGAGAGGCTACTGGCTGCCTGAAAACCAAGGGGAGGAGACAAAACGGGTCAGTCTTCTTGTGTAGGAGTCTCGGTGTGGGCCTGTTTTCTGTGTGAGCGCGGTATTTAGAGGCCTGGACGGTTTTGCGTGCACTTTGGTGTTGAAGAGTTGGGGTGTATGGGTGTGAAAGGAAAGGCTGGGTGGATACAGGTTTGTAGCTGCCGGAGATTAGAGGGACGAGACAATGTTGGTCATATTGTTGCATGGGTGCGAATAGGGTGTATGGATGTGAAAGGAATGGCTGTGAAGGTGCAAGCAGGGGTATAGTGGTTGTCGGAGAAGTAGGGGGACGAGACACGGTTACGGCTGCAAACTTAACGCTCGTTAAGTTTGCGGCCAGGGTCATTGCAATGTCAGGGGTTCAGACAGTCCTCCGCAGCCGTAAAACCTCGGTCACAGTGTTGCATGGGTGCTAAGAAGGATTAATGTGCTAGTAGCTGTGAGGTGTGCTGAGGGGGGGTGTGGTAGGCTGAAAGATCTCTGGCAAGTTAGTTGTTGGTCAAATGGAGGAGTTCGTTTGGTGGAGGGAGGTGGAGAAAGTGTTTGCATGGGGAAGGTGGCTGACTGAGGATTAAGGGGAGGAGTTCCTTTGGCAATGTGGAGGGACATGATTTAAGTTAATGTGCTGAAGTATGAGGCTCGGTGGGCAACGCACATGCACATGTAATTGCCTGCTTTGATTCTCCGTAGACAGGCAAAGCAGGGTGCAAAGACACACGCACACCCACTGTTACATTGATAGAAGCTATTAAAAAATTAGGCAAGGTAGCAGGCTCTATTGGAAAGCATTGAGCCTCCCCATGCTGTGGTGGGCTTGAGTTGGCAAGGCAATGACCCCTTTTGGTGTTCGTTCAAGCGCTCTCTATTACAGGCTTTTAAAACCTCGAGAGCATCTGTTCATTGCTCCTGTGGAATAGGAGCGTGCACAGGTACATGGTCGATGCGTAAAAGCATAATTGCGTAACGCGCAACGTTACACATGCGCGGATGCATATTATTATAGCATCCCAGGCATGTGCTCAAGCCTGACGTTCTCTCAACATGCACGCAGAAAGCGGATCTTGCAGCAAAGTGGTTTAAGAAGAAACACGATGCAGACATGGAAATGGAGGAACAGAATAGGGTGGAGCGTGCTAAGGCTGTGAAAGAGCTTGTGGAGCTGGAGGCACAGCTGGAGGAGATGGGGGTGGATTTGAGTCAGGGTGAGTGCAGGCTGAATTTTGATCAAGCATTTGTAGGGTTGGCCAGACCATATATATATATATATATATATATACGGGGTATTTTTGGCTGGGATCTCATCAGATATACAGTCATATACGGCGTATATACACGTTTATGGCCAGCCCTAAACATTTGCAGCATGAATACGGTCAGAGAAAGAGAGAGAAGAGAGGAAGGGCTTGCATGCAACTTCATTCCTTTTGGAGGAGGTAGAAGAGAACCCCCCTTTCCCGTCTCCTCCCCACTCGTGAGTGGCGGAAGCTTGTTGTCCTTGCTTGCCTGTTTGCAGGGGAGGAGGGGGAGGAGGGTGCCCAGGCCTCTGAGGGGCCCCAGTCTGAGCAGCAACAGCAGCAGCAGCAACAGCAGCGGGGGGAAGCAGCAAGCGCGGCTGAGGGGTCGAGCATTGAAAAGGAAGAGGAAGTGGGGGAGAGAGGGGAAGGGGAGCAGGGGTCAACACAGCCCTCAGCAGAAGCAGCAGGTGGAGAGGGGAGTCCTGGGGGGAGGGAGGGGGAGGAGGATGAAGAGAGGCGAGGGAGGGAGATGGAAGAGCTGCGTGCAGCGTCAGGATTCAGGGAGGGACCGACACAGTCAGCATTTGAGGTGGAGGAGGAGGGAGAGGGTGCTGGGGCGAGTGAGGGAGAACAAGAAAGAGTAGGTGAGGGAGAGGGAGAGGGGGAGGGGGAGGAGGAGATGGACGAGGACACGGCTTTGACGATTCAGGCGCTAAAAGAGATTGATGCCAAGATGAATGCCGGGTAGGTTGTTGGCTGTGCGTGCTTGTGTGTTTCTACTTGAGGGTGAATGTGGCCGTTGCTGTGTATATGTGCGCTTGTTTTGTGGTAGACAGACACTGTATGCAGATGATTGGGTCAATGACGGATGGGTGGCGGCTGGCTGTGCGAGCGTGATCGTTGCCGTATGTGTTGTGTGTGTGTGTGTGTGTGTGCGTTTGTGTGCTTCAGGTACCAAGATGGTGGCCGGGTGAAGGCTGGTTTTGCATGCACAAGCCTTTTGCATGGACATGTGTGTGTTGAACGTGCCATAACAGTGCGAACGTGCCATAACGTGAACGTGCCATAACATGTGTGTTAAACGTGCCACAACAGTGCAAACGTGCCATAACATGTGTGTTGAACGAACGTGCCACAACAGTGTGCCATATCAGTGTGTGAACATGCCATAACATGTGTGTGTTTAACGTGCTATGACAGTGTGTTGAACATGCCATAACAATGTGTGAGCGTGTGTAAACTTATGCGGGTTTTGAGCTGTGTAACTTTTGGGGGCGCCTGTAATACCAAAGGAAGGTTTGGTGCATCGCACTACAAAGGAAGAAATTAGATTTTAGTAAAGGCCACGAGGATGGAGCGCTACAGGTTGCAGAGTAGCCAAGCGTATAAATATATGAATGTTCAAAAATCGTAGACGCTCATCAGCAAATCAGATATTTTTCCTACTCAATGTAATAGCCGACCCCTGGAGCACCCATTGTTTTACAAGGGCCCCTATACTTGTAAACAACTTCACCTCTGGAAGGACCTGCACCTTTCAAAGGACCTCACGTCACCTTTTGTTTGAAACACTGGACTTGTACACCTCACCACTGCAGGCTAGATCCTGCCCCTTTTATCACCTTAAGGTTGGCAGACACCCCAGAGACGCGCGCCATGTGGCCCCATAAGTTTGAGCTCCTTTACAAAGTGAGTGCATGTATGTTTGTGCATGTTGTGTGTATGTGTGTGTGTGTGTGTCACGATGCAGTCAAATTAGCAGGCTCCTTAAAAACTTGCACTGAACAGCCTAGTGAATTTGAGCTCCCGTACAAAAAGAAAAGCACTCGGTATGTACAAGGCTTGTGAATAGGGGAGGAATGAATATTATCCCATGCCATGAAATCGAGCGCCTTTGAAACGTTTACAAATGTGTATTGTATTGTAAGATCATAGGTTGGTGCTCGCACCGTGCGGGAATCGGTGGTAAAGAAGATGTCTTGCGGCTTGCAGCCTCGTGGTGGCTTACAGCAAGGGGAAGCTTCCTAGTGAGATTCACACAAGGACTAGCAATTTTTTGGAGATGGTCTTTTCAGATATGGAGTGATGCCACACTAGCTACAGCGGGAAAAAAGTACAGAATACAGCGCCCCTTGAAATAGAAGTTTGGATGACATAGGGTGCAATTCACTAGGGTTGGTCAGAACCGTATATGAACACCCTATATGACACTAATTTTTTTAAACTTGCTGACAAAAATACCACAAAAATACCATATATGCACCAGTACCTGTAAACATTGTATATATTTATATATGGTCCTGGCCAACCCTACAAATCACGGATGCATGTGCCGCTGCCCTGGTGCTCGTGCAGATCACTGTCAGCGAAGATGATGACTACAAAGACCCAATACCCGACGGCGAAAACTCTTACAAGCGTATAACTGAAGAGTGAGTGAAACAGCTTGATGCGTGCTGTCCGTGGGTTAAGGGTGTAAATGAACTGTAAGGCAGCTCGATGATTGCAGTCTGTGAGTAAAGGTTACCTACATCCTGTGCGTAAAAAGGTACAGAGCTATGCAGTCTGTGAGTAAAGGTTACCTACATCCTGTGAGTAAAAAGGTACAGAGCTATGCAGTCTGCGAGTAAAGGTTACCTACATCCTGTGCGTAAAAAGGTACAGAGCTATGCAGTCTGCGAGTAAAGGTTACCTACATCCTGTGCGTAAAAAGGTACAGAGCTATGCAGTCTGTGAGTAAAGGTTACCTACATCCTGTGCGTAAAAAGGTACAGAGCTATGCAGTCTGTGAGTAAAAGTTACCTACATCCTGTGCGTAAAAAGGTACAGAGCTATGCAGTCTGCGAGTAAAGGTTACCCTGCATCCTGTGCATTAAAAGGTACAGAGCTATGCAGCCTGTGAGGCTGATGTGAGGCCGGTGTGCAGCCTGTAGTGAGGAGCATGCTGGTTTTACTGCAGCCTATGCATCAAGGCGAATAATTGCAGCTTTTCAGTACAGTAATGACCTGCAGCTTGTGGAGAAAATTGGATTTTTGCTGCAGCCTATGAGTTAAGGCCAACGGTTGCCGCTTGTGAGTACAGGTTAGTGGCCTGCAGCTTGTGAGAAGCAAGCTGGTTTTGCTGCAGCCTTCAAATTAGGGCCAATGATTGCAGCTTGTGAATCGTGGGTGATGACCAAATGATTGCAGCTTGTGAGCAGAAAGAGTGTGCCCTGCCCTGAGCGCTTCAGGAGCAATATGTACCTGGGGAGGTGTGCACGCATCACTCTGCCTTTGTTGATGTGTGTGGCTGTGTATATGGATACCTTCAGTGATAATTGGCAGTGATACCTTCAGTGATAACTGGCAGTGCTACGTAGTGTGTGTCACTGACTCCTGCCTCAAAAGAAAAAAAAAGAACCCAAAAGTGTGAGGTCACACTGCAAGGTAAACGTAACAGTGACGCTCATTCCTTGTAGTAACATCTCCCTGGATGCATATCAAGGGGCAATGATATATGCAGCAAAGTTGTATACTGTGCCTTAGGCACTCTCTGTGTGTGTGTGTATGTGAGTTTGCCTATTTTGTTAGGCTGGAACTGAAACATAAAGCTCAGCTTTGTATTTGTGTGATCTGTGATTAGGAGTAGCGACAGTACCTGTGCAGTTTGTTTTGTGGTGCTTAGTCTCCCTCTCTTCACAGTCCTTGTGTTGTGTTTACGAGTAGGGCTGGTCAGAGCCTTACGTGTGCTGTGTGCACACGGTGTTTTTATGGTGACAAAGTCTTGGAATTTACAGTCATGCACATTACATAGGCATGGCTTTGTCAAAGTTATAAGCAGTCGTTCTCTTGTGTCATTCCAAAGAAGCAAGCTGTTCATTTTCCTGGACAAGGCAAGTCACAATTCTGGCTTATGTGGCCCAAAAGGATGTTATGTGGCTAAAATGTCACTTAAGTTATGTGGCTTTTGTCACATAAGCTCATAAGCTATGTGGCCAATAAGGATGTTATGTGCTGGCCGTCATGTGATCACGCTGGGGAACGTGTGGCTCATTCGCTGCATCTCAAGCATATGAGTGACTGACAACAAGCATGTGACTGACTGACGACAACTTGCAGGGATGAGGATGAGGAGCAGGAGGAAGTTGAGGAGGAGGATGACATTTACCGGCCCCCACCTGCAGGCGGCCGACGGGACGAGGCAGGCAAGGAGCTGCCTGTGCAGATAAAGATGCAGGTGCGCTTTGGTGGAGGAGTTTTACGGTATTCGGTAAAAAAGTGGCTCCTTTTCCTTTATTAATGTGGGGAGTGGTTTTTCATTGCCTGCATAGTTCTTTTTTATGCAAGTGCGTGCAAGACAGCCTGCACACGTCAGCTGCACATTGTGTTCGGTGCTTGCTCTTTAGATAGTTGGACAAAACTGGTAACCTGGCAATAGTTCAACAGTTGCTTGTGCGCAGATCAAGATACAGCTAGGTGCAGGCGTTTGCAAAGTGCATGCAGAGGGAAATCCTCTTACTTGAAAGTGCTGAGTCGATATTTGCGGAGCATACTCTTTTTTTTCACGTGCGCGCTTGTGAGCAGGGGTTGGAAGTGGGAGAAGGGGACGGGCTAGGCGCAGATGTATGCAAGTCATAATGCAGCCATTCAAATGAAGGCACAAATAGCATGCCTGTGCGTGGCTGTTCTCTTAGCTAGTCCTCTTGGTGCAATGCTTGTTGGGCAAGCATGATGTGGTGAGGCAGTCTGCCTTCATTTAGGTCCTCGCAACATTGATGAGTGGTAGGCCTTTAAATTAACCACCGACACATTGCTATTATGACGTATCCACAATCAACATTGTTCACATTGTCTGCAGTGTGTTTTGTTGATATCGTTGGCAATCTTTTCTTACAAATTTATTACGTATAGTCGTGCTATGAACACGGTCCTAATGTGCGTCTAGTTTGAAACTTCCTTCCTTTGCATACACAGATTCACCACAACTCAAAGTACTGGGGTCTTTGCAGCTTCGTATTGCTCCGCAACGAACCGCAACAAAACTTTGCATCTGCTTCTGACCTTACAATGATGGTGTGGCACTGCACAGATGCTGCTGCGCAACATTGATGAGCCCGGTGCAGAGGTTATGCAGTTTCAAGTCGCCAACATGGCCACGTTTGCCATCAAGGACGTCCTGCTCAACCCTAACCTAGTCAAGGTGCGTGCGTGTGCGTTTGGTTACATGTGCTGTATTGGTGTGTATACGTGTGTGTGTGCGTTTTGTTACATATGCTGTATTGCTGTGTATGTGCGTATGGATACGTGTGTGTGCGTTTTGTTACATGTGCTGTATTGCAGTGTTTATAATGTGTGTGTGCATGTGAATACTTGGCAGTGGACCCTGCCTCCCTGCTTTAATTTTGACCTGGCTAAGGCGCGCGCGTGCGACCCGAGGTTTATTGTGTTGTGATTGCGCACAGATACTGTTGGAATGTTTGATGAATTGCTTTATTGCACTGAACGGCGACTTATAATAGGAGTACTCAAAAACCGTGTCATCCAATTTTATGGCAAAATCATCTTTAACGTATGAATGAATTATTAGGGCTGAGCGTTTGCTTGCTTGCCCACCTCCTCTAGGTTTTGGGCTTGGCTGGGACCACAGCATTTAACTACGGGGTTGACGACCGGACAGCCAACATCCAGGCATGCAAAGAGGACTTCATTTTCATCAACGGCCAGCGTCTGGGTGCGTGATGTAGTGGACTGTTATGATGTGTTGTGAAGTGGAAACCAGCAAAGATCAGTTATCAAAGGTCAGCGATTGGGCAAGATGATCTGTATAACGTGAAAAGCAGGAAGCGGATGGGTGGTTGTGGTCCATGGGGCTAGTTGGCTCAGGAATGATGTAGGTACACTCACTGCAGCATGGATGCCTGGAGTTTGTGTCATTATCCGGTCTATTGATTTGTGGGAAAGAGGGTTTCCTCTGGCTTGAGTTAATAGTTACAGAGCATCAGAGCAAATAGAGTATGGTGGAAGGGGGAAAATTATCTCACCAGGAGCCAGTTATGGACCAAGCCTGCAACCCTCCTGCACCTTCCTTCCTGCCTGCAACATGTTACAATTCATTCGTCGACAACCCCAGCACCTCGATACCCCCTTCACACTTAACAACTTGGTTTTGCTGTATGCTGTTTGCACCCTTAGCTGTGCCTGCTGTGTCTGTTGCTGACTCCACTCTTTACTTAGAGTGACACCCACCTCACATGACCAACTGACTTGCCTGTGTCTTTTGCTGAAGTCACTCTTCACCTAAAACACCAACCCACCTCACATGACCGGATCACTCTTTGCAGATGCCACCTTCATAAATGCTGCCGACTGCAACGTGAAGTTGAGCCCTGCGGATGGCACTCACTTTGAAATACAAGCCAGGAAGGGATTCAGTGACGTGAGTGGTCGAGCACTGCGTTGCTGTCAGCAAACTGCACACGCCATGAAAGTTGTTCCGAGTGCTGCAGTGAAGCCCGCGAGCGCTGCATTGTTTTCTGTCCATTATTGATATGAAATATAAAGTGCTGCGTTGTTGTTGGTAAATTGCACGTGCTGCTGAAAATCAAAGCATTGTTTGCTACTGCCATAGTACTTGAGGCACAAGGAGTTGGAGCTAATTGCGATAAACGACGACCCATACGTTATCGGGATGTTATCTTCCAGACACATCAAATATACTGTCATATGCAGTGTTTGTTTACGGTTCTGGCCAAAACTACACATAGTGTATTGGCTGTACGCATTGTCTTCTTTTAGGTCAGTGGAATGTATTGGCGCAGAGAGTAATGGCTGTCCATGTCGATCAATGTACCAATGTACCCAATATACTGCTGATGAGCTTCAAGATATTTTGTTTCATTTTGGCTTGCATGAACTTTTGCTCTTATGCCGTACTGAGATCAGCTCTTGAAGCCTTGCTCTGCCTCAGTCACACTACCATGTATACACAAATAATGGGCTTGTTCATTGTTGTTGCCCACATGTTCGGTACCATGGTTCCCTCCACCCCGATTTAAAACCCCTCTCCAGGGAAAAGTGTTGATTCCTATGTTTTGTCTTTTATTGTATTGTTCATTTTTTCTTGACAATTCCTGTTGTCTGTCTTGCGTGGCACAATCTAAAAAGTACCTGCAAGTTGCTAAAGCCTGTAGTACACACAAATAGCAAGCCTACAATAATGTCCGCTGCAATATTTCTTCCTGTGCCGCATGCTTTTAACTAACACGCACACAACATGCACCTACACACACAGTCAATGGCCTTTCATCCGGGGACCACACAGGAGGGTGACTTAGCCAACGAGCTGCTCACTTTAGGAGCTGGTAATCTGACCACAGCAACAAGGTGCAGCAAATGAGAGAGTGCAGGCAGGGAAAGCTGTTGATGTGTCGCAAGCATTGGGACATGGTTATTCCATCTAAGGGATACAAAGGGCACAGTTCCTTGACATGCTTATAAGCTCAGTGCCACGCTAATCTGTCAAATTCCTATCACGCTAGCGTGGATATCTAGAGGTTACCATTTCTCTGTGCATTAAAGCACATTGCGGTCGACGGATACAATGAAACAGCGTACAAAAATGGAACGCAGATCTGAACCACTGGTTTCTGCTTTGTTGCCCCCTGAGTGTGTGTTCGTGCAATGTGTGGTGTTCATTGCATTAAGGCGTGCTGCTGTGCAACCTACAGGCTGGCGCCTGGAGAAACATGGGAGAGTGAGCTTGTGCTGCGTTGGTTCAATGGGTATTGGAAGAGGCCCCCTTTTGAGACCGGCATGCTGCCAATGCCACCACTTCGACGTCAGGTATATGGTATGGTAGATGGGTAGGTTTAGCATGGTAGGGGTAAGGGGAAGCCCCTTGCCGTGGGGGATTGATGAGGATAAAGTAAGTAAACGGAAAGGAGGTAGCATGGAGGATGTCTTGTGCAACAAAGTCTTTACTGTCACAATGAGCACTGCAAAGAGCGCTGCATTGTGGCTTAAAATTTAGGTTAAGGACAAAGGAGTGCTTGCCAAAGGCTAGTGGAATTTGTAAGTGGTAATGTTGCTGTAGCTGTTTCAATTCACAAAAGCTTTTTGAGAGAAGCACTTTATGCATCTGCCATTTTTGTCTCGCTCTGTCCAATGCCAAAACCTGTCTTGAGTTAAATTGCTGTGTGCATGAGGTTTGGTGACGCCAATTACCAATATACAGAAAGGAAGTTTTGCTCTTTGTATGTTATAAGCAATGAGAGCAACTGGATTTTTGAATTGGTACTGGCTTGCTTCCAAAGTGTTTGGATTCTACCAATTTAAACAGGAAAATCTAGAATGACAAGGCTTGCTGTGCGTGTGTGTGTGTGTGTATGTGTGTTTGCGTATATGTGTGTTTGTGTGCGCGCATGTGTTTTGTGTGCATGCATGCACGTGTAAAGGGTCAAAGCACTAGCCCTCCTGTTTCTTTTTCTATCCTTGCCTGCCACCATCCCCAAAAGCCTGCCACCATCCAGCTAGTTCTCTCTTCCTTTTGTCTTCGCTCACACTTGTGTCACTCATCTGTCCTCATCCTTCTGCATTATACCACTCCTTCCCCTCTGTTTTGGGGCTGAAAAGGAAAGGTTTGGGGCCCCTTTATACCCAAAAACTGGGGAAAGTTCTGTGGGATTTTTCCAGGCTACCACCCTCCATGATTCAAATTCATGACAAATTTAATAAATTGCAAATGAAGACACAGACCCAGTATAATTTCCCACTATACCGGTGATTTTAATCCCTTTTGGAACCCTAAGACACGAAGTGTCTAGGGCCTATGGATTGCTAGTAAAACTGAGAGTCTTATAGCTTAGAAATTTGGACCTTTCTCCAAATCTTTTTGTCGTCAAATCGAGTGAGAACCTCATGCCGAGTAGGATGGTGCTTTCCTATTGTCGTACGATGCCTGGTTGGAGAGAGGCACAATTCTTTTTGAGGAACTAGATAAATGGAAAGAAGACAGTTTTAAGACTCACTGGGCCTCAACGTCTCAAATGGCGATGCCGCGAAATGCAAGCCTGGTTCCCGAGCAGAGTCACGTTGCTGCATTTTCGCGATGAGCAGGAAGTTAAATACAACATCGCTGAAGCACAATTGCAATCTGGCCACTTGTTGTTGTGATGACGTGTGCTCGGTGCAAGCGCTGTCCGGGTTTGAGAATGGCAGGCTTCAGGAAGTTCCAACAGACATATTGCATCACCCATAAGGTCTTTATAGCTGTGGAAGTTTGCACACACCTGCCATGCCTTTTCATACAAGACTTGCTGATGATGACTTGCACGACACAGGGTTCCCCAAGCGCAGCGCCACTATTTACTTTTCTTTTTGAGGAGTGGATCTACACTGACTGCGTACTTTTTATTAAGGCGCTTAAATCTGCCAGGGCTCAATCAATTTTTTCAAATTGTTGGCCTGCAGGATTTCTCATTGGACTCTTCAGAGACAAGCCCTTATGCCAACGCTATGGAGGGTGATGAGGAGGCTTGATTCGGATGGAATCTACACATATTTTTCAATCAAGAAAACTTTGGCGATTTGTGATTTGGATAAGTTATGTCGGTTGTTTACAGAGATGTCTTGCTGAAAACTGGAATGGAATAACGGGAGAATGTGCACCAAACCAATATGGAGTACGGAATTCAAGGTTTTGATTTAAGTTTAGCCGTCCGATTTTTCGTCCTAGTTAAACGAAAACATAACTAGAAAGAAAATCTCACGTCATTATTTCGGGAGCGCATAATGTAGCTGGCCAGCACTCGGCTCCGGGGCCATTATCTCGCGTCCGACCCCCCCCCCCTACTGCCTGATATGAGGTTTTTTAATTTTACTTTCGTTATTCCGAGGAAATTTCAATTTCCCTCTCTTCCCAAGAGATTCAGACAATCGTTAAAAATTTTAACGGCGCGTTTACAACGGCGGGTTAAGGTTAATTCAATTAACCCTCTTTGCGTATTCCGGATTAACCGCGTTTGCTCCATTAACCCCGTTTGCATTTACAACAAACAGAGTTAATATTAGATCAAACACCTGTTCCTTTCTGTCGCTGTTGGTGCCAACGTGCTCATAAATCTGTGTAGTAATCCCCTGTGAACTATCATATTTGTGGCATGCAGAACATGAACTTTGCTCACCTTTGACCAGAGGCAAAACTCGGGTCTCCTGGCCTTTACGACCTGCCAACATGCTTTTCTCTGTTTTACTATCATTTTAAATGTATCCTGGCCTTCCTGGCATTTTTCAGCCCTTACCCTTTTGTTTTTTTTTTCTCGAAGGGGGGGGAGGGAGAGCAAAACAAAATTTATTTAACCCGATTGAATTTCCCTAACCTGACATTTAACCGCGCGTTGTAAACACACATTCGGGTTAAGTATTTCCAAAATCCATCAACCTCAATCATTAACCCGCCGTTGTAAACGCGCCGTAAATCGCTTTAATGCCCTTGCAAACAAAAATGAGTAAGTAGGTATTGATACCCGACAAGAATGTAAATTCGCAGGAACCTCAGAAATCAGACCTCAGAGAAATCAAGGTGCGCAGGGATGTTTTGGGCAATAGTAGGCCCTGAAAATCGCGTAGTAGACTTGATGCCAATAGCCACGTTGTGCAGTGAAGTATATCAACAGCTTGAGCTCGCTTTTTACGAAAAGGTGACGGGCACAATTGCAGAATATATACATTTATATTTTGTGGTGTGACGACCCCGCGGAAAACACGCGCGACCACCCGGAGCATGCTGAAGGCCATGGGCGGAGGAGGTGAATTCATTGGCGCGTTCGTTCGGTGACGCTTGTGTGTATCTTGGGCAGGCCGTACTGCAGGGCCAGGGCGCAAAAGAAGCCGGTAGTGCGAAAGGTCCACTTTGCATCGTTGGAGTCATGCCTTCTGTTTTCATGTGTGCGTTTGTGTGCAGGTCCTGGGCCTGGAAATGCTCCAGTGGGCAGCCGCTGCTTACCCGTCCGGGGGGGGGAAGAAAGTGGAGGTTCAAAATTGGGGGGTGGTAACTCAGATGTGTCAGAA
>Ga0307963_1002633_pt1 | contig 14199 bp, 22 predicted proteins | sample OrgLakmetagen594_FD_201829 | JGI IMG/M metagenome (GOLD analysis project Ga0307963, IMG submission 201829) | Saline water microbial communities from Organic Lake, Antarctica - #594 | ecosystem: Environmental > Aquatic > Non-marine Saline and Alkaline > Saline | place: Antarctica: Organic Lake...
CTTGTTCATGATTTCCTTTCTCAGCAGAACAATAGACTTTTTCTTTTTCTTTCTGAGCTTATGGATTTATTTGTGGCTGGCCGAGACCAGTCAGCAGCCGATCAGCCAAACAACCTGGCTGAAGGTGACCCCCAATTGTAACCATTGTAACCATTGTGTTCTCTCCTCTCCGCTTCTGCAGTAAAACAAAGCAGGTTAAAATATTCCCTTATTTCCCTTAATAACAACACCGCAAGGTCACGAAAAAAGATGTGGAAAAAAAACACAGCTGAAATTCGGGTAACTTTTTCCACCAGCCAAGTATCCTAAAAGCACGTCATCGTCACTCTTCCGTCGGAAAGGGCACGGGGATAACTTGACCCGACGTACAATTCGAAATTGCTGATATGAAGTCTTCACAAGCCGTCATGTCCAAGCTCACCTGCATGAATCAATGCAATGTGATTGGTGGTCTCTCACCTAGGAGCACCACCGAGTGGGCGAGTTTGCTGCGAAGCCAACTACAAAGCTGGCGGTTCAGAGGCCCTTAGCCCCAACCATTAGCGTAGTGATATTACAAATACTAATTAATATAATAAGCTAATAAGCCTAGAACCTGGCAGGCTCAGTGTTCAAAAAGGCAGAGAATTCCAAACCGCAACACAAACGTTGCATTCAACGAGCATTCGCAAACAGAACCTTAAGCTCATAAAGACGCACATAATTTAGCACAGGGAAGATTGATGACAAAGGTAAAGTTTGTAGAAAAGAAAAGAAAAGAAAAGATTCCGCTGGTAGTGAGGACACAGCCAGCATGATTAAGGGAGGGGTTTACTTAGGTGCCCGCACCAGGCAACCCCCACCGCGCAAACAATTAAAAGAAATTAATTTGGGTCGGGGGGTTTGTGTGCCGTAGCACCCAGACCCAATCCATGACTGTTGTTGCTTGTGTTATATTGCAGTACATACCTTGTTTTTATGAGTGCAGATGCATGTCTGATAGAGTGTTCGTTCAGTTTGTGTGTCATTTTTTTAATCTTATGGTAACCCAGATTAAGGTCTGCCATATTTAGTGATGTAACCATACCTTACCATACCTTACCTAAGGTCTGCCAGAGAAATGTCTGTATAGTCTTTGCAGATAGTCCCCATAGCTCCAACGAGGATCACATGAAGCTTGATTTCCCTATATCCTTGTCTGTTTAGGTTGGCCATAAGCATGCTGTGCTGTGCTTTTGCTTGTTGGAGTTGGGGATCAGGCCTAGTGTCTTCACAAAATTTAAACTCAATCAGGTGAAGCTCCCACTGGTTTGGATTCAGTTTCTTGTCTTTAGCAAGCTGTTGAAAATTTGAGTTGCGGGTGGTTACGCGAGAGGAGCACACAGGGCTGGGTAAAATTAGGATGGCATCAGGACGAGAAGAGGCTTTTAGAGCATGATCTGTTAGCTTTGGTAGCAACCAAGAGGGCAGTGTTTTGTTGGCAGTGTTTCTCAGATCCAGGCCTTGCTCTGATGGTTTGTCTGCGCTGCCTATATCAGTGTAGGCAATTTGGTTGGCACTGCATGGTCCCTTTTGTAGGGCTTGGACAATCAGCACGCTTGCCGTATTATGGCGTTTTATAATCATGTTCCTCATTATAGTGTGTTGGTAGCCTGAGAGTATGTGAAGCGTGTATCCGTGCAAGGGCAGATGGGGCAGTTTGCATTAAGAAAGAAGCCGTGTTTTTGACTAAAAATTGTACCAGTGCGGTACCTTATAACATTACGCGTTTCGTAGAGTTTGAGATTGCTATTGTTCCAGAAAGCATTTGTGGTTTGTTTATTGACCGAAGGTCTAAGGTCCTTCCAAGTAAAGTTTGCTAAATCAGAAACTTGCTGTCTTGTCATCTAGGAGTTTAAATAGTACGACCTGGAAGCCACAGCATATGTTGTAAACGATTTGAAACTCTATCAAAAACCTGATCTGATGTGCCAAAGGAGTCATTCAACCTGAAAGAGACCCTTAACATGACCCTCGCACCTTCAAGCACACAAGTGCGCCGCCTTCCAAGTAATCTTCTCCCAGCCTTTGGCAATCAAACTTGTCCAGAACGGCATAGACTGTGCCTATGGTGTGATACCTTATGTTCATTTCCAACTGAGTCTTTGCTTTGACCACAATTTTGGGAGCTGCTTGAAGGGTCACCCTTGCAGATCCTGCGTAGGCCCTGCAAAAGGGTGACCATTGTGCAAATAACAAAACCTTGATTGAATTGAATTTGTGCGTTTTTTTTGTGCATTCATGTATTACTGTTGCACAGGAAAGCACGATTAAGCGGCAGCAACTCATGCCTCTTGAGAAATGACTGGAGATCTGGAGATACTAAATTATAAAGCACCAAGTTAACACTATTACAGCACTTTCTGATTTGGTGGGCTCACCTCACAAGACCGCCCGCTCCAAGCTTGGTTCCCCCGAAATACCTTGTCACGAGCACAGCTACGCCTTGCAATCCCTCCCCCTCGATCGCCTAGGTAAGAGAGTAACGATGATTTTACATGATTTTTTGCATGATCTTCAGAACCCAACCTGTGATCTTTAAACAACATCTAGTATTGTTCTGGACAGTCAGCGCTCTACATCCCAAAGCATTATGTCTCAATGTTGTTTGGCAATGAGATGCGGCATGGAGATGTTGTAAGCAGGATAAGCAACCTGAAGTGTTGCTGGCAGAGTGAATGACGTCATGTATTTGCTTTTTTTAGCCTGGGCAATTGCAGCAAAAATAGGAGTTAGGTTTGATGATCCCTCACAGTCTCTCGACCTTAGCAGAGGGAGGAGGTACCAAACAGGGCGATCTAGAAGCAGGATAAATCGTGATCAAGACAAAGACAATGCACTCACAGAAAGAATTGGGCGACCAGCGGTGCCTCCTGGCTCACCATCATCAGACGTCCTAAACTCTTGACCGTTCTTGTATGCTGTGCAAAAAGGAGTATGCAGACTTTGCTTGATGTTTTCTATTAAGTTGAAGCCTGACAAGAAGAAGCTTTTTAGGGGGGGGCACCCAGTGAAATCAAACGCGAGCCACATAAATGTATGTAATTGTTCATGCATATGTAAAAGACACGGGCAAGAAGCATGCAGGTGCCCTTCAAACAAATGAGCATAGCTGGTGGTTCATCTTTAATAATTTGTCTGCACAGTTACCACTGATACTTCATGGACAGGACAAAAATCGCATCTTTCAGCACAGATTCAGCACTTCAAGTTTCTTAATCACCCTCAAATGCTTGCACTCCTTATGATCGATACTGTGAGCTTCGAGGCACCCAGGCCTGCGAGGTGAGGAGCCAGCATTACCGTAGCAGTTGTGGGTAGCGTCTGAGTCAGAGTGCTGCCTGATGAGGTCCAAGGCTTCCCTGAAGTTCGTGCAGGGCCATGCTGTGCAAACAAACTTACTCTTCTTTACCTGAGGTCAAAGTTTTGAGGGTCGAAAAGTGGCTGCTCGTGAATGTGCCAGCTATAGAACAATTACACTCGTGCATCACCCACCAAGCGCGCCCCTGTTTTGTGCTGACAATAGCACGCATCTGCTCGCCCATCACATACAATGTAAAATGTGCCTTCACACACTCCAGGAATAGGTGACCTAGTGGCCGAGTGTTAGCAAATTACAGAGTAAGCCCGCACACCTCCTGAGTGCAAGTGACCGGCTGTTGCAGCGTGAGATGCTCAGTTTTTGCCTTTGGCTCCTCCACCTTTCCATCTTTTTTCCCGCGGACAATGAGCCTGTGCCTCAGCAACTGGGTTGTGTTTCTGCCACTCAGAACATTTACTTTCCTACTAAGGCCAAGCATATGCTGAATAAGCACATTCAGACCGCCAAAATACTCATGGGCGACCAATTGTCATGCAGTGATTCCTAAAATATTTATAATATTTCCTGCAATGGTGCAGCTTATACTTTTGAACTGCTAGCATTTTTGAGCTAGGGACAGACAAATGAGGAGGCATCTTCAGGTGGCCCTGCTGGTCTCGGTGCTGTCCTTGTGTGTGTTTTTGGGGACTGCACTGGAAGGCCTTGAGGAGGAAGAGGTGGACAACGTCGTTGAACCACAGCATCAACAAGCATGGTCCAACCAGGCAGACTTTGATGCCACGGCCAATGATGTGGGTTGCAGTTCTCTGGAGCCATTCTGTATACAACATCAGGCTCAGGGGCACGGGCAGTCACACTCACGCGCGCAACACACGCGCACACACACACACACACACACACACACACACACACACACACTCATCACACACACGCATTTCACATTACACGCATGCAGACATACACACATCACACATATACACTTACAGCATACCCGCACACACACATGCATGCACAAACGCATGTGTCACACGCACACGCGTGCAGTCACCCCTACCTCACCCACTGTATGCATCACGTTGATGGTGGTACTGATTACGGCAGCAGCTGCCTGGAACAGTCTATCTTGACCAAGGCAAGCCCGTCCAATTCTTTTCGCCTATAGGTGTGCCCATGAGCTGTGAACTCAAGCACTGTGCTCATCATTGATGTAAAAAGACTGACCGCACTTGACTCATGCGAACCACACATGTGCAGAAAATAATATTGCAGGCCAATACTGCACACACACACGCACGCACACACACACACAAACACACATACACACACAGACACACAATTTCGTCCCACCATCAGTAAGTACCATTACCGAAAAACGCCAACCACTGCATACAGGGCACTGAGCAGAAGAGGCACATCGCAAATGTGCGCCAAAAGCTGTACAAGCACGTAGCCTTTTTGGGCACGCTGCCGAAGAGCGGTGCCGTCTGGGGTCCGTGGGAGTGTGCAGCAATAGCGGCTCTGATCATCTTTTTAGGTCAGTGTGCATGATTGCAAGCATTGTCGACACTTTCTTGCGCTACATTTTGTGGAGGTAATTGTGTGTGTGTTTGTGGGTGTGCGTGTGTGCGTGTGTGCGTGCTGTATATGTATGTGTATGTGTGTGTGCGCGCTTGTGTGTGTATTATATGTGTGTGTGCACGCGTTTAAGGTTGTTCAAAAGCACGACCTTTTTGGGCACACTGGCCAAGAGCAAGGAGCGACGCCTTGGCTCGAGCTGTGAGAGAGTGTTTGCAGCATTTGCTGAACGAGGTTCTTTTGGCTGGTATACAGTGACGACCTATGACTTGTACCTCCTGTTTTTATTACAGACTGCGGTGCTTCAACGTCTAGTTTTGTTGTTTGCGCCGCTCTGAACATGTCTTTGTCTAGTATTTATCTTTCCTGGCTACCGTAATATGCTTAGGGGCGGCTGCGTATTTGATATTATTTATTGAACAACAACGGACTGAGGTTCTTTGCTCAGAGTGGCTGTGCTGCTGCTGTTGCTGCTGATGTGGTGATGGTGGTGGTGATGGTGGAGGTATTGATGATGATGGTGATGGTGACCTCATCAATTGTTTGCTCAAAAACACTGTACCTCTTTGGCTGTCCTCACCGTCCGCTTTGTCCTTACTCCACGTAAGCCGTTCTGCTAGCTGAATGCGACGCACTGTGACTGTGCTACTGCTTCATCAAAGAGGAATTTGAAGTAGAAGCCTGAGAGTTGGTGCGTATGAAATGTTCGCTGTTGATGCAAGCTCTTCATTGCCTATCCCGTGCGGAGTTCTAACCGTTATGAGTTAGTAGCGGTGCATAATCAGTAGGCCTTTTTGTGTTTGTCAACACCATTTCCTGCGCCAAAACAGTTTGGGTACGCACAATTAAAACCTGCATCCCGTCGCTCTTGCCCTGGCTTAGTGATAAGTTCCTACCCACTCAAGCACACCCCCCCCCTCACACACATACACACGCATAGACACACACACATAGACATGCACGCAAAACGCAAAACGCATACAGCACACACACATGCACACAGTCCCATGTATCAAATGAACATGTTACATGTGCTCTATGCAGTGAACTCTTATTGGGGTAGCGGGGTCAACAAAAAGTACGCAGAGGCGTGGACCCAAGCCTTTGCTGCCCCTGGCTCAATCATGGAGAAGAATTTCAGCTTGCTAGGTTCGAGCGACAGCAAGGACAAGCTGCTCATGAAGGTGTGTATGTCTAGGTGTGCTTGACTAAGGGTGAGTGCAGTGTGTGTGTGCTGTGTGTGTGTGCTGTGTGTGTTGTGTATGTATGCATGTACATGTGCGGGTTTTAGGCGTGAGTCGTACTGTGCCCGTGTAGCTGGTATGCTGTGCAAGAGGTTGCGCATTAGCTATTGATGTGGCATGCAGTGCAAGGGATTGTGCTTTAGCTTTAGATATAGTATGTATGCTGTGCAGGAAGACTTGCTGTATTAAGGCCACATGCCATAAGAAGCACAAATGCAGACTATTGTTAAACTAGGTTGTGATCTACTTGCCGGCAAGGACCTACACCCAAATCGTGTGATCTCTGTATTCTCGAGCTTTGATTTCTAACATTCATTCACTTGACACACACACACACACACACACACACACACACACACACAATCACACATAAACACGTTTACACATTTGCACGTGCACGCACGCACACACACACACACACACACACAAGCACAAATTGTGAAACTTGAATTTTGGCGCATACCGTACTGCGCTTGGTTGTTTTGCGAGTAATTAATTTAATTTTTATGCGACATGGGGCGGGGGAACTCGGCTGCGACAATTATTGAGGCCCCTCGCAATAAGTCAAGCCGAAAATAAATAAAAAATTTTCGGACCTCGCAATACTTAGACTTTTTAATGCGGTAATTTCTGGGTCTCCCCAATGGAACCCCATCGCCCTAAGGGGCAAGCATCACTATTTGACCTAGGTTGCACCAAACAGAAGCACAGAGGACGATGGTCCCGCTCAGGAGCTCATCATCCGCCTCAGGCCTGATGTGAACAGGCAGTAGCAGCCAGGGATGCAGCCATTGCAGCCAGCATTGCATCCTGCCCTGCCCCAGTTAAGAGGCCTGTGGGGAGGCCCAAGGTGCTTGCACCATTGGGGGTGCAAGCCCCTCCAGGAGAGGGGCATGTGTGGGCAGAGCTGCAATTCAGGTGGAGTGGGGGGGAGCATCAGGTGCGCTTGCATCTGCACTTCACAGCAATTTGCTGCAGGGCAGGGGCCTTGAAACCTTGGAGATTTCAGAGACCACCACGGAGGAGGACGAGGGGGAGGAGGAGGGGGGGGAGGCAATGCAAGAGTAACTCCTCAGGCTGAAGTTAGGAGCCATAAAACTTGTCTCAGACTTTGATGTAAACCAACACTGAATAGACAGAGAGGAGAGCACAAGAAATCCCCGAATTCGCAAAGTTCGCAAATTTCCTTAACTTTTCAGGGGCCTCGCAAAAGCTTAATGCTCGCAAATTAATTATTCTAATTATTTCGGCACCTCGCAAAAAGTAGGCCTCGCAATACTAAAAGCGCAAGACGGTACTCCGCCATTTCCATTCCTAATCTTTATCATGACCTCGTTCCAACAGGAGTCTGCCGATTGCTACAAGTTTTATGCCAGCGGCCGCCGTCATGTGCAAGGCATGCTGGCCACCCTAAACCTCAAGCCTCGCCACGACATGCTGTCCTTGACTTGGTGAGTGTGTGTTTAAGTATTTGAGTATGTGTATGTGGGTGTGTGACTGTCTGTGCTTGCACGTTAGTGTGTATCCTTGCGTGTGTCTATGTGGGAGTCTGTCTGTATGGGGGGGGTTGGGGATGGGGTTGGGGGCGAGTGTGAGTGTGCTTGCGTGTGTCTATGTGGGTGTGTGTGGGTTCGCATGTGCGTCTACAAGACGCGTGCTTTAGACAAAAATTGGGCAGGCTAGGCAAGATGTCCCTTGATGTCCCTCTGTCCTTGATCCCAGCTGGCTAGTTCATTGCTGCCTTTTTCGTTCCTCTGTTCCGGTGCCACGTGAGCATTTCCTGTTGTCTGACTTGCGCCATTTCTTTGGTTGCTGGAGTTTATTCTGACAAATTGCACGCGCACACTTACACACACATACATGCATACACACGCATACGTGCACACGTGCACACACACACACACACACAGGAGTCTCAAAAGCTCCGCAAGGACCTAACACGTTACAAGTACCCATATCCTGTATGCCATAAATCATCTCAAAATTGGGCACTTCCAAACAGAAACACACACATGCACACACGTACGTATACACACGCAGGCATACACACATGCACACACACACGCACTAACAGGAACCTTCTGAGCCCTGTGGAGGACCACGTGACCTTTGAGGTGCTCATGGCTCCTGCCAACATGCCCTCCATTGTTCTGGCAGTGGGCACCCAAAAGGCGACACGCAACCTGCTGAACGACTGCCCTGACGTTAAAAACTACACCAAGTCCATCAATGCTGCCCGCGACATTTTCCCTCATTGGTAGGTCCTTGTGTGTGTGTATCCATGTGTGTGTCCGGTATGTGTATTTTCCATGTGTGTATCCATGTGTGTGTCCGGTATGTGTATTTTCCCTCATTGGTAGGTCCTGTGCATGCATTTATGAATAGAGCGTATTTTTAAAATATACATTGCTTGCTGACGTGTACACGTGTGTATGTGCAGTGCTGCTAGTCGCCCTCAGGAATATGTGTCATGCCTCATACATAGTATGCTTGCTGACGTGTGTGTGTGTGTGTTTGTGTATGTGTATAGTGCTGCTAGTCGCCCTGAGGAATATGTGGCATGGCTTACAAAAATGCAACAAGGCCAGCGTTCTGACTGAGAAGTTTCTTTGGTTTGACCCCCGTTTTCCAGCCAACGGGCCTTGTGCTTGGCATAAAAAAATACTTTTAGCTGCACCTTTTCAACGACACTTGTCTGATAGCCTACGCTCTGGTATCATGCACATTGTTGTGTAACGGAGGTGATTCCCTCATCTGTTACTACCGTGGTAGGGTTGGCCAGAACCATATGTATACGGTGTATATACGGTGTTTTTCGCAGGGAGATGACCAAATATACGGTCATATACAATGTATATACACGGTTCTGGTCATCCATAGTTTCTAGCAGCGTGGACTGACAGCTAGCTGGACGCAGTTTGGGTCAATCATGAATGGTCAAGTCCCGCCGTCGTGCGGGGGGGATGCTAATCTTGCACTGCTTTTTGCCTCCTCCTATTGTTGCTGTTGCTGTGCCCCCTGCTGTGCTTGCTCAATAGATGATGATGCTGGCATTTCACGTCCATGCGTCATGCACACACTGTTGCTGCGCTTATTGCTGACGTTGTACGCGTTGCGTTCATTGCGAATTGCACCTAAAATTAAAACTGCATGCAAACATGGATGCAGCATGACCGTACGAGCCACACAGTGATTCATGACCTCTGCTCGTTCAGGAACAACGACAAACTGCGCATCCTGGCGGAGCACAACACCATTTTTTCGGACCTGTTTTCTGAGCAGCGCGTGCAGCAGATGTTCAACCACGACGGGCCTCATGCAAAAGCCCTCAGATACTTTCGGTACGTAAGGCACAAGCCTGGTTACTGGTTGCGTTTGGTGGTGTTGCTTGGCCTGCACTTACATGTGTTTGTGCACTTATATATGTGTGTGTGTGCACTTATATAGTGGCCTACGAGTGGCCTGCACTTATGTGTATATATGTGTGTGCACTTATATAGTGGCCTGCTAGTGGCCTGCACTTATATGTATGTATATGTGTATGCATTTATGTATATATATATATGTGTGTGTGTCTGCACATTGAGGTAAGCACACAGCAAAGGCGCAGCGACCTCAATAGTTTCTAAAGCTGATGTGCTTTTATGTGGTTATAAAGGTTACATGTTACATGTGTTTTGGCTGCGTTTTAGGGTCTGCAATCTTTAATGCTGTGCTTCTGTGCTCCTGCAATCGCATAACCCACGCAATTCGTCTTTTGTACGTAAAGGACCTTGCGCTGATAGCACGTGCTATATCTAAGGAGCGTACGGCCTGCTTTATTCTTAGAAAAGGACAAAGAGGCTGCGCTGGTAGTGCTAACATGCCCAGCGTGATTCAGGGAAGGAGCACTTAGTGTGTTGCAATGTGTGGTCGATCACTTTTTGGTCATCTGACCCACATTATAACACTTTGTGTCAGTGACCAAGAAATGCTGCGGTACATATCAGAGGACTTGCACACATCGGCAAGCCCTTGGTAAGTCCTCCGATTTGTACCTCAACAAAAAAGCCCCTCACTGCCAAGTTTATTTCGTAGGCCACTTGATGAGGGGCAAGGGGGGTTGTGCGCAGAAGCCTTGGCTGTAACTGTTGCTGTCAGGTAGAGCGTGTTCTTTTTGTATATTGAAGAGGCAGACTTGAGAGGCTGTTCAATAAGCTGTTTTTGTCGCGTAAAAAAGTTCTAGATTGCAGAAAGCCTATGGCCTGGCCAAAAAAAGGTAATCATACTCATCGAAATGTTATTACGTACCTGTTTTATAATTGTCATGACTATGGGGTATCGGCCATAATTGTGTGTGCGTGTGTGTGTTCAGCCTTTGAACTATGTAGATGGATTCCATCAATTGTAATATCATTCGGTACACAATTATTACTTGCACAGACTGCGCCAACCCTACATGAATGCTTGCTGTATTTTGTGCAGGTGGCTGCACTTCACGAGCGACTGTGCGGACAGCAGCCACAAGCAGGTGCTGAAGTTCACGTTTGCCCTACCTCCACCTGACAGTATGGACAGCATTGCTCCCCTTGTGGCACTGGTGCCGCTGCTCATTGACTTGGTGCGTGCGTGTGTGTGTGTGTGTGTGTGTGTGTGTGTGTGTGTGTGTGTGTGTGTGTGTGCGAGTGTGTGTTTCGATATGTTTGTGTGTGCACGTGTGTGTGTTGATGCATGGGTGCACAACTACGGGGTTGTGTGTGTACATGTGTGTTTTCAAAGGTAGGTTTGGGCGCACGTGTGTGCCTGCATTTTGCGCTGCACGATGTGCCCTTGAGAAAACTAAAAGGACTACAAAATGGGGGGAAAGCTGCGCCCTCATGGTGCAGCTCCGCCTCCATTGTTGGGCTTGCTTCAAGGTAAGGAGATGACCCTTGATCTTTTCTTGCAAGCAGGTCGGTACCTACAAGCTGAGCCCTGACCTGAAGAAAAAGGCGGAGGCACACCGACAGAAGAAAGACAAGGACGAGGAGGAAGCTCGAAAGAAACGCCTGGAAGCTCTGGCTGCCCGCAAGCAGGACAAGGCGGTCGAAGAAAGGGTGTGGTGTGTGTGTGTGTGTGTGTGTGTTTGTGTGTGTGGTTGGGAGCTGCACGTAAAAGAAATGAGAAATGAAATAAAGGAGAGCAAGGGGTAAAGGGTGATGCATATAGTCGTGCGCTTTTGATAGGGAGCTGCACGTGAAAGGATGTCATTAAGAGGAGGAGAGCAGGGGTAAGGGGTAAAGGTAAACATTGTGTTAAATAGACAGCACAATTGTTGATGCTGCTGTGAATTACTGTGCTTTGACTTTGAAGCAAGGGTGCCACAAAGCTTAACCCCTAGAAGGAAAAGGAGCATGGAGGCTGAGCTTCCTACAAAGTTTTCGTGTGAAACATGTCTGGGTGTTTGGCTAGCCCCTGATGTCGAGGTCACCTTCAGGGTTTCTTGCTCAGTGCATCTGTTCATCCTATAGCCACTCAATCTTTCATTAAAACTAGACCGCTCTCTGCACTTATTTATTTCAAGTACTGCAACATCTCTCCAGAGCCCAATCCCATGTCCGACTCAGAACTAGTGCACCTCATTACTGGAGTGCGTGCCAGCGCCCCCCTTTGCCTGATCGCGTGCCAGTGCGTGATAGTGCGTGATTGTGCGTGATCGTGCGTGATCGTGCGTAGTTGCGTGCTAGTGCAACTCACGCAACTTGGCACTGAGTAGTGTTGGGTGCAGGTGCTACAAAGTTCTTGACGTCGCATGCGTCACTCAGATTCGTGTCAACTGATATTTGACATTACCTGATTATTTTAGTGTGGCGCAATCGCACATGGCCTAACATCTCGGTGCACAATGTTGGAGCCCTAGGACACAAAGTGTCTAGGGCTTATGGATTGCTAGAGAAACTGAGAGCCTTATAGCTTAGAAAAGTGGCCCTTTTAGCGTACAAACTTTAGTCACCAAATCCTGTAAGAATGATACAGCCAGATTTAGGACTTGATGCCAAGCATGATGAAGAGTAATAAAATTCTGAAAAGGAAAATGGCACCTTTTTTATTGATCTTCTCGATATAAAATTGACACAGATGGAAAGAAGACTTAATTTTAAGACATACTGGACCCTGGCCGAAGCATTTGGTGATGCCGCAAAATACAAGCCTGGTTCCTGAGCGGGGTCATGATGTTGTTGCATTTTTGCGATGAGCAGGACGTTCCAACAAATACAACATCGCTGGAGCACAATTCCATTCCTTGTTGTTGTGATGACGTGTGCTTGGTGCAAGCGCTGTCCAGGATTGATGAGAATGGCAGGTTTCAGGAAGTTCCAACAGACATCTTACATCACCCATGAGGTCTCTATAGCTGTGGAAGTTTGCACACACCTGCCATGCCTTTTCACACAAGACTTGCTGATGCATCAGCATATGATGACGATGCACAATGCACGACCTAGGGTTCCCCAAGCGCAGCGCCACTATTCATCAGGGGGGGGGGGGCAAAACAAAGTGTGCATACAATTTTTTGATGCTGCGCAGTGTTTCGTGTTTTATGGCAGTCACCATTTTTCTTTCTCTTCCTCATATTACGTTGCACCAGGGTTGTTAAGTACGTTTTTTTGGAACAAGGGTATAATAAAGTTTGTGAACTCTCGAACTGTTTGAACAGTTCAATGTGCAATTTTGAAAATGGAGAAATTTGCTGTTTTCTGCGGTCATACTCGTCCAAAACATGCTTGTATTGCTATATATATAATTATATATATTACTTTATAATTATTGAATGCACAAAAAATCAGAACGTTTGACGACCACCTAAGGCTCTTTCCTGCATTTTGGGAATGTTGGACTCAAAAATGCCTAAAAGGGGCTTAAAGTTTGACGAATTTTTGATAGCTTGCAAACGGCATTTTAATTGTTCGTTAAAATGCGTGAAAGTTCGCGAACCCGAACTTTTGACCGAACCCCAAACTGAACAACCCTGCGTTGCACGCTGGGTATCTGTACTGCTAGTTTTGGTGGTGGCTGTACTGCTAGTATTGGTGGTGGCTGTGCAGCTAGTACAGGTGGTGCCTGTACTGCTAGTATTGGTGGTGGCTGTGCTGCTAGAATTGGTGGTACCTGTGCCGTCTTTGGACTCAACGGCACTGACCTTCTCTAGCTTGCAGTCATTGGCTTGCAGTCATCTTTTAGACACCGTCCTGTAGAATATCGCTGTCTTTGTACATCATTATTTGGAACTGAGGATATCGTTGTCTTTGCACATCATCACCTGGAACATATTTGGAACATCAATATTTGGAACTGTAGAATATCGCTATCTTTGTACATAATTATTTGGAACTGAGGCATAATTATGTATCAGCACTGACCTTCACTGTCTTGCAATCATCTTTTAAAGACGCCGTCCTGTAAGATTTTTGTGTGTGTTGTTCTTCATTACGTCAAACTGGTGAGATGTGGGTTAGGGTGTATGCATGCAATAATATGGTGCAAGTTGAGAAGAAGGCTGTAAATATTCAAATACGTATTTCCGTGCATCCTCTTAATGTCCTGCAAGCCAAAACAACATGCGGTCACTTAAGTTTGCAATGCCTACAGCCCGCAAATGGTGTGATGTTAACTTACCTGGTCAACGCAAATTGTAAATTCTGCTTGCGCATCATGTTGGTTTACAAATTTATCATGTTCTGTTCTGTGCCAACCCTGCGTGTGTGTTTTGCTCTGAATGCACAGGCCAAAATGGCGCGCATGCCTCCCAACGAGCGTGAGAAGTATGAGCAGAAGATGCAGAAGAAGCAGCAAGTAGGTTGTCCACGTGCATGTTAGTTTGGTGTGCGTTGTTTTAGACGTCTGCACAGCCTTGAAACTCTCTGCATCCATACATCCATTGCACAAAGGCATTAATGTACCTTTATCTGAATACATTGGTTGTGTGTTCACTTGCTGTTCCTGGCTCTCGTCATTAGCATGCGCACACACAACACACGCGCGCACATACACACAATACACACGCACACGCACACATATATC
>Ga0307963_1002637_pt1:2500-14193 | contig 14193 bp, 16 predicted proteins | sample OrgLakmetagen594_FD_201829 | JGI IMG/M metagenome (GOLD analysis project Ga0307963, IMG submission 201829) | Saline water microbial communities from Organic Lake, Antarctica - #594 | ecosystem: Environmental > Aquatic > Non-marine Saline and Alkaline > Saline | place: Antarctica...
TCTCAGCAAATATGTGCCCAAAAGCACACCTGTCTCAGCAAATATGTGCCCCAAAGCGCACGTGTCTCAGCATGTGTGTATGGAGGATGTAGTATGCTAGTCCTTTAAATGCCGACGCGATAAAGTGCAGCATAAAGCAGAGCAACAAGCACACTGCTGTGTATCTGCGTTTGTATGCACGTATGCTTAGGCAAGTGTGTGGATGATGCAGTATGCTTGTCCCTTGAATGCAGACGCGTTGAAGTGCAGCATAAAGCAGAGCAACAAGCACACTGCTGCATATCTGTGTGTGTATGTGTGTATATGCACGTATGTTTAGGCATGTGCGTGGACGATGCAGTATGCTTGTCCCTTTAATGCAGACGCATTTAAGTGCAGCATAAAGCAGAGCAACAAGCACACTGCTGTGTATATGCGTGTGTGAATGCACGTATGTTTAGGCATGTGTATAGACGATGCGGCATGCAAGTCTTTTAAATGCAGACACATTTAAGTGCAGCATAAACCAGAGCAACAAGCACACTGCTGCGTATCTGTGTGTGTGTGTATGTGTGTGTATGCACGTATGCTTAGGCAAGTGCATGGACGATGCGGCATGCAAGTCCCACTAACGCAGACGCGTTGGAGTGCAGCATAAAGTAGAGCAACAAGCACACTGCTGTGTATCTGCGTGTGTGTATGTGTGTGTATGCACGTATGTTTAGGCATGTGCGTGGACGATGAGTATACAAGTCCCACTAACGCAGACGCGTTGAAGTGCAGCATAAAGCAGAGCAACAAGCACACTGCTGTGTATCTGCGATTGTGTATATGCATGTATGTTCAGGCATGTGCGTGGACGATGCAGTTTGAATGTCCTTCAACGCAGATGCGGTGAATTGCAGCATATGCAGCACCTACAAGGCTGCATTGTTTAGGGTACTGTTTCTAAATGTTCCTTTCGAGATTCTATATATTTCAAGTTACACGTAGAATGATGGTATACGTTCAAAGAGGATGCAGAGAAGTGCACGCACTCATACATTTCCATCCAACTTTTTACAGCATTCAGCAAAGTACCACATACACAAGCCTGCTCTTATGCTGCAGACACCCTTCTTCGGGCCCATCAATCTAATAAGGGAGACATTGACGAGAAAGGTGAGCATCACAAAGTCTGCTGTCCACAGTCTCGAATGTTTTCTGACTAACTTACATACACACCTGTTTTTTTGCTGCAGACACTTTACTCAGGCCCAGCCATCTAATAAGAGGTGAAATGAGAGGTCCATTCACGAGGAGGGTGAGCATCACAAAGCCCGCTGTCCACAGTCCCATCTGAGCCATGACCTGCGATGTGGATATGATTACAGCACAGTGAAGGGTTGAGATAAAAGGGGCACATTCACGGAAAGGGTGAGCATCACAAAGCCTGCTGTCCACAGTCCCATCTGAGCCATGACCTGCGAAGTGGATATGATTACAGCACAGTGCAGAGTTGAGATTTTTGGCACATTCACGGAAAGGGTGAGCATCACAAAGCCCGCTGTCCACAGTCCCATTTGAGCCATGACCTGCGAAGTGGATATGATTACAGCACAGAGCAGAGTTGAGTTTTTTGGCACATTCACGGAAAGGGTGAGCATCACAAAGCCTGCTGTACACAGACCCATCTGAGCCATGACCTGCGAAGTGGATATGATTAAAGCACAGAGCAGAGTTGAATTTTTTTGGCACATTCACGGAAAGGGTGAGCATCACAAAGCCTGCTGTACACAGACCCATCTGAGCCATGACCTGCAGAGTGAGTATGATTGTGATTTCCTGTTCATCAGCAAAGTACTGCGATTTAAGTACGTGTTCTTTGCTGCACAATAATAGTGCCAGATCAGATCACGTTCAAGTAGATGAAAATGTGTGGGTGAGGCAGTAACTGGCATAGCTGCAGTATACTAGGGCGTCATTAAATATATCAACATATCACTAAAGTAGGAAAAACTGCACAGGCGGTCGAAATCATTCCTCACATTCGTCAAGGAAAAGAAGCCGCTTTGGTAACGAGTTCTGACGCACTCATCCTCCGAGTTCTGACGCACTCGTTCTCCACAAGAAGTACTTAGATGTATATCTTGCAGATATTTTGCAGATATTTTGCAGGAAAGTGACCAGCATACAAGGTCAGTTTTTACAGGCAATGCAGCAGCGCAGCCAAACCACCCACCAACTTTCCAGGTATGCATTTGCAAATAACACACCCACCTTCCTCTCTGCCTTGCGGCCCTCATACGCAGCCAAGTCTTCAGCATCACCAAACGAGCCGCCCACGCCATCAGGCATGTAGGAGGAATAATGGTGCTTCTGGTCTGCGGCAGACTCCATTGTCAGCACAGACTGCGCAAGGATGAGCGACACAGCACCACGCATGCCACCCACTGCCACAAACACCACGCCCTGCAGGTTATGTGTGTGTATGTGTGTGTGTATGTGTGTGTGTATGTGTATGTGTGTGTGTATGTGTATGTGTGTATGTGTGTGTATGTGTATGTGTATGTGTATGTGTGTGTATGTGTATGTGTATGTGTGTGTATGTGTGCGTGTGTGTGTTTCAGTGCTTGTAGCTGAGTGCGTACAAGCATGAGTGAGTAGCATTTATGGTGCAGAGTTGAAATGCAGCTGCCACCACTCCCAACCCCCAGCCATGCAGCTATGCGCACATGCAGAGAAATGATAACAGTTTTCTGGAAATTATTTGTCAAGACACGTGGGCATCTCCTTACCCCCAGCCACGCAGCTGGGCTCACAGACAAAGCAATAAAGCAGGGATCACATACAACACTTGCCTGCCAGGAAATGTGGACATCCCCCACCCCCAGCCATGCAGCTAGGCGCACGGACAGAGCAATGAGCACCAGACGCAGCACACCGAAGGCCACGTAAATAGCTGGCAGGACGATGGCAATGTCCTTGACTAGCTCAATAATGCCCCCTGGTAGCGAGAGTGCGTGTGCTGGTGTGTGTGTGTGCGTGAATGATGCGTGCTTGTGTGTGTGTCTGAGTGTGTTTGTGTGACGGTAAACGTGCACAGCTGGGTGTACGTTTCAATGTAAGAGTTGAGGGTAAAACTACGGCAACCTCATATTTCTTACCTGATACTCCCTTCACAAGTACTACGCGAAAGCAGCACAGTTTTGTGTTTTGAAGGAGCTTGTGCTGCGATGAAGTGATGGTTGGCCGATTGCAAATGCACACAGGCATACAAACTCGCACACACACACTTTCAAACAAACAACACAGACACAGACACAGACACACACACTCTCTCTCTCTCCCTCACCTGCGCCGCTGTCATGGTGGAGGTCCACACTCAGTCGAATCAAGAAGTTAGTAGCCGATGCGCCCACATAGAAAAAAATGATGCCCTGTGCATATGAGGAATCGTGTGTGTGGTCAAAACGGTGAGAGCAGAGAAAGGGACTGGTGTGGTCAAAATGGTGAGATCACAGGTACAGGAGATGATAGAAGAGAGAGAAATTGATGTGAGCATTATAGCGTGCAGATGTAGCCATTCAGGCTTATTTTGTCCCCAGTCTGATATTGCACATGCAAAAATGGTGTAAGCAATGCATAGCCGGACAGGCTGAGCGCTTCGTGTGTGCAAGCACGTAAATTTACCAACGCATCTCCCCGTCACTTTTTGCGTCTTATATGATATAAGTACCTTTTGGGCTGTGTGTACAGTGCACAGCCTGACAGAGTGAGAGCGCATTGTGTGTGCAGGCACACGCCGTGCAGGCACACGAGATTGTGTGTGCAGGCACACGCTGTGCAGGCACACGAGATTGTGTGTACAGGCACACAAGATTTAATGTGCAGGCACACGCTGTGCAGGCACACGAGATTGTGTGTACAGGCACACGCTGTGCAGGCACACGAGATTGTGTGTGCAGGCACACGAGATTGCGTGTGCAGGCACACGCTGTGCAGGCACACAAGATTGTGTGTGCAGGCACACGCCGTGCAGGCACACAAGATTGTGTGTGCAAGCACGCGAGATTGCGTGTGCAGGCACACGCTGTGCAGGCACAAAAGATTGTGTGTGCAGGCACACGCCGTGCAGGCACACAAGATTGCGTGTGCAGGCACACGAGATTGCGTGTGCAGGCACACGCCGTGCAGGCACACAAGAAAAAATCTAAGCACGTCCGTACACTCGCAATTCATCATTTCCAATCGTAAATAAAAAGTCCATGCAATGGATGCAAAGCAACCACTACTTGCTTCATGCGACCAACAGCAAGCAGTACAAATTGTCGGCAGAAACTGAACGTCAGCACACAACAGTCACGTGTGATGTTCATTTCATTTCGAGCACCAAGCAAGTGGCGCGTACCCGTCATATCAGAACAAGCAGTACTCACATTTATGATGAATGTCAGCATGCATAAATCACGTGCAAGAATTTAAAGCAAATGCACTTCCTATGACCCACACCAACAGACCCAGCAGTACTCACATTCATGATGAATGTCAGCATGCATAAATCACGTGTAAAAATTTAAAGCAGAAGCACTTCCTATACCCACACCGACAGACCCAGCAGTACTCACATTCATGGTGAATGTTAATTTACCAATGAATGCAAACATGCAGCAACCTCACGTGGTTCCAGAAAGCGGCTGCCAGGAGCTATCCCCCACAGACAGACACAGTAATACTCACATTCATGGTGAATGTCAGCACATTCATGTATAACTCGCATGTACGAATGACACATGTATAAATCACAAGAAGCAATGTAAGCAAATGCACTTGCTAAGACCCACACATTCATGGTGAATGTCAGCATGCATAAATAACGTGTAAAATTTTAACGCAAATGCACTTCCTATGACCCACACCGACAGACCCAGCAGTACTCACGTTCATGATGAACATCGTTTAATCATTAAATGTAAGCATGCAGCAACCCCACGTGATTCTAGAAAGCAGCTGCCAGGAGCTATCCCCCACACCGACAGACCCAGCAGTACTCACATTCATGGTGAACGTCAGCAAGTATACATTACAAGTAGTAAGCAAATGCGCTTGCTATGACCCACACCGACAGACCCAGCAGTACTCACATTCATGATGAACGTCAGCATGCATAAATAACGTGTATAATTTTAAAACAGATGCACTTGCTATGACCCACACCGACAGACCCAGCAGTACTCACGTTCATGGTGAACGTCAGCACGTCCCAAAAGTGCTGCATGCTGGCAGAGCGCTTTGCTTTGAGGGACATGTGCCAAGACATGCTGGCCGCTCCGTTTAGGCCGTAGATGACGCATGCCATCACACCTGTGGTCAAAACACATAGTTTGTTGTAAATTCTTGGTTTGATGTTGAACTCAGGCGTGCGCCAGCAAAAATGCTGGCCGCTCCGTTTAGGCCGTAGATGACGCATGCCATCACACCTGTGGTCAATACACATAGTTTGTTGTAGATTCTTGGTTTGATGTTGCACTCAGGCGTGCGCCAGCACAAATGCTGGCCACTCCACAGTGGCATTCATAATCATACACGTACCAGATGCCTGCACGTCCTCGGGGATTAAGCATAAAGATTGGTATCTCCACACACAAACACACAAACACACAAACACACACACATACATACATACACGTACCAGACGTCTGCAGATATTCGTTGGCCACGTAGAAGCACAGCCTTCAGGTCTTACAAGCTATGTGCAAAGATAGGCAGGCGCAACCACACACACACACACACACACACACACATACGTACACACAAACGCACGCACGTACGTGCACACAGGCACACAAGCACGTGCTCTCACACACACACACACACGCATACACACACGCACACACACACACACGCACACACACATACGTACACACAAACGCACGCACGTACGTACACACAGGCACACAAGCGCGTGCTCACACACACACACACACACACACATACCAGAAGCCTGCAGGTAGGCGGTGGCCACGTAGAAGCACAGGTAAGTACCCCCCAATGTCACTGCCACCTCCACGTGCGGCTTCACCCTTCGCCATTGCAGCCAGCGGAGCAGCTGCCTGCATTATGATGAGGACACAATGGTAAGCAACGTGCCCACCAAGTATACCTTTCGCTACTGCAACCAGCAGAGCAGCTGCCTGCATTGTGATGAGGGAGCAATGGTAAGCAACGTGCACTCCAAAAAACCCTTCGCCACTGCAACCAGCGGAGCAGCTGCCTGCATTATGATGAGGGCGCAATACAAATTAACGTGCACTTCAAAAAACCCTTCGCCACTGCAATCAGCAGAGCATCTGCCTGCATTATGATGAGGACACAATGGTAAGCAACGTACACACCAAATATTCCTTGTGTCGCTGCAACCAGCAGAGCAGCTGCCTGCATTATGATGAGGATGCAAGAATAAGCGTCATGAACGTCAGATATGGGAGCATACATACAGACCGCCGCCTGCAATGCATTGAGGTCAAGCTCATAAGCACAAACATGTGCAAGGAGCAGGAAAGCAATGAAGGCGTGGACCCTCGGTGTATGCAGCTAGTTGAGAATCTGCCTGCATTGTGATGAGGGTGCAAGAATAAGCATCATGCTCGTCAGGTATGGGAGCATACATACAGGCAACCGCCTGCGGGTGCACCCCGTAACAGCAAAAACCAAGCGAGTGAAGCAGCTGCCTGTGATGGCGAATCATAGGAATACGTTTCAATACTGCTAAAGTTGGGGTTAGCAATGCAAATTGGAAATCTAATTTATAAAGGTAATAAATCTGGTTGAACAAAAGGTGAAGCATCTGCAAAGTATAAGGTGTGAGAGAAGGACAACAAGAAGGGCAAAAGGACACCGGCGGCTCTGCTTATCTGATCACTGCAACCTGACCTTATCTGACCACTGCAACCTTATCTGACCACTGCAACCTGTAGAGCAGATGCCTTATTGAGAGGGTGCAGCATGCGCATGAAATGGGGGAGCATACATTAAAGCCAGCTGCCTGCAACGTGAAGAGGGTGAAACGTTGAGCTCATAAGATGTTAATAGGGGGATGAGTGTTGAAGTCTTGGCCAGCTGTGAAATAATGAGCCTGCAACACGCATGCTGAGAGAGTGCAGCAGTAAGCATGCGCATAAAATGGGGGAGCATGCATAAAAGCCAGCTGCCTGCAACGTGATGAGGGTAAACTTGTTGAGTTCATAAGATGTTAACAGGGGGGTGAGTGTTGGAGCCTGCGCCGCCGCAACCTGTAGAGCAGGTGCATGTGACACCCATACTGAGAGAGTGCAGCAATAAGCAGCACGGGCATGAAGTGTGAGTCATACGTAACAGCGCGATTGCCTGCAGTATGATAGGAAACAACAATGAGTGAACGCATGATAGGGACAAAACAATGAGTGAACACATGATAGGGACAAAACAATGAGTGAACACATGATAGGGACAAAACAATGAGTGAACACATGATAGGGACAAAACAATGAGTGAACGCATGATAGGGAAAAAACAATGAGTGAACGCATGAAGGGAGATTAGTGTTGGAGTCTATGCCGCTGCATAGGTGAAACCCATGCCTGCAAAAATAAGAAGATGCAATATGCAGGTGCACCTATACAATTGCTAGGAGGTGGCAGCTGGTCCTTTCAGCTTCTTTTTCACTTTTTTCCGCCGGCACCTTCTTATTGCAGGAGGTAGCAGCTGGTCCTTTCTTCTTCTTCTTCACTTTTTTCCGCCAGCACCTTCTTATTGCAAGAGGTAGCAGCTGGTATTTGCCAGCAGAGCAGCTGCTTGCGATTTGGAGCGAATTAAAGGTTCACCACCTTGGAAATTGTTAGCTGATCCTTGCCAGCAGAGCGGCTGCTTGCGATTTGGAGCGAACGGAAGGTTCACCACCTTCAGGTTTGTTAGCTGATCCTTGCCAGCAGAGCGGCTGCTTGCGATTTGGAGCGAACGGAAGGTTCACCACCTTGGAAATTGTTAGCTGATCCTTGCCAGCAGAGCGGCTGCTTGCGATTTGGAGTGAATTGAAGGTTCACCACCTTCAGATTTGTTAGCTGATCCTTTCCAGCAGAGCGACTGCTTGCGATTTGGAGCGAACGGAAGGTTCACCACCTTCAGATCTGTTAGCTGATCCTTGCCAGCAGAGCAGCTGCTTGCAATCTAAGGCAGACGGAGGGTTTACAACCTTGAGGCAATAAATAGGTGCAGGGTAACGAGCTTGAAAGGAAGGCAGGGGTTTACACTACCCTTTGCCTCGGCAGCCAGTGAGGTAATGCGCTGAGGGGGGAACGACCCTTTGCTTCATTCTTTTCAGCTTTGTTAATTGATCATATTATGTATGAAGCACCAAAGTTGGAATCTCGAAGCATTACACATCATTATTTAAGATGAGCTATACCTGAAGAGGTTGCACACGCTTTATGGCTTACACTCACGGCTAAATAAAGAGGCTCTTCAGCAGTGACATATTCGTATGAACATTAAAGCTGTGGTAGCTGCCACAATTTGGGCGTGATTTCATCATCTCGTTTACAGTATTCCAAGCAGCATTTAGTCCCTAAAAGGGCACATGACATCATCTCACACACTCACACGTACACACACACACACAGACACACGTACACACACGCACACACACACATCACATGTATCTTAGAACACACCTACTGTGCCAGAGTTCCAACAGAACCAACTCCCATACGAAAACTCCACAACACATACACTTACTGCGTAACAGTGCCGAAAAACAGGCCCACTAAGACGCCAACTCCTGCCAGCCATGCAAATTGTTGAAGGACTCGCATGACCTACAATTCAAAAAGGGAAAGTGTGAAATAAATGATATATGATATTACATCACATTTGCAAAGTGTTGCAGGACACACCTGACCTACAATTCAAAAAGGAAAAGTGTGAAATGATTCATGATAAATTTGAGTTAGAAAACAGAAGAAGTTTATACGACCTTAGAGAAGGATGGGAATTGAGCTTATGCTTACAAGAGAACAAGCATCGTGAATCCGTGAATCACGAGCCCCTTTTGCCCTGTCGTCGACAATTAGGAGATCGAGGAGCACGAAACTTGAAACTCTTCGATAGTAAAGCACATGGAGAACATGTGTGAAACGTGTGCATGTTCTTAGAATGGTAATTACAGCCACACCCCTTTTGTTACGTCAAAGATTTGAAAGCGCACAGGGTGCAAATTTGTTAACATAAGGAGGGAAGTGTGTGGGAGATCATGGGCTTGCAAGAGCATGTTGATAGAAGCAACGTCCATTTAGCACCCTCTGCTTGTCTGTGGAGTCGTGTCATCCTCACTGAAATTTAAATTGCTATCCCCTTGTCACGATCCAATGCTATCTAATGCTATCCAATGCTATCTAATGCTATCCAATGCTATCCAATGCTATCCAATACTATCCAATGCTATCCAATGCTATCCAATGCTATCCAATGCCATTCAATGATCCAATGCTATCCAATGATTCAATGCTATCCAATGCTATCCAATGATTCAATGCTATCCAATGCTATCCAATGCTATCCAATGCTATCCAATGCCATCCAATGCTATCCAATGCCATCCAATGCTATCCAATGCCATCCAATACCATCCATTGATCCCAGTGCTATCCAATGCTAACCCCTCGTCACGATCCGTCATCATCTCCATCGCCTTTGGTCATTCACTCAAATTCATTAACTCACATCACCCATCCCTTCTTCTCCTTCACTTCAAGTTCAGCCACCTCACCTCAATGACCAACGCCTCCCATTTGACAGCACCTGCTGGGTCTTCATGGCTGTGCTTGCCCAGATCTGATCCTGCCACATCACCCCACACACCATCACCCGATGCCCCTTCCTCTTCTGCACCCCACAAGCTGCCAATGAACGCTCCGGCAGCAGCGGCAAAGGCACCTGCCCTACTTTTAACCCTCTCATCCTCTGCTGCTCCCGCTGCAAAGTCAGCAGGAGGCTGGTATGTGCTGTTGGCGTCGACCTTGTCCTCAGCCTGGTGTGTGTGTGGGTGTGGGTGTGGGGGTGTGTGTGTGCGCGCGCGTGTGTGTGTATGTGTGTGTGAGTGTGTATGTATGTGCGCGTTTGCATGCCATATGGCATAACCACGTGACAGCTGCATGGTTTAGCCACGACAGCTGCATGATACAACCACGTGACCAGCTGTATGGTTTAACCACGTTACCAGCTGTAAAGGCATTACCACGTGACCAGCTGTATGGTATAACCACGTGACCAGCTGTATGGCATAACCACGTGACCAGCTGTATGGTTTAACCACATGATCAGCTGCATGGTTTAACAACGACAGCTGTATGGCATAACCACGTGACCAGCTGTATGGCATAACCACGTGACCAGCTGTATGGTGACAATGCGCCAAGTTTTGAAGGAAGGACTCGTTCCATATTGCACAGCAGTTTTTTTTGGCAGCAATAGCACTGAGCAAGCTGTAAGGTGAAACCCTACGACCCACCTTCCTTAGAGAATAGTATGGCACTGGCTGAGACCAGTTCTTTTTTTACAACCTTACGTTTACTTTACGCTGGCTGATCCAGCAATGCCTGTGGCTGCCGTTGCCCCCTATGTAAACCCTTTGTAACCCTTTACGACCCACCTGCATCCGCATGAGGGTCTTCAGGAAGATGTCGAGCAGCACAAGGCCGCTGACACTGTTGAAGAGAACAAGCTTCATGGTGAAACCCTACAACCCACCTGCATCTGCATGAGGGTCTTCAGGAAGATGTCGAACAGCACAAGGCCGCTGGCATCGTTGAAAAGAGACTCCCCCTCCAGAAGGGTTGAAAGGACCTCCGGCGCTCCTCCGCTTTTCAAGCTGGCCGAAACTGTGGACACAGGCACGCAAACATCCAATGAAATGGGCGACGCTGCGAGTGCAAGTTTTGCCATGCGCATGTGTACGTATGTGCATAAAAAAGCATAGAAAACATTCACTTTTCAAGCAGGCCAAAACTGTGGACACAGGCACGCAAACATTAAATGAAATGGGCGATGCTGCGAGTGCAAGTTTTGCCATGCGCATGTGTGCGCATGTGCATAAAAAAGCATAGAAAACATTCACTTTTCAAGCTGGCCGGTACTGTGAATACAGGCACGCAAACATCCAATGAAATGGGCGATGCTGCGAGTGCAGGTTCTGCCATGTGCATGTGCATAAAAAAGAATAGAAAACATTCACTTTTCAAGCTGGACAAACCTGTGGACACAGGCACGCAAACATTAAATGAAATGGGCGACGCTGCGAGTGCAAGTTTTGCCATGCGCATGTGTGCGCATGTGCATAACACAGCATAGAAAACATTCACTTTTCAAGCTGGCTAAAACTGTGGACACAGGCACGCAAACATATAATGAAATGGGCGATGCTGCAAATGCAGGTTTTGACATGCGCATGTGTGCGCATGTGCATAAAAAAGAATAGAAAATATTCACTTTTCAAGCTGGCCGAAACTGTGGACACAGGCACGCAAACATCAAATGAAATGGGCGACGCTGCAAGTGCAGGTTCTGCCATGCGCATGTGCATAAAAAGGCATAGAAAATATTCACTTTTCAAGCTGGCCAAACTGTGGACACAGGCACGCAAACATCAAATGAAATGGGCGATGCTGCGAGTGCAGGTTCTGCCATGCGCATGTGCATAAAAA
>Ga0307963_1002639_pt1 | contig 14190 bp, 12 predicted proteins | sample OrgLakmetagen594_FD_201829 | JGI IMG/M metagenome (GOLD analysis project Ga0307963, IMG submission 201829) | Saline water microbial communities from Organic Lake, Antarctica - #594 | ecosystem: Environmental > Aquatic > Non-marine Saline and Alkaline > Saline | place: Antarctica: Organic Lake...
GGCAAAGCCCGATAGTATGAGCATTCAGCCTTGGTATTGTTGCCTGTCATTGAAAGTCGTGGGAGTTGATGAAGTAGTCCTTGGATTTCCGTTGCAAGGTCTTGTTCAGGGGGATTCCGCAGGGTGTGTGCGCCTCGATGACGAGCAGAGTTATATGCATCCAGTAAAATGCTGAGGCGCTGAGGGGTGATGGTGCCGGAGTATTTACCATCTATGCCGTACACACATGTCATCTCTGGGAGGGTCTGGAACTTGGGAAGTGTGGCTTTTGTTAGCCAGTCCTCTGCTTGTGGCGGTTGGCTAGGTGTGTCGTAGTGCTCACTGGCATGTGTTGTCTCTTGTACTGGAGGTGGTCTGATAAGATTGACCTGTCTTTTCTATAGTTCTTCACAGTTGCCTGTGCCCTTGATTCGTTTTGGGGGTCAGTCACTACGGTAGGTTGCATGTCGAAATGATTTGTCCCCAATATGTTTGCCTAGCGTAGATTTTTATTTAAGAGTATGTCTGTTGGATACCTCCAATCCAAGCCGGGCCAGATTATCCATGTTTTTGTCTGTGGGCTCAATTCTTATGCCAGAGGTGGAAATAGTACTTGTCTCATGCTCTTTTTTTACATACCTAGTAGTTAGGGTTGGAACTGATCATCTTCGCTTCCCATGTTGACTTTAAATTGACCAGCCACGGCTCTCTGCCCGTTTATGCCGAGTATCCCGTTGCTCCTCAGAGCTTCCTGGCAGGCTGGACAGTGCCATTCTTCTGATTGTCCTGGTTTGTCCTTGTGCGGGCATCATTGTTGTGATAACAATTAAGTTGCATGAGGCAATTTCAATGGTAGGAGCGAATGTACGTGCTGTTTCAGAAACACACCTTGCTCTTTGTCGTGATCGGATTCTACTTCATCCGAGACACCAGTTCCGAGCTTACCCTACGCGAACATATCATTGGGGGCTGGAGAGAACTTGACAGTTTGACACCACATGAGACTCACCATTGCAGCAGAATTATGACGACTTATCACACACATTTTGGTGTATTTTTGAGGATTGCTCCTGGCTGATGGGATGACAGAAAAAGAAATTATAAGCCTGTGTTACTTCTCTACCTTCACTTGGCTTGGATATTTCCAACAATCTGAGCAAGGTAAAAGCTTGCCTTCGCCAGAACAATAACAAGCTTTATTTTTTTCCTCCATGAACTATTAGTGCGTTTTATGAGCAGGCTAGGCCTTTTCCTGTAAACCTTGCTTGTAAACCTCGCCTTCACCTTTCTGGCCATAACTTTCTGGTCCAAAAATTGCGTCATAACAGGAATATAAGGCCTTATGAGCTCTGGATCTGTGACGCATGTGACTGACACACTGCTCAGGATGAGGAACACAATTTGCTGAACTGCCCACATATCTGTTCCCTTAGTCATATTCAGGTGTAACCACAATAAATGAGGCCGATAAGTCTGTCTGGGTCAACTGCCCATTTCCGAGAAGGAACAGCAGTGTGCGAGCCAGTCTAAGACGAGTGGTACTAGTAAAGATATACACACATACGTGTGTGTTGTGTGTGCAGAGAGCGCACAGGCAGAAGAACTGGTAGAAGCAATAGGGATCACGGCGATGCAAACCCACTCCTCTGCTGGATGGTTTTCCCACCTTGGAGGCCTGTCCTAGCCCGAGGGGGCAAGCAATCAGGGGGGTATTAGTTGATGTGCTTTGTCCTATATACTGACGGTGGCTGATTTGATCTGACAAGGATGGCTGGAGGGTTTTGCGATGTCCGGTTTAGCGAAGTATGAGCGGCTTATGTAACGATGTAACCTTACCTTATTCTTTTATTCTTGTGCCTTTTCTGCTTTCGGTTGTATTAGCATATCAATAAAGACATTCTTCCTTCAACACATCAGTTTCAGGCCATGGCTTGAAAATGCGCTCAATATCTAACACACAGAGAGATCAAATCTTCAAGATTTTCTGCTTGCCTTAGTCCTTAGACTAGGCATGCACACATAAATCAAGAGAGCCACCCCAGCATGTGCAAAGGCATTCAGAGAAATACTAGCCTCAACAAGCACCTGATGTTTCCGCCCGCCGTTACGTGCATAGCCGTGGCCAAACCTTACAAGAGCACAATTATTAGGGCGCTGCATTCCTCTCTCTTCAAGCACGTATTGCCAACAATTTAAGCTGCTTTGCTAGGAAGCTAAGCCCAAAAAATAACAACATAGGTGATAAATCAATGCCACCAATTGGTGGGATGATGCCTCGGCAGGCGTTTAAGGGGGGATCTGTGAACTGCCTCAGAGTACGTGCAGGCTCTGACATCCTGCAAAAAGTTAAATAATTGTACTGCTTAATACCGCCTTCTGCCAATTTTTCGTTAAAGAGACTTGCCAGGGTGCAAGTTGCAACAGCTTCAAGGCATTCAAGGTGCAGCTCCTAGACGAGACAGAGTTCCAAGCAGCTGACAAAGTGGATACTTGGTTTCCAACCACCTCATTGTAACTTTAATGATGAGTGTTTTCACTGAAAGTTTATCTCACTAGTTCTGTTACTTTTTACACCAACCACCAAACACTTTGGTACGCACCAATTGATCTGTCGGAACCAAGTCAGCAGCACCCTGACTGTCAGCACCATCATGTAGACCTAAATGTAGGAGTTTGGGGGAAACGATGAAGGCGTCAGCTTGAAACAGCACAATTACAAGCAGGCAGGCAGAATCGGATAGCCAGCGGAGGACAAGTTTGCTCCCTTATTGCATGCCATCTGTTTGAGCAAGACTCACATCAATGGCTTTGGACAACGCAAAGTAGATTTCGCCCATGCTGTTTTCTCCGCCACCTCCGGCAATGACAGAGGATGCAAAGGGCAGCACCATAGACATGCAGCTACGCCCGGCCGTGGCCATCTGTGCGCGCAGGTCCTGCAGTGTGTATATGCATGGTTTGTGTTGTGTGTGTGTGTGTGTGTGAATATGCACATTTACACGTGTTGTATATATATGTGTGTATTGTGTGCAACAGTGCAAGCAAGAAGAGTGCAGAATCCTACTAGGAGTGCCTGTGGCAGGAGGGTGTAGGAAGCATAACTTTTTGACGGCATGTCTACTTCCCCATAAGGAATAGGCACTCGGAAACCTGACGTCGAGAGCTATGGATTGGTGTATACATGAGTTGAATCGGAGCAGCAGCAGCAACAGCAGCAGCAGCACGAGGGTTTAGAGGACAAATAGGAAGAGCATGAGTGAACAACTGGACAGTGGGCTTAAAGGTTTCAGATTATTGAAACTTTTAAGGGCAACACTTATCGGTTGTGGTGAATATGCAGATAGATGCAGAATTCAAAAAGCAGACTGGTACCCTTCTTGTCTGGGAGGGAGCACTGGAAGGGGGGTTTGGGGGGTGGGTGGTCCCTCGGGGGGTCCTCCCCAAAAAGTAGACACGCCTTCAAAAAATAACTCCTGCCTGTGGTCTTATTTAAGTACAAGTAAGTTCCCAGGCAGAACGGAGCCCCTAGAGGCAGAGGTATCCCCTTGCTTGCTCTGGCGTAGGTACCTTTGGTGCAGCTGGCTCAGGCAGCATTTCCCTCTGCCATTGGGACCCTTGAGCCGCCTGGTAGGCAGAGCTCACACTCCTCAAAAGACACACCTTGTCCAGCAGAGAAGAACTGCTGGAAGTTATCTGCACGTGGTAGGGATGAGAGAATGTGCAAGACTTGGAAGGCAGGTCATTCGCAGCTGCATCGCGTGCTGCTCCATCGTTCAGCCTGTATTCTTCATGCATCAACAGCAATATCGCAGTGAAGGATTGCGCAAACTTGTAAAGGCAAAACTCCTCCGTACAGTGGAAAAGACTTCTATACCTGCTTGCGAAATTGCCACAGCTAGGACAATGAAGCACACACATGCATGCACACACATGCATATCCGTGCACAATCTTGACCATGCTTTATGACAAGTGCTGTATCAAAAACCACCGCCACCCCTGATTTCTCACACCTGGGGATTTATAAGGGCATGTGGTGGTCTGAACAGCCTTGCACGGGAGGCATTGCTCAATCCTTGGCCTGTGATTCCTTGCTGGAAGGTCTTGGCAGAGTATGAAGCCATGCTCTTGTGATGTTTGTTTTAATTCCGGCAGCTATTCAAAAATAAAACATGTGTCCCTTTGCGCCCAAAACAAACATCGACAAAGCAGCATGAGGGATTCAACTTTGTCACAATTTCAATTGCCAATCGTCTAGTCAGCGATGCAGCTTCGTGTATGCCCTCATCATCCAGGTAAGAGCGTCCTCAAGCACAGCAGAACTCCCCTTTTTGCCCTTTTTGCTCCTCGATGATCCTTGCTGGGTTTTGCTTGAGGCACAGGTTTTGTGGTCTGTGGCCCTTCCACCATCAGCTTTCTTCACATTGCCCTTACAAACATGTCACATTGTCCTTTAAACATTAGGATGCACCTAGACAGGCCTGCTGCGGTCCATTTAATCCCACCACACTTCCTTTCCTACCCAGCTTCTTGTGCCACCAAGCCAGCTACTCCTCCGGTTCCTCATGCAAGGATTGCTAGGGGCGTGAGAAGGAGGCTATGCCGCAGGCCAAATGAGGCCCTGCCCTCACAGCATTCCGCAGCAGCAGCAGCAGCACCGCAGCAGCAGGAACAGCAAGTAGCAGACGAGGTGTGGATGCAACCCTTCCCTGATGACATTGACGATGAAAAAGCGGACGGACACACTGGTGGAGAAGGTCCTGCAGCACGCACGTCAAGTCAAGGCCGGGGGAAACTGTTCCAGTCGCTAGTCGCTGATGACGAGGTGCCCCCACCTCTTCCTCCTCCTCCTCCTCCTCCTTCCTTCATTCGTAAGGGTGCATTACAGCAGCACGGCAGCGCAGCTAGCATTCAGCCCCAGCCCATAGACTCTTCCAAAGGAGAGGCAGCACTGGAAAGAAGTCATATCAGGTCCCCGCGCCGTTCCTCTTCCTATAGAGTAAATAGGAGACCTCCTGTGTTTACAAGGAGGGAGCAGGATGGGCGAGATCAGCCTGAGGACGTGATTGGTCTACGGGAAAGGTATGAAGCACTAAGGAGGGACTATGAGGCTCTGAGGGGGCGTGTGGAAGGGGTTGGAGGGGAGTGGGAGCCAGAGAGTATAGCGTTAGAAGAAGAGGGCAGGGGCGGCAGGCGGAGGGGTGGACAGGTGGAGTACAGGAGGGGTGTGAATGCAGGGCAGAGGCAGGAGGATAGCAGGGGGGCCTGGCAGAATCAGCGGGGTGGTTACGAGCGTGAGGAGGGATGGTGGTACAGGAGGAGGAGAGAGGGCGGTGACCCCTCCTATGAGGGTGGGAGGACAAACAGGGGGCAAGGCAGAAGGAGCAGGGGGCGCTTTGAGGAGGGGGAATGGGAGGGCATGCAGGCAGGGGGCCCTTTCAGGGGTGTAAGAAGGGCAGGGGGATGGACGAGGGGGGATGTGCAACCGTCTGCAGGGGATATCGACAGAGGAGGAGCTAGTGATCGGCAGCAGCAGCAGCAGCAGCAGCAATTGCAGGAGATATCTCCTCCCTCACGAGCCAGGCGTCTGCTGCCACCACTGGCGGTGGCTTGCCCCCCTGACGAGCGGATCCAAAAGGATGCAGAGTTTGTGGCCGACCTGCAGCAGGTGTGGGTGTGTATGTGTGTGCGTATCATGTTTATGTGCACACTGTGGTAAGGGTGACTACAGTATTTTAACACGTTCTTTCCTGTAATTTCCTGTAAAAAAACTGCAATGAATAAGAGATGTAGGCAGGAAAGGGTGCAGGGCCCATCGCTTTGTTGTGATCGTTCATGCATCAAAGTGTGCTGCTATGCACTCACTCACATTTGCCACCCTCGCAGAAGATGGAAAGCTCGCCACCCAACATGCAACCAGCATTGCAGGAAGCCCTGCACATCCTGCAGGTATGTGTGTAAGGATGTGCACTGAAATGATTGTAATCACCATTGGCGACAGACGCAGGCCCTTGCTTCCAGAAAGCAATCTGCTGAAATGAGGCAATCTTGGGAAAGAAGACACATTTAACTAGAATTTGGGCCCTAATTGTTACGCAGGAGCTTGTGATTGCTGATTCTCGCTCATTGCAAGCTGAGCTTGGGTTTAGAAAAGATTGGTTCACACATGCAACAACAGCATTAATGCTTGAACACTTGTTTGATAAAACATGCGCAGGCTTACTGCGCTGCGTACACCCAACGTAACGCCCGCATCACCAGCGCCCAAGAAGCAGGGAAGGGAGAGAAGGGGGCGCAGGGGAGCGGGAAGCAAGGCAAGAAGGAGGGTGGAGAGGATCAGCACGAGCTGTTGATGGATTTAGATGAGGGTTTTGAAAAGGCAGAAAGGGAGGAGCAAAGGGCTGATGGCGTGCTGCTCAATGGTGTGACTGTGGAAGGCCAGGAGCCGATGGTTTACTGCTCAGAGGTAACTAAGCTGTGTATGTGCGTGTGTTTGAAGGTCTGCGTGTGTCTGTGTGCTTTTGCGCGTGTGCTTGTGTTTGGGTGTTTGGATGTGTGCATAATATGCATGTGTATATGCGCTTTTGTATTGTGCATGCATATTATGTGCGTATGTGATTGTACGTGCCGTTGTGTGTTTGTGTTAGTGTTTGCGCACGTCCATACCCATCTGGACAGTCTGACACAAATGAATAAACAAAAGAACATGCCATTGTTGGAGCCCCCAACTGTTTTGCATCTGCTAATAGAAATCATGTATATATATATTGTTCGTTTGGCATCTGCGTGGTGATATCCACTTCATAAGAGCGCTTCAGCAAATGAGCACTATTTATTTATTTTCTTGAAAGCTATGTTGAATTCACACCTCGCCTGTTAACCTTGACCTTATTCTTGAGATAAAACCGCGTGCTCCACGGTGGAGGACATGATATGGGCAATTTAAACCACTTTTGCATTGCTCATCTTTATTCACATGACATAGGTGGAGGTGGTCAGTGACGCCATGGATATCCTGCTGGGGACAAGGCTGCCTGGGAAAGCGTTTTACGGCTCTAGAGCGCGCATGCTCACGGCGATGAGCATAGACGAAGTGAAGGTGAGTCCTCACAGTTCTTTTGTTCATTAATCGGAATCTCAGTTTGGCAAATTGCTTCATGACATAACAGATCTTTCTCCACAGCTCCTAGACTAGACGAAATCCAACAATCTCTGGTATGAGCTTTTTGTGGAAAAGCTGTAATTTTAAGAGGATGGCAGAGGTGTCACCCAAAATGAAGGAATGCGTGGCTTTAGCGGTTTTATTCGTGCCAAACAACAGCGCCAGCCAAACAGACAAGTGCGCTAAGATTGCAGTGCCTCCACTCCCTCTTCTGCACCTTTGTGATTGCTAATTTGTGTTGTTGTATGCACGCAACTGTGTCCTCCGGGGACATTCTAGTAAGACACAGTCAGGGAGGCAACTGTGTCTAAGAGTTTCACCTCGTGCCCAACTTTGCGCATTGTGCTCCGTTGTCCATCTTTGAATCCAGGCAGCTCATGCCTTCCATATGAGCACACTCTGCTCACTGGAATAAATAGTAACCAGCATCCAGAGGACAAAAGATGCCAGTTAGACTTTGACGCACGCACAACAACATTGTGATGCAACCAACTCTGTAACATAGGTGTTTGCATATGGTGTCATATGACGAAACTCTCAGCAAATCTCTCTGTTATCATTACCAGTCCTCAAGCCCTGTCCTGCAAACTTTCACCTCCGTCTTCTTGCCAGGCCCAGTGCATAAAGTGGAAAGACATGTGCGGCCTCGTTTACGCCCGCCTCTTTCTATGTGAGTCACCGTCGTAGCAAAACTACGAGCAAAAGGTGTATTGTATATTCACAATAGACAGGATGAGTTAGGTCTTGCTGGCTTAAGTGCGCATCTATCCCTCTGTTTATGTCAATGGATCGCGCAAATTGCTTCGCAATCTTGTGTTGCTTAGCGCTGCCTGGGCAGCCACGTACGCTTTCCTCGCAAGAAGCAGCCTCCCACATTTATACGCACAGCATTTGACTTTCTTGGACTGCACGAATGTACCCTTTGTACACCGCTGCATTGAATGCTCCTGATGTTCTCCTCCTCTGTGCATCAGAATTTGTTGTTGGTGCTTATAACTTGGAACTTTTACAAAGCATGCCCATTGGGGTGCAGGCATACGTCCTGGCATGTCATGCATTTGTAAGCACGATGCTGACATGTCTACGTGTTGTGGTTGCCAATGTCACGCATTTGTTAAGCAATATGCTGACATGTCTGTATGTTGTGGTTGCCAATGTCACGCATTTGTTAAGCAATATGCTGACATGTCTATATTGTAGTGCACTGCAAACATAACACTTTAAAAACATGATCAAGTTCAGCGTATGCATGTCGTTGCCTTGGATCCCTTCCTGCTAGCCCAAAGCCCTTCTGCGCACTTCAAAAGTGTTTTGAATCCACGCAGTGTTATGCCCTTTAACTGCAGGCACCACGCAAAGGAACTCAAGAGCTGCCTGCTTGCTCGTGACCCTGCTGTCCTGCGTGCTCTGCAAATGTCTTGGAGCGCTCACTGTTTCTCTTTTGCACACCGCACCTTGCATGCATGGATGCAGCCAAGGAGCCACGCCTGCTTGCCCAAGACCCTGCTATCTTGCTGCGCACCCTAGAGGTGTTCAACTCCACACTGCACCTGGCTCCTGAGGAATGCGTGGCATTTGCGGTGCGCAACTGCAACATCATCGCACAGCCGTACAACAACAAGGTACGCACATATAGGGGCCGTGTGTTATAGCGTGTGTGCTGCGTGCGTGCGTGTTTGTTTGGTTGTGGTCCGAATATGTAGATGCTTGCACTCTGTAGCGTCACGGATTGCTGCAAGGCAGGCGCACAACCTCGCACAACCTCATCTTCATGGAGAAAACGATCCAGGAGGCTTTTTGAACTGTTTCTGTGCAGTATGAATTGGTCACCCCTTGGTTATCGTAGTCGCTCAGCATTCTCTCTTATGTTGCTTGACCTCATAAGCAATGATTTTGCTGTTCTTTGATTGTCTTGATGAGGGCGCACCCAATCGTAAATTCATGATGGTCTGACTATTTACGTGGGTGGCTCGTGGCCAACATCTGCGCTCACATGTGTGGCATTCCTAGGGGGGGGGGGAACAGAGTGGGGATAAAGAGGAGGAAAGTGCATGCGTGTGTGTGTGATTATGAGGGCGTGTTTGTCTGCATACATATGTGCATACGATGTTATGAGGCAATGGTTGGGTGTTTGATGCAGGGAGGGGGACAGCGGTAAGGAGGGGGAGAAATGCTCCGCTTTAATATCTCATGCAGGAATGAGCAGACACACGACGTTTTATGTTTTACTGTCACGTGCACAGGAGCAATTTCAGGGTGCTGTGTCGGAGTTTGCTGAGCTAGTGGGTGAGCCTGAAGCCATGGCAGCTAGAGGCCTGGTCCGGGCTACATTCCTGGTGGGCGGACAGAGTGAACATCTTACTTGATTGTGCCAGCATATTTCATTCTCTACTTCAGCACGTTTTGATTTCAGTGCTTGCCAACACATATTGCTGCAAGAGTGTGATCGCTGTGTCAATTCTCAATGCTTTTTTGCCGATGGGATTGCCTAGATTTTTTTTTACACATCGTATTTAACGGTATGAACGGTGATTTCCCTGCTTAAGTACCGAATGTACACCGTATATACGTATGAATGTATGATTCTGGCCAACCTTCCTTGCCAAGACTGTGACTGTAACCACAACCACACATCAAGGTTGGTATCATCAATTGTTAATGCAAATAATAGTGACAAACCCTAGGAAGTTGTCAGCTGTAGATTCAGAGTGCAAGACACAAAGCACACATATACATATACACCATCCCATGCATGCCTCACTGTGTGTGTGTCATTGCAGCTCACCCTTCCGCTAGGTTCCATCACTGCCCGCTTTGAGGCTCTGTCCATGCTCCTCCCAGTGACGCACACCCGCCTAGCAAAGGCGTGCTCGCGGCGGCCCCAGCTGCTGCTGGGAAGTGTGCAGCGCCTGGCCACAAACCTGGTAGGTGCCTTGAAATCGGAGCTGGCAACGCAGGGAGGTCCAGGAACAAACTAACTTAATCATGCTCGCGGCGGACCCAGCTGCTGCAGAGGGAAGCACAGCGTCTACTCACACCTGCACTTTATTGAAGTGACGGATTCAGCATCAAACGGTTGGCAAACATTGTGGTCTTCCCTACAATGCTGTGCGTGGTATTATCCATTCCTTCATGTTTGTTGTTGCGCTGAAACAGGTATGAAATCCTGCTATCCCTGCTTGCCTGATCGTTCTGAAAGAATGAAAGGAGTATACACCTAGGATTAAGTTTGCTTAAGATGTGGGGTCAGTAAAAAGATAGACTTTGTTTGATTGCAAATATCTAGGCTAAATTGGTGGCTCACGCTAGCTGCACTTTCGTCCTTTTTGAATGGAAGTTTTGTGCACTTAATTCCTTATTTAACCAGCTGCCCTGGCTTTGACCTTACATTTGTAGACACCTTAATCGTTTCAGAAAAATTGAACGTCGCCCTAATACTGCTTTTTCAAACAAACAGGCATGCCTCTAAAGCTGAATTTCACAATATGCTGGCCTAAGTATGAAAGCACTTCTTTGCAAAAACAAGTGGGACAGCACACTAAATGTCAGTTGCCAGTACACGTGTACACTCGTATGTACACATGTACACACACTCACTCCTGCGCATGCACACACACACACACACGCACACACACACTCACTCCCTCACATACATGCACAAACTCACAAAGTTGTGTGCACACACTTTCACTGCTAGGTGGAGCTGGCCACGCTACTAGGTGTGCCTTTGTCCAGTGCGGCTTCCATGGTGGCCATGTCGCCGGGTATCACCGGGATTCGGCCCTCTCGCATCGCAAAGAAGTGGAAGGGCCTGTGTGAGGTGGCCAGCAGGAATGAGGTCTGGGCCAAACAGGTGAGGCTCAGCTGAGGCTGCGGTCACACGTTTTCTTTACTTTTTTTCTTCAAAATGTTCCTTGAAATTTTCACTTTGGAAAAAATTAGCGGTCACACAGGAGGCGCCAAAAAAAAAAGTAATGGACGTCAACCCTATTTTTTGGCTTGGGGGTCTTTGCCCCCCCCCCCTCCCTAATACCCATCACCCAGTGCCCCCACCCGGACAAAAAGGGTACCAATTTGCTCCTTTTTCAAATAGGCATCCACCTGCATACTCATCAAGACCTGAAACTGAAGTGTTGCAGAGTTATGGTGCAATAACCAAGATACAGACGCCCATGCACACGTGACCTACTAGGCACCCATAACTAGCTTGCACAGTCCCACATTGCTTCTAACTCTTCAAAATTCCACTGACTATCTCGTACTGGCCCATCCTGTAAGTTTGGGGTTAATTGCTGCTTCATTGGCTTGACTCACCCCGCGGCCTGCACCCGAGTGCGTGTGCCTCTGACTTTTGGACATGTCCGCAGACCTTAACCCAATTTGCTCAAAAAGGGTGCCAATCGACTGGGCTTGAGCCGAGGATTCCGATGATATATTAAAATTTTGTAGAAGTGGCCCAGTAAATTTTTGGAGGGGGGGTCCCAAAAACTCTGAACCCCCCCCCTCCCCCCCCCCTCCGATTGGATCCATAAATATACCAATCAATAACTCTCGACGCCAGGATTCCGTATATATACATTTTAATCGATTTGACACGTGACGTCCAAAGGTTATGCTTCCTACACCCTCCTGTGTGACCGCAAAAATTTTCGGTAACAGTGAAAATTCCCCTCCCCCGAAGAAAAGAAGTAGGAAAATTTTTACGTGTGACCGCCACCTGAGTGCCGGGCAGTTTTATGCTGGTGCCTTCCTGGAAAACTTCCTTTCACAAAAGTGTATGCAGGAGGCGTAAAAAAAAGAATCTGACAGTCACGTGTAAATTTAGGGCCACCGGCCCACAATGCCGCCCCCCCCCCCCCTAAGCCCCTTCCTGACCCCCCACATTAATAAAAAGGGTGTCAATGTGCTCAAAATGTAAGCAGCTATCTGCCTGCACTGCTCTCATAGGATTTAATGCAATACGTCAAGAGTTATAAGGCAAAAACTGGTATGTGCACGCTCTTGCACTGACCACCTGTTGAATGCACAAATCATGCACTTTTTTACTTCATTCGTGCAATTTATGCATAATGCAATACGTGAACTGCATGCATGGAATTAATTGCTGGTAGTTTGCCTGAACACACCCCCGCGGCCTACTTGGGGGCATTTCATGCATTTCTGTGACCAGGCACCTAGAACCCCCCTTTAGTAAAATTACCCAACAAGGGTGCCAGCCGAACGGATTTGAGCTAAGAAATCCACAATATATTTAGTATTTCGTAAAAGTGGCCCAGTAAAATACTGGAGTTCCCCCCCAAAATTCCCCGACCCCCCTCGACCCCCCTTCACCCCCTCAGAATCAACTCATTTATATACCGAACGTTACCTTTCGACATCAGATTCCGATGTTATTCATACTTCAGTTGACATGTGACGCCAAAAAGTTATGATAGCTACAGCCTCCTGTCATATGCTTCCAATTTGGCTCATGCTGTGATTGGGTCTCCTGTCTCAGGTGGCTAGATGGGAGGGGCCTGCACTGGCACGCTGCCTCACTGCGACAGAGAAAGCCCTGGTGCAGCCCATATTTGTCCTCAGGCATGGCATGCAGGTAAGAGACAAGTACAGCGTTGTGTGCTTTTCCACCCTCAAAAATGAAACATGGAAACAAGAAACCATTCCCCTCATGAACCCAGGGGAGAAGCCAACTACTTATGCAAAAATTAAGGAAAAGGTGCATAAATTATGGAAAAGCAGCCACTTAGGTACCGGGCACCGTACTCGTCCGCCACAAGAATGCTTAGATATAAATTCCCTGTGCTTAAAATGCTGAGACAGACTGAAAAAAAGAAAAGACAAGCCACGCAGACAGAAAGAACTCCGCCACAGGGAGCTGGCTAATAATGTAATGAGTGTCCGCTGCTGTAAACAACCTGTGTCTTGTGCTTCCCTTCATCATTCATCCCCATGCCACTATTCCCCTGTGGGCTGACAGTGTTTGCGCAAAATCTCTATTGCCATGCAGGTGCTTCCCAGAGCCTGTGACCTAAAGCAGCTGCTGCTAATGAGCCGCAAGTCCTTTCACAGCAATTTTGTGGAGCCTTACCCTGCTTACATTCTGTGGGGTAAGATCAGGCGCTTCCCCCCACGCAACCTAAAGCAGCCTGCCGCAATTCCTACGGAGCACAGAGCTGAAATTGTCTCACCTATTAGCAGTGGTAGTAGTACCCATGATGAGGCGATCTATATAGAGTCCAATGGTGAAGTAGAAAAAGGAAGCACCACTCTTGCGTCAGGGGAAGTATTGGAACAGCAGCAGCAGCAGCAGCAGAAGGCCACTGCTGTGAGCAGCTAGAATGGTGTCAGATCAAGTCACTTTCTCCTGAACTTAAATCTCCATCATCAACCATAATCATTAGATAAAATTTGTTGCTGCGCTCCTTCTTGTTTGCAATGGTTTTTAATAACTCTGTGAAGAAGGCCGTGGTAAACATTTCTGGCAAGGACTAAAAAAAACACTGTTTCCTATGGGTTAAGTTAGTAAAGCATCCCACCATAAAGCATTGTTCCTTCTTGTTACATTTGAGCGAAGCTGCAACTTTAAAACTTAAAACCCCTATTTATTGCACGCCACTTTGGAAGCACTTGAACCATTTTACAGTTATTATGGAGCTTGCAACATAAGGTAAGGTAAGGTAAGGTAATCACTATTACTTGCAACATAAGTTTAGTTTAGTTTGGATTACAAAGGCCTCCAGCCTGGCATGGCTGCTCAACCTATAGGTCCCAACAAATAAATCAATCAAAAAGATCGACAGCTGCACTAATAAATTTGTAAACTTCTGAGTTATGTTGAAAAACAAAACCTTTGATATCACCTTCAGAAATATTATCAAATAAGTGGATGAACTGGTGCCGTAAATGTTCGGTACCGATACATGGAAAAATGACGTGCTTCTCATCTTGAATATAATCCCCGTTATCACACAAATTGCAAACACGTGCACTCCTGTCCGGACTCCTGCCATATAAACCAGTTTCACACTTCAACCCATGTCCTCGAATCCTG
>Ga0307963_1002641_pt1 | contig 14187 bp, 13 predicted proteins | sample OrgLakmetagen594_FD_201829 | JGI IMG/M metagenome (GOLD analysis project Ga0307963, IMG submission 201829) | Saline water microbial communities from Organic Lake, Antarctica - #594 | ecosystem: Environmental > Aquatic > Non-marine Saline and Alkaline > Saline | place: Antarctica: Organic Lake...
TATACACCGTGTATACATAAAACCCCGTACATACATAAACACCGTAAATTTTGGTTGGCCAGGTGGTGATTTCCCTGTTGAAAATACCGTATGTACACCGTATATACCTATAAATGTATGGTTCTGGCCAACCCTACGTATACACATGAACACCGTGTATACAACGTATATATATGTGTATATATATGGTTCTGGCCGACCCTACACATGATGTAAAAGGAAGCAGGTCGTGCACATGCTGCGACATGGTGCGCACACCACAAGAGGTGACAGGTAACAGGACATAGCACGTATGCAGGCAAGAGGGAGCAGGGCATGCATTCACCAAAAACAGAAGGGAGGGAGAGCGGAAAAGGTACTCACCAGTGTGCCACCGGTACTCCTTTGTCTCCCATTTGTCGTGAGTGAAGTGCACGTGGGAGGCATTGACCACCACCACCACGTCCCCCATGTTTTGCTTGGGATTGTACGTGGGCTTGTCCTTGCCTTGTAAGATGGTAGCGATGTCTGTCGCAAGCCGCCCTACCACCTGCAGTGTGTATGTGTGTTTGTGTTTGTGTGTGTATGTGTATGTGTATGTGTATGTGTTTGTATGTGTATGTAGATGTGTAATGTGTATGCTTGGTGTGTGTGTTTGTGAGTGTATGCGTACGTGCAGTACTGAGCAACAATGTGCGTGCATTACTGTGCGGCTGTGTGTATGATTGGACGTGCACATCCAGCGTGTGCTTGTGTGCGCATGCGTGTGCAGGTGTGTGTGTGTGCGTACGTATGTGCGTGTGCGTATGTGTGTGCACGCATGCATGTGTGTGTGTGTGTGTGTGTGTGCGTGTGTGTGCGTGTGTATGTGTGTGTGTGTGCGTGTGTGTGCGTGTGTATGTGTGTGTGTGTGTATGTGTGTGTGTTCGCTGTACCTTGTCCTTTGCATCTATGAGCCTGAACCGCAATCCATCAAGGCGGATAGTCTCCAGGCTCTGAAGGTGTTGCAGGAGTCTGACCCTCTCCATTTTTTGGCCTTGCTTAATTAGCGGGAATCACTCTACATATTTTGATTTTGATTTTATTTTGTTACTTCAAACCTGGACATTTTGGGTGATGAGGGGCGCACCCAATCAATGGAATTCCACGAAACAATTTTGAAAAAGCTAGGGGGTGTTTTCACGAATGGGTGAGATTTTCAAATATTTGTTGGGCGCTTGTTTCAATCATCATACCGTATTCAATTAGGCCCAGTTTCTTACTTATATTTGTGCCATTTAGATTAGATGGGGTCTCCCCGAGACGGGGTTCCGCACGTTCTTTGAGGTAGGGTTAGGTTCAGGTTTGGGTCTGGGTTAAATTATTAGGGCGACGGGAATCCTCGGCAAAGTTCGGGCGAAGGAGTTTCTTAGACTAGATCTGCTCTTACATTAAGTACAATCGTTGCCATTGTTTCCACTTATTTATAGAGGTCCGCAAAAACTTAAAGAATATTAAAATTTCCAAATATTTCATGGGAACAAGTAATGAGTGCGCCGTCAATATTTGAATCAGTGTGAAATCCTCCATTTTAATTTTGGGCGCTAGGCTTGCTTGTTTCAGTTCTTGTGATAGGCTCTGTCTGATCCATGGGCACTGTGGATCCTCAGAGGGATCCCCCCCCCTCTGATGAGGAAGAAGAGGTTGTCCCATTCCTGATCGTACCAACCCTTTGAAGGTCCTGAGGATCTTGCAACTGCTGTCAAAAATGCCTTTTGGGTTTAAAAAATGTCGTAGCAAATCACCGTCACCATAAAACATCGACAGATTGATTGTGTAAGGCCGCAACCCGCAACACTACGGTCTCCTCCTTACTTTCAGGTTGTTTTGAAATGCTACGATGAGCCTAAAGGCCGTTGCTAATTTATGCTGGCTTTCTGGTTGGGGGGGAGCTTTATTTTTGCAGATCAGAATTTACAAAGCAAATGCCTTCCAAGCCAAGACACCAATGAGGGCTCCAGGAGACGCGATAGTTCAGTAAAGAATAAATTGAAACACGGTATATAAAGCAGTATCCACAAGTATGCCAAGGATTCGTGACAAGGTGACATCGCAACAACACAGGCGGCTGCTGCCTCTCCCAATTTGACAAGGCACACCTCGATCTTGTCAAGAACGGTATCTCAAGGTACTTAACATCGCAGTGAGTGACTTGACCTTAATCATTCCAAGCGTTATAAGTTAAAACAGCCTCCCCGATCTCTCTCAAGAATCACTCTAAACGCTCTCACTAGCCACCTCACCACAGGGCCACCTGCACTTAACCGTCACTTTTTTTCCTCGTTCTCTGACGAGCTCTTGTCCTTTCCAATCCACTTAGCCACCACAGGTGTGAGTGCCACAGTGGGGGGAAAACGGACGGGCGACAATGCTTTGTGGGCTGCGTAGGCGATGGCAAAAGTGCCCACCTGCGTATTTCATGACGGTGTGATATTGATTGACTAAAAAATTTTACTTTAAAATTTAGGACAGAACATTTCGAATAGCCAATGAAGGAACAATGAGAAGAAGCTGTACATGGATAGTAGAAACCACTCCGCACATCAGTTTGGGGGAAATGCTTAGGTACCAAGGCACAAATATTTTTCGGACAGCTAATAAGAAAAAGCACTGAATGAAAAGGAGATTCCTTTGCAACGACCGGGTTCGCTGCTGAGTCAGCCAAAATGATTTAAACATGTTGCACTGCAAATCGGTACGACGGTAAAGCATTCAACGCTGCCTTGTAGCATCCTTAACAAGGAATCTTTGCACATAGCTCAAAACAGAAAATTTTCAAGGTCTTGCAGAAAGCCAACAGTGTGACCTGAGCCAACGCAGCTATATGCTTAGTACCTAGCAGGTTAGCATACTTTCTCCCCACCTTCTCATTGGTCTGGTTGACTTGGAGCCCAATCTTGGAAAGTAAGTCTGAAATGTTCACTCCTGTAAGGCAAAGCACAGGAGCTGATTGGTGACAAAAAAAATCAGGCTTGCTCGTTTTGCACTTCTGGAGCAGTAGGCAGTTCACCTGAACATGTACCTACTAAAGCTGAAATCGAGCAACTGCACCTGCATTGACCAAGGTGTAGCACGTCCCAAAAGAAACTATAGCAAAGGAGATGGAGGTTATTAAATAAGCAGAGCCGTATCGCGCGAGCAGGTCCTTGGCCTGGTCAGTCTTGCTGACTTTTCCATCCTGTTCCTTTGAGCTAAACACCTGAGGAGCGCGGAATAAGTAAAGGTGCTTCAGAGGGATGCGTACACACTTCCATGTTGTCTTCATACCGTGTGCCACCAGAACCAACCTTGAATAGACCAGCCTCTAACCCAAACTTTTTCGTAGTCACCTCTGCTTGCGTATCAGGATTGGACTTCTGTGAAAGGAGCATGAAAGGAATTGCGACCATTATGACTGGGAATTCCTACTGCAGTTGAAGCCACGGAATACAAGGAAGTTAGTTTTAGAAACTCACCTCCTCAGTTGGAGTGGCAAATGCAATGGTGCGTGTTTCTCTCCTGCTTCCTAATTGTAAGCTGCGTGGCTGGGGCTCCCGTCTGCACCAAGTGTTCATGTTTTTGCGGTGTGGACACAAGCTGCAATGCTGTGCTACAATGCTGTGCTACAATTGTAGACTGTTGTAACAGGAATTCACCTTTGTGAAACTGCTGTGCGTGGTGTTGGTGAACGAGTGCTCCACTGGGATGAGCACTGAGTAGCGTGGCGGGTCAACAACATTGTACACAATTTTTTCGATAAACCGTATTTTATTTTATTGCTTACAAAATCAAATTCCACACGCTATACTTCCTATTTTCTCCCTGGTAGCATTTACACAGTTTCAGAGAAAGTATGTCAGGGGAGGAGGAGGAGGAGTGCATGTCATTAGAGGAGGTCCTGGTAGACAGTGCGCGCTACAACGAGGTCGAGGATGTGCAGGTAGGGCTCTGTATGTAATATTTTAGCAAGTGTCTGTCCTCAAAGCTGCACGTGTACTTGCATGAGGGGCTTGCACTCCATAATTACGCCGACGCACAGCCGTCAGGATAAGGCTGCAGGCATGCTCTTTCCTTTTCGCAGGCAGCATTAGCTGGCGGTGCTAGCCTAGATGCTGCAGACGAGCAAGGCCGCACAGGTGTGTTGATGTGTGTATGTGTGTATATGTGTCCCAGTATCGCCGAAGAAGTATTTGTAGGTTTGCATGCCTACGCAAATCCGCACGGACACGTACGTATTCACGCGTGCTCACCCCCATGCACACACACACACATACTCACACACACACATACACACACACACACCACACACACATGTACGTGTCATACATGGCGACTACACACAATGCAGCCCTTCACATGGCCAGTGCCAATGGGCATTTAGAGATTGCAAAGCGCCTGTTGAGCGCTGGTGCGGTGAGTGCTTCGTTCAACAGTAAGGACGACACCCTGCTTTGTGTATTTGTACTATTGTCCTCGTAACACAAAATGCCCAGACCTGTTATATGCGTTGCAGGATGCGGAGGCAAAAAACCTAGAGGGGAACACCCCTTTACACTTCAGTTGTTTTAACCTGCACATAGAGGTGAGACTCTCTTTTTCGGTAATGGGATGCGTGCAGCTACCGGCCTTTCATACTTGTTGCAAAACGGAGTTGCTTATTGTAGGAATGTTTTAAAAATAAGACGTCCTGACAAAAGAATGCTCTAACCAACGAAAAGTTCCCCGTCTAATTTTGCTAGGTTGTGAGCTTTAACAGGTACTCTGTTTCCCTGTAAAACCTTTGCTGCGGAGTTCCTTTTGCTGAAGGTCAAAACGTTCTGACGCAGAAAATTGCTTCCCTTTTTTTTCCTCAGTACGTTTTTCATTAAAAGCTGCGCATGCATGCAAGCTTTCCTGCCTGCTGCATTGTGTGATAAAATTGAGTGTTCTGATTCAATGGATTTGGCGTGTTGTGATAAAAAGTTTTGTTTTAATTACCGTAGTGACCTGTACTCAATCCGCACCCTTCAAAAAATTAGTCATTATTACCTTGTCTTCACCAATTCGCACCCCTCTTGATATACATTTTAGTGATTGCCGTACCAATACGCAGGGGCAAAATGCCCTCAGAACTGCACCAAGAGACTAGGAAGGCACCAAGAGACTCAGACTGGGCGTCCCGGCTTGCGCTTGTGCTTGGCTGCCTCCGCTGCACGCTCCTACTTGCTTGTCTGCACGCTGCTTCTGCACCTGCTGCTTCAACTTTTGCCCAAAACTCGCTGTTGCTGCTCAAGCTGCTCAACGGATGGGAGGGCCTTGCAGAAGCTGGCCATCCCTGTCTGGACACTACGTCCCACAGAGGATCTCAGGGGCTCTTTCCCTCTCATGACCTCAGGGGCTCTTTCCCTCTCATGACCCGTCATCAAAAATAATTATTGCAGTAATCCGCACCCCCTCAAATATTTGTTTATTCTGGGGAGAGTGATTTGGCCGTACCCCCCAAAGACAATATTTTGGCGGCGTGATATATTGTCACTAGGTAGATGGATTTAGCGTGTTGTGATTTGACTGAATGGATTTGGCGTGCTGTGTTGAAACTGAGTGTTCTGATTAATAAGTTTTCCTCTTGCTTCCGTAGGTCGCACGAGCCTTATTAGAAGCGGGCGCCAAAGCCTCAGCCGTAAATAGGTAAGGAGGGACTCTGAAAAGGCTTTGGCACTGGGCATCGTGAATCATGCATAGGGTTGGCCAGAGCCATATGTATATATGCACACCGTATATGGCCGTATATTTGGTGATTTCCCTGCCAAGAATAACGTATTTACACCCACGTATATAGGGTTATGGCCAAATCTAATCATGCGCCACTGAAAGAATGGAAAGCTGAATGCCATACCGAGCCTCTGCGACCCTGTCCCAATAGAAAAGCTCCTTGTTATATTCACGCTGTTGTAGAGCTGAATTCTCTTTCCCGGATCCAATGCTTTTGCAGTGCTGGACGGACGCCGATGGACGAAGCTTTAGATAAACATGCAGAGGTGAGGAATGAGTCAGCCAAATGTCATTCAACACCATGCAGCAGTGCCTCTTTTGGAGGTCAAAGTGGACACGCACACACTGATGTTGAAGAGGCTAGAAATGCACAGCAGCTGCCTTAAATAATGATAGAGCTGCGCTGGCAGTGAAGTACTGCGATGGTTTGCTGTGTGCTGCAGTGATTTACTAAAAAGCTCTCCCTACATTGCAAAGGAATCTGCCATTCTAGTAGCAAGTACACTAAAAGCTCTCCCTACATTGCAAAGGAGTCTGCCATTCTAGTAGCAAGTACACGGTAGCCAAGTTTTAAGCATCTTGCTGCGACTCACAGCGGTTCACTGCTGCAAAAGTGCATGTAAAATTGTTCTGTCACAGAAGGAGAGAGAGACAAGCAAGGGGGTACAGGAAATCACACTTGCCCTCTTGCTTGCGCAGTACAACTTGCAGCAGTGTTTAAGCTCACGTACTTGGGGAACGTGCGTTCAGATGGAGCACTGTGAAATTTTATGTGTAAAACTGTGTTTTAATTGTGAGCCTGGATAATAAGTGGGACAGGTGGTCCCCCTTTTTCCGCTCTTGCTGCGCTTGAGCCCGATACAATGACGCTCCAGTAAGGCAGTCAGTTATTGAAGAATCCGGCTCGTTACATAAGAACATCAAGTTATGCTCATCCCTCTTCCCTCTTTTCCCTCCTTCTTGCTGCTTGCAGGACCTTGTTTCGCTGATTCAAGAGTACAACGGCGGTCCGGCCCAAGAGGGAATACAGGTTGAGAATGTAGAAAAAGATGAAGACGGGACCATAGATGAGGGGGTTGAGGATGCAGATGAGCAAGCTGCGGCAGGCGGAAAGGGGGGGGTAGATGCGTCGGCTCGGTAGCGGGGTTAGTGTCCGTGATGGCATTGGGTTTAAGAAAACAAGTACTAAGCATGGAATTGAAGACCGCTCCTGTGAGAGTTAAGCAGTTGCGACTTCCTTCCACAGTCCCTGATCAATCACCTAGCAAGTACTAAATGGTGTTACTGAGGTAGCCATGTTTGAGCTCAAATGATGCTTGGGACGATCTACTGAATCAGTGCCCAAGGGCTTTTTTAAGTGCCAAGGCCCAAGTGCCTGTTCATAATTTGAGTGGTCAGAGGAAAGTGTTCTACAGCAGTTCGTGGTTAAGACATAACTGAATGGCTCAGCGGGTGTTGCCGGCAGCTTTGCCAAAGACGATGAGTGATTGGAGCTACAGGTGGGAAGGTTTTCAGGCTTGACACATCGTTGCCCTCAATTGCCTCCTGATCCCCACGGGGGCAGCTTAAGGTAAGGTTACATCGCTATATATGCCTCTGGGGGGCAGCTTAAATCACGTCTGTATCCTTTATCATGGAGCGAGGCTATGGATAATGCAGGCTGTGCTATTAATTGTACTACTAATAAGTATCGTAATCTTATCAACGTTTTTTCCTTTGCTGCGTCTCTTTTTTTACTGCCTTTTTCCTCCGCCCAAAACATGATGACAAGTAGATCTTATTCACAACAATCTTATTGTCAGATTCCTTGTATTTATCTCAAATACTAAAGGCTGCATTATTTTTCACAGCCTGCTTCAGGTAAAGCGCACAAGGCGAGAAACCTAAAGCCTTCTTCCTGTATGTAGGTGACAGATCTTTTGGTAACAAATTTCCAGCAAACAAGAAAAAAGAGAAACGCAGTAGTGTAAACACCACCAACATGGATTACAAAAGGATGTAGTTTTGTGCCCTGCACCACCCAATGGATGCAGAGACACACCACATCCCGGAGAAAAAAAGAAGAGGAGTTTTCCAGTGGAGGTCAGGTGGTTGGGAGGCAGAAGCCTGCACACCACCAGGAGTATGGCTCAAATACTTGTAGGGATTGTATTCAATGTCTTGCCTCATCTATGTGGATTTTGTCGCGGATCTCGATTGGCGTAATTTTCCCGTGTGTGCTGTGGCATGTAGACCAGTAACTCCAAAGCTGTGGAGTGGGTTCCTTGTGTGGCTGCTGACTGTAGATGGTGCCTGTTGCTCCTAGCAGGATGGTGTGAATGGTTTTCGTTGTCCGAGTAAGCGAGGCATTAGCAGATTATGTTGTTCTCGTGCCTTTTCTGCTTGTTGAGTAGGGGAAGTGTCTACACAGTACTTAATTTCGATTAAAGGTATGTCGCGCGTGTTTGGTTGTATGTTTCTTGGATGCACTTGGAAACACCTTAGGCGTACTCGCATGCCTGCGCCTTTGTTGTCTGTGAATCAAGACATGTACAACCGTGATGAGTATGTCTTGAAGGATGGTGATAAAACTGCTCGTGTGCATCCGACTCGTGGGGTTAAACAAGGTTGCCCCCTGTCTCCTCTGCTTTTTTCCCTTTATATTTACGATATTGACAATATTGCTGAGGGTGTATCAGGGGCTATCACCGGAACCGCGGGTGTGCACGTTTCACTCATGTTGTATGCAGATGATCTGACTTTGCTGACTAATGAGCCCCGTGATATGCAAATCATGCTGAGTCGGTTGGCTGTGTACACCAGGAATACACATCTAATTGTCAACACTTCCAAGTCCGAGGTTGTGCACTTAAACTTGCGGGTGAAAATGTTCCTGTTTTTGATGTTGGCGGTGCCACCCTTCATCACAAAGATTCTTTCAGGTATTTGGGCATGGTTTTCTACAGGACCTTGAACATGGCTAAGTCTGCTGAACACGCGGCCCGTCCTTTTCTTGCCTCTGCCTATAGGATACGTAGATTTGTGCGTGAACACGCTTTGGCAGACAGGCCACACACTTCTTTGTGGCTCGCTAAGACGTATGTTATTCCTGCTGGCATGTACGGTAGTCAAGTATGGGGTACTGGTTTCTCGCAGGCAGGCAGGGAGTTCTCTAGCCCGCTGTCTACGCTTCATTTGCAGTTTCTGAAGGGCACGTTAGGTGTGAAGCAGTCTACCACTAATTGGGCTGTACTCCGAGAATGTGGACATGAACCGTTGCAATTCTACTGGTTTTAGTCAGCTGTCAAGCCTTTTAATAGTATGCTTAATATAAATCGTGACACTTTGCGGAGGGTAGGTAGTCCAGGCTAATCTCAATTTACAGCCTCGTTCAAATGCCTGCTGGACAGCTCGATTGCTGAGCGCTTTTCAAGAACTGCATGGGCGTGAGTTGTATGTACAAGCTGTTCAAACTGGGCGTGCTAGTCCCATGCAAGATTTGAAGCATAGGATGAGAGGTGTTTGGAGAGACGCTGAGTTGGTGGACCCCAACACGCACATCAACAAACTGGCCACTTAACATTCGTGGTTTGCCACCCTTTTTTCTAGAAATGAGCGTATGCCGACTATTGTACCACGGTATCTCCATCTTGATCTGTCCAAACATGTTATGCACAATGTAAGTAGACTCAGCTTGCGGGCGCATACTTTCAATATTGAGACAGCAGCGTGGCTTGAAGATAGTTCTCGCGTGTGTGACCAATGTCCTGGAGATAACATATTCAAAACTAGGTGCATGCTCTTTTATTTGCCAAGAATATCGAGTTTGTGAGCTGAGGAAACACCTTTTTCCTTCCTGTTTACACCTTTTTTGGAGGACTTTTCAGCAGCCCAACCCTTCTTGCTGCAACAAGTGAGGGTTCTTCGGCCGTGTTAGCCTCTCTTTGCCGTGATTCTATGCTTGCCGCTCTTGTCTCAACAACTGCAACTCTGTGCGTCTCCCCCCCGTTTTCGTGTGTTTGGCGTCTCCTTCCATCCTCCTGGTTTTCTTCTGCGTCTTCTGTCCTGCGCTCCCTCAACTCTCTGTACTCTACTTGGGTCCTTTTCTTTTTCCTGGTTTCCTTTCCCTGGTTCTATCTGGGTCTCCTTGAGCAGCTTCCTCTTGCTTTCTCCTCTGCTTGAGCCCTCCCTCCTCTTTTTTTTTGTTGTCTGTCAGGTCCCTGCTGGGGGCCCTAGCTGTAACACCACCAAAAAAAAGTCAAGGTCACTATACTGAGGCTGTTGCTGCCCACCCTTTATCAACCAGTCATTCCAAAAAAATGTAGTCCCTTTGTTAAGAGGGCAAACAAGGCTCCAAAACAATATAAGTTAGAGCGCTACTGCATAAAATGGCAGATACTGAAGGATTTTTTTTAATAAAATGGGTGCACAAGAGCAAATCCATCCCTCACTTTCCAAGTACCTTTTGCATACGCTGTGCCACGTAAGCCTGCTGCTGCTGAGGATCACTCTTCAGACCTGCCCACTCAGCCTCTGGAACTACGATGCTGCTACCACACACCCAACCAGCAATAGCAACGTGGATAGCTAAATTACCACTCAGCAGATCTAATGGGACTTTGAAGTACTCATTAACACTTGCCACCTGTATTGCAACACCTTAAGCTTGCATCATGATAAACTCCCCTCCCTCAATTGACGGACCTTGAACAGCAAAGCCTGCACGCTGCAGTGCTGCAGCCACATCACCCTCAAGCTGTGCAGTACGCCTTGTTTTTTTTGCAACCTTTTAAAAATAACTTGGTTGACGCCTGCAGACTTATGCAACGGCTGGGGGCCGTAACACCACCAAAATTAAAAAAAAGTCAACAACCAACCTGATCATGATTTCCTTTCTCAGCGAACACTAGACTTTTTCTTTTTCTTTCTGAGCTCATGGATTTATTTGTGGCTGGCCGAGACCAGCCAGCAGCCGATCAGCGAAACAACCTGGCTGAAGGTCACCCCTTGTTGTAACCATTGTATGTTTCTCGGTTTCATAGCCAGAGGGTATGGATTGGCAGCGCCATCTGCTAGGTTATCACGGGCAACTCTTCTTGCATGATCGGCAAACCTAGTTTATTACGTGTTTGTTGGGTTTCATTTGGGGCGTGGATGCTGAGTCGGAGTAACCAATCAATTATCGGCACGGCGTGTATATAATTGGTTGAATTTCTTCTTTGCCAGCAACTGCCAGAAAGAGATTACTGCCCTTTCCTTTCAAGAAGCAGTTCAAGGTCAAGCTCAAAATTCACATCATAGGTTACAAGTGCGTAGGTAGTCAAGCAAATCAGCAGATGTTTCCAACTTAAAAATCCGAGGGTACGCTCCAACTACTACAGGATCTTGTTCCGAATGTCTTCCAACTTCTTGAGGACCTCTCCCGGCGTCCTGTCAAGCTCCTCAGCCATGGCCTTCTGCTTTGCCGAGGGTGCCTGCAAGGGTGGATGTCAGATCAAGCAGCATCATATCTACGGACTGCGTGAATTCAGCCATGGCCTTCTGCTTTGCCGAGGGTGCCTGCAAGGGTGGATGTCAGATCAAGCAGCATTATATCTACGGACTGCGAGACTCGTCCTTGCACACTTGCAACCTTCCAAGCATACACAAGATTGCTATCAAGCAAGGCTTGCCGTGTGTACACAAGCCATTGTCCATGCCATCCTGGTACCCTTGTAGTAAAGAAAATACACACCCTCACACAAGGACACACAAAGGCACACCCTCACACAAGGACACACAAGGACACACAAAGGCACACCCTCACACAAGGACACACAAGGACACACAGCATGACAACGAAAAGAGAGTAGTACACAATATGACAAGGTACGTTGCTATATATGCCTCAGGGGGCATCTGAGCGGAAGCTTTAAAAAAAGCTCATGATATATAATCTCACGAGGACACACAAACCAAGAAGGTTTTCACAACAATACAGTCCCACAATACTCCAAGGAGACAACGATCCATCTATGACGAGAATCTGCAAGGCACATGACTTACCGAGGGGTACTGTGCGCACAAATCTCCATCCACGCAATCCTTGACTGGCCAGTACGATCCACGGTAAGCCATGTGATCCCTGTGCAGGAATAAAATTGAAGCAAAACCATCTGGAATTGCAAGACTGCAAAGTTTGTTGATCAAAAAGGCATGTGATTCCCTGTGCAGAAGTTAAGCACGTGCATGAGGAGCAACAACAAGTTTGTATGCCACAAAGCTACGCAAGTATTTAACATCGTAAACAACACTGAACAGAATAAAAAGAATCCGTTGCTCCCTAAGTATACCGTAGATTAATTAATTTGTGAATTTGAGAGCCCCCCACTGCTGGCTGCTGCTGCTGCCGCTGCTGCTGCTGCTGCTGCTGCCGCCGCTGCTGCTGCTGCTGCTGCTGCTGCTGTGCAGGCTGATGGGCAGACTGCCCATTGGCTGCATGGGGAGAATGACAGCTGTGAGTGCTTGCACATATGCTTCCCTCAATCAGAGAAGCAACCCTCTCTTACCCCTTGCCATCTTCACTAACTCTGTGTGGATGCCCCAAAGGAAGGGCCTGAAGGGCCTGTGAGAGGAGGAGGCTTGTTCTTGGAGCAGCATGCATGGACGCCCCACGGGCCTCTTCACAGCCGCGCCCCTTGCCTTTGCCTATGCCTCTGCAGCTTCTCATGGTCCCTCTGCTGAGCGGCCAGCCTCTCAGCTGGGGACAGGGGCTCCAAGAACAGAGTCAGGGGTTCACAACCAGGGCAAGCTGGGAGCTCATTCTTAAAACCACCCTCAAAACCACATAGAAAAATCAATTTATCATTTCAAATTCAGTTCGGAGAGGGCCCTGAGAAAATTCCGTTTTTTGTCAAATAATTAATTAATAATTTCTGAAGTGATCGTGAACCTACGGTAATTATATAATTGTGCTTATAAGTATGTGACTTTTTGGAAGCAATTGAAGAAGTAGACCTGGCGTAGAGGACGAGAAAGCAACACACGCAGACAGTAGCCCAAAGCAAAAACGCACAAAACATGCTCATAGAAACACAACACACACACCCAATAACACCCAATCACATAACCATACACACACCTGCCGCACAAGGGTGGGTGCTCTTGCCGCAGGTGCATCTCTAGGTGTGTGAAGAAGTCTGCATCTTCTCTACTGGAGAAAGGGTACAGCGCACCAATACCCCCCATCGCAGTGGCGTACACAATGACCTGTGCAGTGCAGTGCAAGCAAGCATGTTGGGAGCGCTATAAATCGTGTGAGTGTGTGTGCATGTGTGAGTGTGTGTGTGAGTGTGTGTTTGTACGTGTGCACGCATGCATGCACTAATTACCCCTATTGCTATGGTGCAAAAAAATGACCTGCGCAGGGCAAGGCGAGAAGAAGCGTTGGGCACTGAGAGAGTGTGTATGTGTGTGCATGTGGGCAAACGTATGAACACGCATGCCTGCATGCATGCGTGTGTGTTGTGTGTGTGAGTGTGTGTGTTTGAGTATGTGTGTGTGCGTTCTTGTGTGTATGCAAATGTGTGTCATGTATGCTTGTGCGTGTGCATATGCGTGAGTGCAGGTGTGTGTAAGAGAGTGTGTTTGCATGCGCGCGTACTATGTGTGAAAGACAGCACACGCACCTCCTGGCCCCCTGGTTGCAGTGCTGCACGCTGCAGTGACGTCACTGTGTCCCCCACGTGGAAGTTCATGATAGGGATGATCTTGTGAGGGGCACCGTTCAACCTGCCTGAGGTCGAGGCCAGCTTGCCGCCCGTGGGGTCCTCCTCCACCTGTGCTTGCACAGCCGGCGTGTGCGTGTGTGTGTGTGTGTGTGCGTGTGTGTGTGTGTGTGCGTGTGTGTGTGTGTGTGTGCGTGTGCATGCGAGCGTGTGTTTGCATGTGTGTGTTTGCCATGTGTTTAGAGCGCATGCGTGTGTTTAGAGCGCGAGCGTGCGTTTAGAGCGCGTGCGTGTGTTTAGAGCGCAAGCGTGTGTTTAGAGCGCGTGCGTGTTTAGAGTGCGTGCGTGCGTGCAAGCGTGTGTTTAAAAACGACAAATCGTTCCAGCTTTCCACTTGCATCACACTTTTCAAGCATCTGTTGACATGAACACAAACGGTACCGGGAAAGCATCTGCCTCAGAGGGAGGGTAGCTTGTCGCCCTTAGACACACAGTTTTACCGCACAGACACACAAACAATTGTACATACCGTCACACAAACACACACGCTTGCACGCACACACACAAAAGTACACGCACAATTGTACATACAGTCACACCCACAAAGTGAGTATGCGTGCACACAACCAACTGTGCTGACACTTCCCGGCAACCACAACACATACTCCCTTTAGAGACACAAGCACATGCACGTACACACTCCACCCTAAACTTTAACAATACAAACACGCCCCCCCCCCCACCCCACCCCCAC
>Ga0307963_1002643_pt1 | contig 14183 bp, 15 predicted proteins | sample OrgLakmetagen594_FD_201829 | JGI IMG/M metagenome (GOLD analysis project Ga0307963, IMG submission 201829) | Saline water microbial communities from Organic Lake, Antarctica - #594 | ecosystem: Environmental > Aquatic > Non-marine Saline and Alkaline > Saline | place: Antarctica: Organic Lake...
AATGGCATGGTGGTTCTAGCATTTGTGATAAATGTGAGTGTGGAGAAGTTCAAGATGAGAAGCATGTGCTTTTCTTTTGCAAGTGTGCTGAAGTGTGCGAGCTGCGCATGAGATACAGAGACTTTTTGAAAGAATGTTTAAGACTCTGCGTGTGTTTGCTCCTTCAAGCTCTGAATTTCTTTCTTTCTTAACTTGTCATCACAGTATCACTGATTTTGAGATCAATGCATTCCTGAATCAAGACTCATACAGACTCTTCAAGTTTGTGTCAGATTTAGTTTCAATTTTCGACACTGGTTGATTTTGTTTCACCAGCCAATTGCCATCAGCCAGAGACTCGGGCTGTAGGCCATCCTTGTAACCCTTGTAACCCATCAAGAGCTCGTTTTAAGCCTGGTGCATCGCTCCTGATCCGTAGTTACCTACCAGGTCAGGGAACTAGTAGGTTCCCAAAAAGTTGTGAAGAAGTTGGACATTACCTTTAAATGTTCCCAATCTCCAGCTGCACAAAACAAAAGCAAATTAACAACAGAGGCGTGCGCTTCAATACATCTGAACCACCCGCCGCTAGACTCAGGCAAAATGGAAAAATCAAGAGAGCTGTAGTTCGTTTCCACGAATACGGAATATAGTACAGGTATACAGATAGTACGAACGCATTCCTTAATTTAGCACGAGACTCAAGCTCTTGATGTCTTGGTTGTGCTACAAAAATGAGCGACGGAAGCCAGTACGTGCCATGTATCTACGGTTGACTATGAATACAGACTAGGTAGTTATGGGTAGACGCTGTATCACTTACACAGTTTGTTATGTATCAGTTGGCACACATCATGCTTGCACATAATATACATCCCATGCAGAGATTAAACAAGCCACAAGGGCACTGGCAGCTAGCCCGGGGATTCCCCTGTTCCCCCTTGCATCTCGTGACGCTTGATGGCGGCCGCTGCTGCTGCTGCTCGAGGATTGCTTCCGTCACTTCCTGTTGTAGCTGTAGCTGCTGACGTCAGAGCTGGACCTAGTGGCCCTCCTCCTGGTGCCCTCCCTCCCTCTTGTCCCTCCTCCTCAACTTGTGCAGCATGCTGTCGGCAGCAGCAGCAACCTCCCCCCCTTGCCTTCCCAGGCCTCCTGAGCTCAGCAAGAGCGCCACATCCCTAATAGACAGAAGTTCCTACAAGGTTGGCAAGAAACATTTTATCGTTTGTTGCTGTGAATTAATTACACACTCGGGGATTATAACACAATGCAATATACAAATGACAAACGAGAAAACGCCGCTGCCTTACCTACTATTACACACACTAAAATCATTACTAAAGATATTCAAGGTAGATACCTGCACACGGGTCGTTCGAGCAGCGCTTGCGTCAGTGACCATCTCTCTTCTCTGTGCTGCAAGGGCATGCACACTCTCCTCTACCGTGTCCCGCATGACAAATCTAGACGTGATCATGTGTGCGTGTCAGTTTATTTGTTACAATTTGCCAGTAATTACCAGACAGTGCCAATTGTGATGGTGTAAGCAATAGGCAAGCCAGGCTTTGGTACATTCAACGTACATTCATTGCAATCAACATTCAGTCAAAGTTCAGTTGCTTTCAGAAGTGGGAGCAGAATCAGTAGACAGATTGCTCTTGTAGCTTTGCATCACCTATGGACGTGGGTCTGTTGCGTCTGGCCAATCCTGTGCACGCGCCCAATGGCTTGAGCCTCAGCAGCTGGGTCCAGCATTGGCTCTGCAAGATTGTGCAAGTTTGGTGCACCCCTGTCAACAGTTCTGGTTAATTAAAAAACAGAAGATTGATTACAATGGGAACAATCATCATGTAAACGGCAAGCTCAAACCACTGTTATGCTGGCTGGATAAAACATGTCTGCTCTGTAGTGCGTGCTTCTCTGTTTCACAACGAATGCAGGGCTTGCCTGCAAAGAGCACGTGCTGGGCCTCAATTATGTTGAGGCCCGCCCCTCCTTGTGCGACAAGCAGCAGCAAAATTCGTGGAGGGGTGAATAGCTGCACAGGGCCTTCAAACTGGATATCAACCTTGCGCTTTTTGGCAGGGCTCTCCTCACCACTGCCCCCAGCTGCTGCTCTTTCATCTGTCTGCTGCTGCTGTTGCTGCTGCTGCTGCTGCTGCTGCTGCTGCTGCTGAGAAACCGCCTCCACCCCCTCCTCTCTGTCATCACCCTCAACCTCCTCTTCACCCTCCTTGCTGTACCCCACTGAGTCCAAACCCTTTCCCTTGAATGCGGCCAGGGCCTGCTGGAAGGTCTTGCGTGTCTTGGGATACACAAATGATGCGTCATTTGCAGCTAAGGCGTGACCCAATATAATCAGCACGTCCTGCCAGCTGCTGAACACCACCACACGTGCCCCTGCATCTGCAGTTATGGCCAGCAAGCGCCGAACGATGGCCTCAATTTTCGTACCATAGGACCCCCGCACTTGGATACCTTTCTCTGCTGAAATCCAGGGGGCCGCAGATGCTGCTGCTGGTGTGTGTGGAGTTGGAATTGGAAAGGTAGCAGCAGGAACAGCAGCAGGTGCACTAGGAGGTGTGCAAGGAGGTGTGCAAGGAGGTGAGGCTGGCCGGTGGAGGGCAGGACTAGAGCTTGAGAGCATGGTGGAGGCTGTGTAGGCTGTTTGTGTAGCGGCAGACAGTCCGGCCCCCTGGTCACAACCTGCATGTGTGTGTGTATGTGTGTGTGTGTGTCTGTGTGTGCATTGCATGCGTGAAGGGTGCTTGTGTGCATGCAGAGTGATACAACAGGTTGCTTGGTAAAAAGAGGTTACCAAATTTTCTTTTAATTCAGTAGTCAGGGGCGTACTTGTGCAATTCGACTGGCGAGCAGCTTCTCACTGCAGATCTCAGATCACAAGGCTTACCTCCATCCACGTGTGCAATGTCCTGCACGTTGGCCATAACACGGCATGTGGGGCAGTGGACTCGACGATGCTGTGGTTGGACTTGTGAAGGTAACCTACCCACAAGCATTGCACAGCAGTCACAGCACACCTGTGCCAAACAAAGCAGAAGAGGAGGTGATGCAACCCCCTTTTTCTTTGGTCTGTGTGTTTTGAGAGGGGATGGAACAAAGAGAAGGGCGTCTGCTGGAGAATTGTTTCAGAGTGAAGAGGTGTAACCTCTTGAAGGAAAGAGGGAAGACGAACATGCAGAAAGGAGGAACATGCAGAAAGGAGGGAGAGGAGCAACAGCTTCCCACATGGGCGCAACTTGATCTGTTGGTCACGAGAGGGTTTACACTGCTACCCAAGAGGTCACAGCTTGGTACACTAACATGTTCTGCCTCTGGAGTTCTGGAATAATGACAGACCAAGGCAGAACCTGATGAGTACTTGTTCCCAGTTACTGCTAGCGAACTGCTGACCTGGTGCCCACAAGGCAGGATCGTGCATTGCGTGCCAATGGCGTCATGGCTGCAGGCAAAGACAAACAATAGTGTGTGACTGCGAAGAAGTAAACTTGACTGTAATAATTACGGTGCCACTCATAGCCATCTACGAGAAGAATGGACCACGAGTCATGGTACGTGACAAAGGTGTGTCTACACGTGTATATGTTGTGCGCTCGCATGCAAATTGTGCATGACTGAGCGAGTCAGAGATGTTAGCCAAATTACTTTCATCACGTGCCACTCAAAGCCACTTCCAAGAAACAGGAGCACGGGCAAAGAAACGTAAGCATAACTTGCGCAAGTGTAACGGGCGAAAACAAGGCAGGCCTGAGCGGCAGTCATCGATTGATGTTCACTTCCCCGATGTCATGTTCACTCACCATATGGGGCAAACAATCCGCAAAGACTCATCCAGCCCTCCAGATGGAGGGGGTGGAGCATCAGATGCAACACTTTCCCTTGCTGCTCCTCCTCCTTCTGCTGGTGCTGCTGTTCCCCTTTCCCTTTCACGACCTGCTGCTGGCGCTGGTGCCGGTGCTAGTGGTGGGTGTGCTGCTGGTGCTGCGCACGCCTGCAATCCTGCTGCACGTGCTTCTGCAGCCATACCGCTGGGACCCACAGGCAGCATTGCCAAAGGCCTTTCTGCTGCACCTGCTGCTGCTTCCGGTGGCTGCTTTGCGTGCGAGTCCTGACGTAAAGGACAGCTGCGCTCCTCTGGTGCTCCCTCAGCCTTCTGTTGGTGCACCTGCTGGAGCCCACAAAGGTACCTGGGGTGCACGTGATAAATGACACAGTGTGTGCGTGTGTGTATGGGTGCAGTTGCACGTGTGTGTTCCTTGTGCAATGCGGCGTCCTAAACATGTCCAGAGCCTAAAAGCACATTGGACACAGGCAGACATTTAAAAACAAAAAAACAAGGAAATCTCATTGTATCATGACAAAGGGGGGCAAAAGAGTGATGTCCTATTGAGTACAAGCTGGCTTTGAGCCTAGGGCAGTCTGCCGGACAGTAGCTTTGTGCATGAGTATGTGTGTGTGCATACTTGAAGTGTGCAGTTTTGGAGTGTGTGCATGTGTGTTCACACGTGCTAGTTAAAATGCAGGTGTGCGTGCATATGCATGTTGTTTTTCATGACTGTAAAGGCAGCAGCACAGAGAGGGCACAAGATTTGCGCAGGGAAGGGCTGCAGGCTGGCAGGATATAGGATGCGCACGTAGCTCACCGTAGAGTGCCCAGAGTTCGTCTCAGGTCGTGCTCTGCCAGCGCCTTGTCATCAGAGAGCTCCTGCGACATAAATACGAATACGAATAAAAAATGGCAACGTCTAGCCCCTCATCATGACCAGTGCTTAGACTGTATGAGTGGATATTCTTGACGAAGCGGAGGTGACCAATACGTGCTTGTTATTAAATTCAAAGCAAGCCACAACGCAAATACAGGTGTTGGGGCCGCTGACCTTTTTATCAAAAGTACCAAAACAATCAAGCTTCTTCACATGCCCATCACTTGACCACCCTCAACACGCACCCTCTGTTTCACAGGCACCTCAGCTGCATGCAACTTAAAGATCTCCTCGTGCTGCTGCACTTCTTCATTCTCCTCACGCAGGCGTGTGCGCATTGTGCACATCTCAAGCTCATCATGGGCATATAGAAGCATCCTCTGGGCCAAACCAAGGGAATTTGCCTGCACACCGGGCAGCATAAGTGTCTCGGATACCTTGTGCACGAATATACGATTACAATATTACAAATGTGCATTTGTAGCAGGAAGCTTAAGCCTTCAGGCATCTGGTGCTCAAGAAAAAGTGCACATATATATTTGTGTGTGTGCTGTGTACGTGCGTGCTGTGTATGTGTTTACAAACCCCTTACGCTTGATGTACCTGCGCAAACAGTTTTCGTAGAGCCTCTAGACGCCCCAGGTGCTCCTTGGCATATCTGAGTACGGTCTCCACACGAGATGAGGTGCCTGCACCACCGCTCCTATCAGCATTGCGTCTGGCAGGTGCTACATAGGAGTTCAATTTGGATGCCAGCATACGCAGAACCTGCACGCACGTGGGTGATGGACAGTTCTTGACGTGCATTGCTTCTACTCATTTCATCTATCCTCTCTCTCTCTCTCTCTCCCTCCCTCCCTCCCTCCCTCCCTCCCTCCCTCCCCCCCCCTCTCTCTCTCTCTCTCTCTCTCTCTCTCTCTCTCTCCCTCTCTCTCTCTCTCTCTCTCTCTCTCTCTCTCTCTCTCACACACACATACACACACACAACAGACGAGCACACACACATGCACACAGGCACACAGGCACACAGGCATCAACATACAAACAAACAAATCATTTCAATTAAATGTGTGCATGAACACCTTCAATGGACAGTGAGTACGTAAGAACCTTGCACTTCATTGCTTTATATAAGCAACTACATCATAAGTCAGCCAAAAAAATTACATCCTCCAAAAAACGAGGCCATTCAACTTGCCTGCTCGGCTTCGCTAGGCGACCACACAATGGCAGTGTCGCTCACTTTCTCATCACGCCTCAAAGTGTCATTCTCGGCTAATTGACCTACAACAATGGGTAAACACGAATGGGTTTTCTACTTTTCTACTCTTGTTTCTGTGAGAAAATTTGCACGCTGTGTTTGGCAACATTAATCTGTAAATTGATCAAATGCTGTGCTCTGCGTGCTTATGGTCGGTAGAGACAAGGAGGTGCATATTACTCAACCACTCTCAGAAGTTCGTTTGAAGCCTTAAGCCATTAATTTGACGGCCAAAGGATGACTCACCTTCATCCTGGCCGACCTCCCCTAGACCACCCTGCCCTATACGCTGGAGGTTGTGTTGCAAAGCGCGCCGGGCAGCGTCCTCAGCACTGACCTGTTTAGCAGGTTGGGTAAATAATCTGTACCTCACACTAGGCGTTTTTTTTGCAGCGTCAAAAGCATAGGAGGTGGGCAACAGGGTGTAAGCCTTCAGGATAAGGGCTTTATACTTGTAAGTAAAGACTGGCCTTCCGCAGGCTAGTTATTAGGAACATTTGGACCAGCATTACTTTTCATTAATTTTATAACACACACACACACACACACACACACACACACACACACACCTGCCCTCCTGCTGTCAGAGCCCGGCTGTACAAAGCAAACAGATGGACGGACCAAGCGACCTGAGATGAATGGATTGAACAGTATAGAGCAGCTGTAACACCAATACTTGATCTAAAACCATATGCACAGATGCACAACCAGCCTGTCCTGTGCAAAACAAAGCCACACCTGAAGCTCGTCAAGCTTGCAGTGTTCGCACAGTCTGCCCTGGACACCCAGCTCACTGCGACACCTATAAAGGAAGAAGTTTGAGTGCGACATCATTTGCAGCACGGCTTCACATCTTTCCGAGACCTTGGTTTCCATGATGGAACAATCCTTACACTGCCTCGCTGTCCATCTTACCACTAACACACAACACACCTGTAACAGCTCCCAGCCTGCTCCACAAAATTAGGGCTTGGGCTCTGGCAGGCACACGCAAGCTCCTGGATATGGCACGTACAGCGCGGGGGTTGGAAAAACAGCTAGTGTAAGGATTGTTGACAGAAATATCCTCTAGAAGGAGAGAGACCATGTAACCAATGGTAGAAGCCAGGGTAATAGCCTTTTATAATGTCCAGCAGATATTCTGTGTCGACAATAAATGTTCCCAGCGTAGTTCAGCAACTTAAATACAACGAAAAATCAGTGCAAGATCTGTAGCAGCTTACCTCCAACTTGGACATGGCTTTTGCACGGCTGACCTCAACTTTGTCAAGTGCCTCCGTTAAGAGCATCTTGAGCCCGTTCAAGCTCTTAAAACGGCTGGCCATACTGGATGCGTTTACAGTTGTCTGTAGCAAATGTAAAGCAAACAGAGGTGAAGCAGCAACACACCCTTTTGCCAGCAAAGCTGATTCGTAATTGCCAAATTGCAAAGGATCTCAGACGCAACAGATCATCCAGCACAAGCTGCAAAAGCAATCAAAGAGAGTAACTCACCTGTTGCCTGTAGGTGTCGTTCTCAAGGAGTTTGTTCTTGATAAAATCCCTGACCAGCTCGTCCTTGCCGTTTGAACGCAGGATGTCAATGGCTTCTAGGTACCTAGAAATAGTGGTCATGATGGAGGCAGGCTTCGTACGCCATGCATACACGGAAATATCTTAACAGTTCGCTTCCTAGTTGCAGCACCACCAAAAGTGCAGCGAGTTGACATGCACAGGGAACTTTAAAGGAAGGCAACAGAACATAATGCACAGGAACCTAGGCATTCCAATATTTTTGGGCGCACAAAATCTGAAGCAACAATCTGCACTCTGGGCTGCCTAGGACTGCAAAATATTTTGAAACCATTTTTTTGGTACAGGTTGTTATAATCATAATAGCCTATAACCCACCAAGAAGATCTGTTGCCCTCCTCTTCGTCTCTCTGTCCCTCTTCCTCCTCTGATCCTTGCATCATCCCATTTAGCTGCTGCTGCTTCTGCTGCTTCTGCTTGCGGTGGCTATGCATGCCAGGGACAATGCCAGTAGCAGTGATCATCTTGTCATAATCGTGCTGCTTTGCTTGCATGAATAAGGTCCTCTGCTGTAGATATTTGGAGCGTATTGCATTCGCCTCTACCTGCAAGCGCAGTGGCATGACGCTCCAGAATTTTCAATTGTACGCTAGCCAAACCTTACTCTAGAAAGTGTTGAGCGACACGGTGATTGTAAAGCGCATACAAGAGACATTGGAACACCTTTCCACAGCAATTACTGACATGGCAACATTTCATGATTCCTCTGCTCTGTGCTCTGTGCTCACCAGGAACCAGGATCTTTTCGAACCCACCTCCAGAGCCACCCAGCTCACGTCGCTGCCCTCCTGGCCCTTAGGTAAGACAGGTAATAGCACAGACACTACGCTGCTGCTCACGCCCTCCTTTCTGATTGCATGTTTTAGTAGCTCTGCCGTATTCGTGAGGGTGTGCAGCCGCTGAAGCGGGTCTGTGTTTATGTCCTGTGGGTTGGAAAGGCATACTGATTTTCCTTCCTTGCTTTAAGGAGTTGACAAATTGTACATTAACAAAAGGCTGGGGGTTTTCATTAGGATAAATATGGGGCTGCACTTTGCACAAGCTGTCGCCCATAGCTGCAAAATATTTGACAGTGCTTTCTTTTGAGTTGTACTAGAAATAGTGCAGCTAACATTTGGTTTCCGGCCTGCTTTTCAAAAAGCACACTGCTGCTTAGACGTGCCATTCCAGGACTCTATCAGCTTACTTTTTTGTTGGTGTCCATGACTTGCATGGCCTCAGCGTAGGACGCAGCTGCAGCAAGTGATGAAGCCTGGTGACAGCAAGGAAAGAATCTTTCCTGATCAAAAGGAGTGGACAAAAGCAGCTGAACTGTCACAGCAACATGTGTATTAGCGAAATGGCTTGTTTGACAGGTCATCTAGAGGCATGGGTTCAGGTCCCAGTAACCTCTCACCCATTTGCAATTATCCCCCTCAGAATTACTACAGCATTTGTGTATTTGAGCAAATTTAACAAACAGTTCCGCAAAGCCCCTTTAAATCTCTTCAACACAAACATTTGGACACAGCGAGAACATTGCCCAATTTTTATAAAAAGGCTACAGTGCGACACACCTCATTGACATGAGCAGTACCATGGTGGTGCGCCTGAACTAAGTTAATTGCTATACCCTGAAAGGGTGCGAAGACGAATCAGTGATACATTGTTTATTAAAACAAAGATAAAACGTGCTTGCACAGTGGCAAGAATGCAGCACGTGAAGGCAAGCGCGTGACACAATGCTGGATAAGACACGTAAAGACGTCCATACTCAAGGGAACATCATTTGAAGGACAGCCTGAACTATTCCTGTAGGCAGTGCCAATTAAGATACGCAAATACTAGACACACCTTGGTAGCACAGGTTACCTGTTCAGAGTACTCTTCTAAGCCAATCATCTTCAGTGCAGCCAGCCCATTGAGCGAAGAAACCAACGCACCTGTTGTGGCAGATGAGGATACATGCATTGGCTCTGTACCAGGATGCAAAGAGGGAGCACCACTTACTTTGAAGAGAATTAAGCATTTTTAACATGAAACAAAAGGGAGCACAGAATACCACGCCAAAAGAACCCTAAGGCAGACCCTGATACCAGTTTTGATGTACTAAGGTTTAAATCACTCACAACTTTTGCACTTACGCTGTGCCTCTTCTGCCTCAACTCGAGCCTTGCCAACAAGCACCTGTGTAACACCACACATACAGAAAATGCTCTTTGTGGATATGCATGGAAGCCCTCTGCCGAGTGGCTCGATACCCTTGACATTAATTGAAGGTTTAACACGCATATTTAAAGGCTGCTTAGCAGAAAGATTTGTATGATACAAATGCTGCAAACACATGCTATGTATGCCACCTGCAGAGCGATGTTGCAGAGCAAGGGCTTTCTTGCGCGTATTTACCTGCAGGATTTCATGCATGGACATCGGGTTTTTTTGGCTGTTGATGGACTTGATGCCGCCAGCTCCAACCTAAATGTACCATGAAATATGCTTGTATTTTAGGTTTCAAAGCTAAAGATGATTGCAAAAGCATCAAAAGCACAAAAGCAGCAGAGGAGCACTTCATGTGGAGGCAAAACACGTGTGGAAGTATGCAAACAAGCGCACGCTAAGTACAGCTCACCTGAGGATGGCAGCATGCCTGCCGCAATCTCAGCAGTGGGAGCATCAGCTTCTTGGTCTCCTGCTGCGTGAGCGGACGATCAAGCTCTGTTTCTCCTCCTACACCAGTGTGTGCGCGTGTTGCCCTCTGCATTGTGTGAGAAGCACACACACACGTAGGTGTGCCACCCTCATCATTACGTGCCATCCATTTTGATAAATGTGCTGCCTCCTGCGTATAATGCCTTGTTTTAAAGATCATGGAAACTTTGACTAAGTGTCAAGATCAGGTGCCACTTTTTAGTGATTGATGCCTGAGTGAGCTCGTCATTGGAAGCTCTATCGTGCTTGCTTTTAACCGTGGAAAAAAGATGCACAAGCTGACACTTACGGGCTGTCCCAGCGATGCTTTTCTTTTTGCAACATTCATTCCCACTATATGAGCATAACGTGACAGGCCAAAACTTAACCTTACCACGGGCGACTGCATTGGTGTGGCAGCCGCAATTCCAGCTGCAGCAGCTTCAGCCAAAAGGGCAGGGGGCAGGACACCACGTGCCTTAGCAGTGCACTCCTGCACGCAGAGACCGTACACACATATACATGCATAATAGGGCACGAGGACACGCAGACAAGCGGCACAAGAAGCAAAAATGGCAGCTGGGTGGACAGCTTGAGTCGACTGCTCTCAGAGATGCATGCCAAAAAATGCACAAGCACACAGGAACACTCTTGCACATATGCACAAATGAACGTACTTAACCCACCCATGCACACACCCACACCAACACCCACACCCACACCTGGTGCTGACGTGCGTAGAAGTGACGCTCCACTGCCGACAGTGGCAACGTGGTCACGTGAACAAACTGTTGAATAGGGAACAAAATATGTTGGACTTACTTTGGATCCCATGACCTGCTCTGTCAAATTGCCTGCATTGTTTTACAACACCAAGGCACTTCAGCCTTAGTTTAAGGAAAGTGAGTATCATGATAAATTGACGAGTACCTTATGATGCACTTTCATCTCTCGCTGCCATTCACAGACCTTCAGCTTACTCCTCACCTCAACAACACTTCTTCACTCCATCCTGCAAACCTACCCAACAAAGCGCGCCCATACAATCCCTCCTTTTCTTATTTACTGTAATAGAAAGCAAAAACGTTTCAACTGCAAATCCTTGACGTCTGGTACACGTGCAAGCATACTTTATGGAATTGGTACAACACACACACATACACACACAGCAGGATGCTAAATTCCTCTACCTCGATGACATCTTGCACACAGAGCGTTGGGATGCAGCTCCTCCTTATTCTTTCCCTTTCCCTCTAACCGGAGTGCATGACGTGATTATGCATACCTGGGGTGGGATGCCTAGCTCTTGAGCCACGTCATGCTTGCTAGTTCGCCACATGATACCTGATGAAGAGGGGCGCAGCAGGTCTAGCAGGAGCTTGTCTCCGTGCTTGCCCGCTTCCCTCCGCATAAAGAGCCTGTGTAACGTTTGTGAAGAGCGTGTTAGGGTGCGCAGCTCAGGAAACTAGCACGCAAGTGCTGCCGGGATCTAAGGAACTGATGAACAAACAAAAAGCAAAAGCACTGGTTTGGAAGCCAAAGCTCCCCCCCCCCTCTACTTGCAGGTACTTGCAGAATTAAATAGGAGTTGAACACTCGGCAAAGAAAGCGGCACCATTTTTGTGTTTAATTTTTTTGTTCTCGCTATTTGCAGGTATCTGCAGAAGTAGATAGGAGTTGGAGCACTTCGGCGAAGAAAGCGACACTATTTTTGTGTAAGACCCTGTTGTTCTCGCTATTTGCAGGTACTTGCAGAAGCACTGCTTGGATCCATCAATGTGGACAGAAATAGGCTGATCGAGGGGGGGGAGTTGAAGGTCAGTGCCTTTAAAAGTTGCTTTCATTCTGGGAGCTATCTCACGAAACTCGCTTTGTCCATGCACGGAAAAGCATTTAAAAGCAAAACGACATCAGCGCAGAGTTGTGTACAGAGCACTGCAGGATATACAATGCACAGGCCAATCCAGCCCCTGCACGCTCATTAACTTATTCACGCAAAGCGCATTCACCTCTCCCACACGGTATGGTTTGCCCACGGTCTAATTCTCAGGAACGCCACCAGACCAAAGAGATCCTCCACCCCCCGGCTGATGGGTGTGCCGCTCACACACCACCTGGAATGCCAGTAGTGGCAGTATAAGAATTGAGGAAGGTAAAAGGCTTGAGTTAGAAGGAGACGGCTTTTAAGTGCAGTAAGACGCAACCACATCATCTGGTGGTTTGCACACACCTAGCACTTTATCATTTGCCCATTCAGTAAAGTTCAAGACATGCGTGCACCCACCTGTGCACGGCATCTAGCTTGAGAGCCATTTCTGTGGCCTTGGCAGTGGAGGACTCCACCATCTGCATCAAGGCACCGAGTTGGCGGGCATTTGTTGCAGAGCTCAGAAAATTGGTGTCGCAAGCTTGTCGCTTCTTGTCAATTGCAATGTACAAAAAGCTTCATCCAGGCAGTGCCTTACAGATGCTGCACCATTGGAATAACCTGTTCCATAGCACACCAAGGCAACTGTCAAACGAACTCGATTTACAACACTCTCAAATGGTTAACTCCTTTGTATGGCCTCTCCCACTGACCTGCGCTTCATCCAGGACCACTCTCCACCAGGTGAGTCGTGTTAAAGGTGTGGGCACAACCTCGTACCTACAGGAGCACATGCAAAGCAACCAAAGCCAGTCCAATACGTACAACAAGTATCAAAGGGAAGCCTGAAAAGCCATTTGAAAAAAGGCAGCTTCAGTGCACACATGTCAAGTACACACATGTCAAGTATGCAAGTTATGCAGGCTCAGCCCTCAGCCTCTTAGGTGGTGAGCATTTGTAGCTACGTAGCAAACGCGACTATGTATAAGACCTAAACGTTTGCAATAAGCAAGCCTGAGCACAACAACAAGATCTGTATGTACACTAACATCTTTTACCGTTTCTGCCGCCTCAATTGCCTTTGCTGTTGTTCCTGATCAGGTTGGCGGGTCAAATCCCTTTTCAGCACATCTGCACACACAGGTAACGGTGTTCTCACATCAAATCCCATCCCTGTGTCATTTCTGTTAGGCAATGTAAAGCAAAGGCTAGGTGAGTTGAATGTTTTCGAGGCACAAACTCCACGCCACAAAGCAGTTGCATGCGAACAAACCACATACTTTGCATTGCGCACACACTGCATAAACACGCACACATACAAAATTCACCGTAAGTTGTGAGAACGATGTCTGCTTGCGCCAGGTCTGAGGCACATACAAGGTGGGTGGGCATGAAGCCTGGTTTTCTTTCCCTCTTCCTCCCGCCACTGCCCATTGCTTTCCTGCCCCTGGCCCCCTGATGCTGCCTCTCCTCCTCCTCCTCCCCCCTCCCCTGATGCTCTTCCCGCCACTCCTCCTCCAACTTTGTTTCCTCCTCTTCCAGTTCCCGCTGCCTACCGCTAGCTGCTCTCCTTCCCTGCGCTCTCAATTGCTGCCTCCCATCGCTGCTGCCCTTCATCTCTGCTGCTGCACCCAAGCTCGTATCGTCAGGCTGGTTCTGCCCATTGTACACTAAGACACGCAGCCCCACTGAGTGCCGCTTGATCTCATCCCACCACTGCAGGCACAACCGAGGGAGAGGAGAGGTTAACAGTGGGTAGCAGTCTTTCAAAGAGCAAAAGGAATCATCACACCGTATGGACGACCTCTACATGGAGGCAGGCAAAAATTGCAAGAAGTCAACTAAAAACCAACAACGCATTAAATTAAGGAGCATTTTACCATCAGAAGGCTGTGAGCTCTGCCATTACAGCCATGTCCATCACATAGAACCTGCATGCGCACAGCAAGGCTCACCTGGTTCATGATTGAAGCAGGGCAGACGATCAGGGTTGTCCCACAAGGCTCTGTAACCTGTTGGGAGGAGCAAGAGTGTGGAAAGCATGGGGAGATTAGGAGAAACCTTTGCTCATTATCATGAAAGCTTCTGAAATTACCTTTTTATCACACCAAGG
>Ga0307963_1002644_pt1 | contig 14182 bp, 16 predicted proteins | sample OrgLakmetagen594_FD_201829 | JGI IMG/M metagenome (GOLD analysis project Ga0307963, IMG submission 201829) | Saline water microbial communities from Organic Lake, Antarctica - #594 | ecosystem: Environmental > Aquatic > Non-marine Saline and Alkaline > Saline | place: Antarctica: Organic Lake...
GTTCCTGGGCTTCAGCTTTTTAGCAGCATGCCTAAGATGCCTCAGAATAAACAGAGGGTGCAGAGTGCTTCTGCCCGGAAAGAAGCCAAACTGCGTGTCTGGAATCTTACCCAACCTATAGGTCCCAACAAATAAATCAATCAAAAGATCAACAGCTGCACTAATGAATTTGTAAACCTCTGAGTTACGTGGGGGTCTGTTTGTGGGCAATGGAGCACCGGGTAATCATGAAGAAACGTGTCAAGCATTTTTTTTTGCACCAGCATTTTGAAACAGATTTTTGGGAACAGAAAAGCCTGAAAGGAGATCCAGAAAGCACACAGAAAGCACACCGGGCACTCAAGAACGTTTGCACAGAAAAGTCGCACAAGTGAGAGAACAGAACAAAAAGGAATGCACAGTAAGCAACACCGTGGGTTCTGCGGCAGACAGCCCAGAGGACAATCTCCCCCTAGGCCTTCACGTTCTAGGGGCATGCAGCAAACAGCGCACTTTGCTCAGTTCAACAAAGAGTCTACAAGGGAAAGCTCGCAATGCGCTCACAGGCACCACGGGGGCCACGTCTTGGACACCACAAGGAACTCGCAAGGAAGCGCCCTTGCACTAGCACTGTGCACTTCTCAGGAACTGCTCTTCACACCCAGAACTTTCTGGAACACTCTGATAGCCACATGCAGCCACATTGTGCATACTCTCATACAAGCTCACTTGCAAGCACGTCTGTCCACACTCTTGCCTTGGGGGAGAAGCCTCTATTCATTGGTTCATTGGCCAAATATAACCTCCCTGTGCAGGCCATTGGCCAAATAGACTCAACAGTAACTCGCTTCCAAAATAACCACCCTGTGCAGTGCTAGACTCAACAGTTACTCGCTTCCAAATATAACATCCCTGTGCAGGCCATTGGCCAAATAGAGGGCTGGTGTCAAGCGGCGGAGCAGAGTCAAAGCTTCACAGAATTGCAGCCGTTTCTTGAACAGGTGACACTTTACTGTTAAGGCAAGTCTGCAGGGTTGACCATAACCATATATGACTGTATATGTACACCGTATATGAATATATTACTGTATACCTAGTGATTTCCGTGCCAAAATTACCGTATATGCACTGTGTAAATGTATATATTCTGGCCGACTCTACAAGTCTGCCCTTTGTTGTGCCTGTTTGAAGGCCATGCTAGCTTTACAAGGCTAGCAATTGCTGCAACTTAACTTAGTTTACGGATCACCCTTTTGAGAATGAAGCAAGAAGCCTGGTTGGAGAAGGGCACACCATGAATGTTCTTTTGGTGATGCGTTGACATGACAGTGCCCTGATCCCAATGCCCCACACATCACACATCACCTTGTGTGTCAACATGGCCACCAGATTCACCGGATATCACTGTTATTGTTTGCAAGGCCTTATTGTTATGCATGGCTTTGCGTTTTTATGTTTGATCACAGGTCTTGGGTGTTGAACCTTCAGCCCTTGTACAACAGCAGCAGGATGGAACCAAGGCCGAGATCCAAGTGTCTGCACTACTCGGGCCTGCTCTTCCGACCGGCTACGCCATGTTCACCTCTTGTAATGTCGCTAAGATCAACGGAAGCAGCATCGGGTAAAGTCTTTGCAAAAGAGCATTGGCAGGTGCATGCAGGAATCGTTTCTTGGGCTTCTATGGGACCCTTATCGTGCGTGTGTTTCTGTGTGTGAGTGTGCATATCATCTGTGTGTGATTATGTGTGCGTGTTCCACCGATCGTATCTACAGAACGACCTGTTTCCTCTTTTTCTTAACACACAGGAGCATTCAGAGTCAGAAGGGGGAAATTGATTTGGTCATCACCGATCAAGAAGGTGTCGTGCAAACCATTGTGGAAGTAAAGACAGCTAAGGTGAACTTGCCAACCAGCCTCGGCTCAAACCAGTGAAATATCTGTGTGTCAGTGCTTTCAAACTTCTGAACATTGAGGTTTGATTTGGACTGTAAACCAGCCCAAAGTAAACATGCAATGCTATTTTGAGGCACGTGAAATCCCTCATGTTTTCCCAGCTTGGAGCAACCTCCAAATGCGCTTTGAGCACTGCATTTACTTTTCGACTCCCATTCTACTTGCAGGGTAATCCCTACTTGGCTTTACATGAAGATTTGGGCAAACTCCAGAACTTACTTTCTCAAGTAAGAGCACATGCAATCCTGCATACTTCATTTCTCGTGCTGGATCACAAGAACCTTTGACACACCGCTGAGCATTAGACATCTGTCGTGGACTTTATTGATTTCATACAATAAAATTATCTAATCTACGCTATGGCATCACATTCCCACCATCTGGTATAAGATTGCATTTGTGCTCATAAAAAGTCTGAAATTACCAGCTCTATTTATGGAACCCCAGAGCTATTCCTGCCGGCCCAAAGGTCAGGGTTCAGGCCAGTCTGGTGCATATTTTTGCATAACCTGATTACTTTTTCTTTAACCCACACTTTGAGTCGTTGTGTACTGTGGCTTTGATTTAGGTGCGAGGTAATAATGTGACCATGATGTGCACAAAAGGTTGTGCTCAACCCAACGAAGAGCTTCATGCCAGACAAGAAGCCGTAACGCTGCCCTTCAGTGAGGACGTAAAGCCCGTTTACGTTCTGGGGTCTGCTGTTCCTGGCCCTGAGACTGCAGCCTCCGCTAGAAAGAGCCTGGTCACAATGGCAGTTGGGTGAGTTGATGACTTAGACAGATCGAGGGTACCCTTTGGCCGCTATGGATGGTCTCTCCAGGAACATGACCTTGTCCTTTAGGTATGGCATAGTTTGTCGGCAGTCAGTTCCAGGATTACATAGTCCCTTGTACTACCTTTGGACTGTGCATAAACCGAATGCCACCTGGGCTGTAATTCATGCGCAGTGTGCAAGAGTTGGTGGCATGAAAAAGTCAGCAAGTCATTGTTCATCTGCCTTTCCTCAGTATTTCCTCTTGCATACATGCACGCAACTGTATATCTGTGCATCCAGGCGGCAAATGAGTATGAGCGACGACATTTGGAAGGGCTTAAAAGTAGAGGAGATTTGTTCTGAATACGTCAGCTTGGAAGTGAGTATTTTGTTTTCCTTTAACCCTAACGTTTCTAGGATAATGTTTATTGTCGTCAAGGTAAATTAAATGGATTGATTGGTCAGAATGGATTGAACGAGAATTAGCTCGTAACGCCACCACTTGCATCATGTTCTGTAATCATTGCACCACATCACATGTTAATATGCATATCAAGATTGACATGCATTGTTTATAGCAACGGCTGGGTAAATGTCTGGCCGATAGGTCTAGCAACGAAGGTCGCCAAACAGGCGTCGCGTTGCTCATAAACAAGCACAGATGGAACATCATTGCAGCAATGCTCAGCAACTGTGTCTCTTTATTACAATGCAGGTTGACAAGAAAATCCTATTGGGTTGCATGACAACCGTGGATGATTTCTTCTGCCAGATTAAAGAGTTGGATATTTATTGCTTGCCTGCTATTGCTAGCTGTAAAAATGGCACATGAAATGCATAAGAACATCCTCCTGACTCCCACCAGGACAGCCCAGCAGCCTTTCTTCCCAAAAACATATGAAGTCATTCAACCTGGGATGTCTACTCAGCCGATCATGAGAATGAGGTAGACTACAAAGCAAAAGATTCAACCCACAAGCTTCCTCCTAGTAGTAGTACAGAACCAAGTATGATGACCTACCTCCTTTCTAATAATACCCTGCCAAGCCATGTGCCACAATTTTCACCTTAGTTATAAGAAAAGAAAAGAAAAGAAAACTACGCAGGCAGTGAAAACCACTCCCCACATTAATTAATGAAAAGGAGCCACTTTGGTACCGAGTACCGTAAAGCTCCTCCACCGCGAAAAGGAAAGGGAAAGTCAATGGGGATCAGGAGGGTTGCAGGCTTGGCCTGAAACCGGCTCCTGATGAGAGTTGATAACAGTACTGGAAAGGGCACGTCTGGTATGGACAAGGTTAGCAGCAAAGTTCACAAAGTGCACATGGAGTTTGGAGGCAAGCTTCTTAGCTCTTTGAGAATCGAGACCCAGTTTTTTGAAAGGCTTCAGAGTGTGAGTGTTGTAGATGGTGCCGCCCACAACCAAAAGGATTATGTGAAGAGTAAAAGAGGCTCCTTGGAGAATGTTGCAAAGGTCCTTGTGCTGTTCCTTTGCGGCGTTCAGCTGATTCTGAGGTCTGGTGTCCTCACAGTACTTGATCTCGACAAGGTGGATGTCACGCCGAAACAGACAAGGATATAGGGAAACCAAGCTTTATATGATCCTCTTTGGAGCTATGGGGACTACCTGCAAAGACTATACAGACAAACCACTGGCAGTCCTTAATCTGGATTAAAAAAAATTGATACACAAACTAAATGAACACTCCATCAGGCATGCATCTTCACTCATAAGAACAAGGTATGCACTGCAATAAAACACAAGCATCAACCGTCAAGGTTTGGGTCTGGGTGCTACGGCACACAACCCCCCTGACCCACACTAATTTCTTTTTATTTGTTTGCGCGGTGGGGGGTTGCCTGGTGCGGGCACCTAAGTAACCCCCTCCCTTAATCATACTGGCTGTGTCATCACTACCAGCGGAGTCTCCATTTGGCCTCAAACTTCATGAAATATCTAGTTATGTTATTTAAACACGATTTGCATTGTGAAAGGAACATTTTCAGGACTTTTGCTCCGCCGACCACCTCTGGTATTTCCCTTTCCTGTCTTTGAAGCTGTCTACCCCAATTTTTAGCACTTTCTGACAGCCTCAAATAATTCTACATGATTTACAGTGGAGTTTGACATTCAGCTTGGCGGGGGTAGTTGTGGTGCTCAGCCTGCTGGCAAACACCAGGCATAGAAAACAAAATCCATAAGGTCTGGAATTAAACGATCAGAATCATAAGTTTGTCCCTGGGGAGCTTTGAAAACATCCTCAGAATAAGCTTGGCAGAAATAAAAAGCTTGAGCTGATTGATGAAAGTAATTTGTGTAGTGCAAGGGGTGAATCATGGAACAAGTAGGCAAACTTCACCCTACCTGTTGCGCATCTGCATGCAGAGACACAGACAAAGAGCCTGTAAATTTTGTCCACGCCTGCAAGTAGTTACAAATATCACAGAAACGGTGTATTTCCAGCTTTGCAAATATTTGTAGTTGATATTTGATTTTTAATCCGTTCACAAAAACTCCTGTGCAGGTCCGGTGGTAATCTGTCGGTAATCTGTCGGCCTAAGCATTACACGAAACTGCATTTTCCCGGTAAACTTTCAAGTTATACAGTTTTCCAATATAATGTCCGTACTCTACGCTTTTGCGCTCTTGCTATTCTTCCACGAGGGAGCGGCACGCAATGTTCCTCCCCCATTTCCATCCTCCTTCAACGAAGCCTCGCCGATCATGGAGGTAGGGTGCAGACACATATATGCGCAGTCTGCATGAGCTCCAGCCAACACTGCACGAGGCAAACAAGCACACTAATAAGACACGCACACACGCACGCACGCACACACACATATACAAACACACACACGCACACACACAAGCATGCAAGTATGCAAGTATCCATCCATCCATCCCCCCCCCACTGCACAGGTGCTGAGTGCTGATGCTCGCATCTACCTGTTTCGCAATTTTCTAAGTGAAGGTAAGAGGTGCGAAAGTGGTGAGGCATTAACACGATTGTGAGTGATCTTTCAGGCGCAAAACAGCTACCAACCCACTTCCGCCTGCAGCTGAGTGTGACTATATTCGCAACAAAGCTTCTCCAAGGCTTTTTCGGTCGGGGGTTGTGGAAGCAGAAACAGGAAAGAGCAAAATCGACGAAATCAGAACAAGGTAGGCTAGGCTACTTTCCCAAGCAGCGCTGACAGCATTTGAGCAATTGAGCATGGCGTGCCTGTCTATGGATGCATGTCATGGATGCAAAAGGTTTATGCGGTCATCGCTGAGCAAAATTGGGCACTCAGCCTCTGAAAAATGCGCTCTCTTGATGCTTGCTGCTCACAGCTCGGGCATGTTCTTCAACCGTGCCGAGGACCCTGTGATTCAAGGTGAGTGCATTTTAATTCTTTTTCAGCCGATAAAACTGCAGCAGGATGCTGCATTGTTGGTGAATTTTAGTGTAAGTTTGTTGCTGAAAAAGTTGGACGATGGGAGAGCAGAACACGCACAAGCACAGCTCCTGCAGCCACAAAAGCTTAAATTCAGAAGTATTTCGGCTCATTGCTCTCACACACTTTCACCACGACTTTTTTTGCAATGACATACCTGCAGCCATTGAACGAAGAATAGCAAACGCTTCCATGACTCCAGTCTACCATGGGGAGGGCTTGCAGGTATAATTTGTGAGTTGGGAGTGTGAGTCAGGAAGCCATACTGTGATCAACATTTTTGTTCCTAGAAAGACTGCCTATGTGAGGAGGTGCTTTAGTTGCCTGAAACTAAGAACAGCATGTGCTTCCTTTTTTGCTAGCTTTATATTTCAGGTGCATTAAAATGCTAAACCAATATTGAGGAGCAGAAAGAGTCTGGTCTGACCCAAAAGATTAAAGAAGGTTTCCATTCATCAATCATCACTTTGCTTTTCGTGCTTACTCCATGACACAGGTGCTGAGGTACGAGGCTGGACAAAAGTACGAAGCACATTGGGATTATGTGAGTGCGCTATTTGCTGATTGATCTGTCAAAATGGAATGCACGCCCACGTGTGCAGGTGCAAGCCTCTAATTTGCTCTGGCTGTGTTCTGTATTTTCTGAGTTTCTGTTAGCACCTACAGGAAAAGACTCGGAAAGCCAAAGCAAACCAACAGCCCAGCAATCTGGTTTTCCACCCCTTCACTCAGAGCATCATGCTTTTTATCCCCTTTCATGCTTGATGTGTGTGCTCTTGCAGTTCTTTGATGAGAAGAATGCGGCCAGAGGGGCAAACCGATACGCCACCATGCTTACTTTCCTAGAAACTGTTGAGGAGGGCGGAGAGACGGTCTTCACTAAGGTGTGCATTTTTTGTTGTGCCTTTGCTTCATATGGCTACTGAGCAGTGAGAAAAACCTGTCGAATTAATTGTTGCTTTTTGCTTTGCTGCCTTATACAGGAATACTGGTTTTCACACCCAACCCCTACCTCCGTGCCTTGACCCAGATGCCTACACCAGATGGGCGTGACAATGAAGGGTTTTCTGAGTGCGCTAAGCATCACCTGGCTGTGAAGCCGCACAAGGTAGGCTACCTCAGGAAGAACGAGAAAGAAACTCCTTGTGCTAGGCTTTTTTGTGTCCGCTACACAAGGAAAATCAGTAAACTGCCAAATATGGCACAGCATTGTGATGGAACAGGGATACACTGAAATTCGGATTGGCAGGCCGACCTGAAAGGCAACAGTCAAACTGTGATCTTACCTGTGCTCCCTTCCCATTTGAGAATCCCCAGATCATTGCTGGTTCAGGTCAACCTGCAAGGGCCCACACACCCGCTTGGAAGCAGAAATCTAGCGCTGCAGCATCTGAAATCTGCAGTATGCTGCTCTTGTTAAAGACCCCAATTATTCAGCAAATCTGAACCCATAATTTTCTCCTTTTCCTCCTCAGGGGGATGCGGTGCTCTTTCACTCAATGAAATTCAATGGCGAGTTTGAACCGCGTTCACTACATGGTGCTTGCCCTGTCATCAAAGGCACCAAATGGTCCATGTGAGTATAAGTGCCATGTTGTATGTACTGTATGGTATGATCAAAAAAGCTTGGTTCTGTATGCAATCGGGTGCCAAAAAAATGAATGAAACATGATCAATCGTTTTGCAACCAAAATGCAGAGTTGTAATCAGCTACTGCATGCTGAACAACTTAAGTTCTATAACTACTAGGCGAGTATCTTGAGTCAGCTATTTCATCAGGCACGTGGATATTTCTGCATCGCAAACTTATGATACTTCATGTGTTAGCCTTCAGCCTCGATTTGCAGCAACTTATTCCCTTCCATCTGGACCTGCACGCTCCTCTTCATGAGGTTCAGCTGTTCCTTGCGTCCAGCTTTTTCTGCGGCCCCTCTTGGTTGTATTGTAAGCATTTCCAAAGCCTGCCACCAATACACACGCCCTTGAACAACATGCTCAGCGGGCATATGAAAAGCGCTTAATGCGTGGAGCAGCAATTGCAATGGACTTCTTAATCCACAGGGTCCTGCCTGGTTAGGGAGACCGGTGCAATCCACACGTTGACTCTTTTCTTGCTCATGCCTTCATATCGTCTCTTGTGAACCCCCCTTAGCTGGTTTCCTTGAGCCTGGAAGTGCTCACTTTAGCCAAAAGTTTTGGAAAGTGAAGGCAAGAGATGTGAATGGATATGGATCATGGATGGCCTGATCTGCAACTATGGCAGCCTCGTGGAACTTGTGTTGTCTTGTCTGCAAGGGATGAAAATAAGGGAAATAACACAGGCAGCAGAGACGCACACTGCATCAGTGTTGCTTGAACGTTTGCAGGCCAAAGTGGGTTCACGCAAAGCCATTAACGATGGGCGACTTGTATGATCTGGAGGCTGAAGCTGCAGTGAATCTCAAGTCTGGGTCAGCCGAGACACCTGCGGAGGAGCTTTAGAAGGTTTGAGCGCTTAGCAACTGGTCAAACTTTCCTTGTTCAGAGTTTTTTCCAGTCTACTTTGCCTTGCAAATCTGGTTATGTTTCCTGCAGTGAGCTGGGCCAGTGCAGGTTGGAGCATACACAAATAAGGTATACTCTTAATAATAATTGTAAATTGTGATCCATTTTGATTTTGGTCTTTTGGAAGAGCCATCTTTTTTTGTTTGTTGTACAGCTTGACTGCATGATGCTTTCACACCTCGGTCGGGTCAACGCTTAGTTGACATTGCCTCTTTTTTTTATCATGCAGCTGGTAGGTTGTAGGATTTCATTTTCTTCATGTTGCAATGGTTGGATTTCAGTAGCTGTCGCACGTCCAGATGTCCAGAAACCCTGGGTGCTTAGAGGTACTGACTTACAAAGAGGAGGACTCTCTGACACAAGATAGTAAGCACGGTTTTGGACTTCTTTCATCATAAGGGCCTTTTTGCAATGTGATGTGGGCAATGCCTGGCCTGAAACTATATTGCATACATTATGTGCTCTGGCCCAAATTGCGTGTATGTGTGCGTGCGCGCGCACGTGTGTTTGTAACAATGTTAATGCACGTTGCGCGCCAACTTTGCCAATTTTTATGCGCAGCCTAAGAGGTTCTGCGAGGCTGGTTTGGTTGTGGTGCTTTCCTTCACAAAATTATGCAAAAAATGTAAAAGGCAAAGTCTACGCTGGACAATGCCAGCGTGCATTAAGGGACACTCTCAGCTGCCAGCGCTGACTCTAGCAGTGAGCCCACAAAAAAAGAAAAAGGAGGGAATAAGAAGTATGTTATGCTGTGCCCCGCAAAGTCGATAGAAACATCCCAGCCAGGTGGGCAGTTGGCAGATTTGATAATAACGAAAAAAATCCAGAGTTCCAAAAGTAAGATTATACGCTGGACAAGGTCGTCCTCACACACGGGCCCCCCCAAACAATGTCAATAAGTGTTTGAGGCTGCCTGCATGCCTTCCTGTGTGCCCTGAGCATGCCAGGCATCTTTTTTTGTCCCAATTACTTGGGCACACAGTGGCGATTTGGAAGCCGTTGCAAGAAGAAGTGCCGTAGCTCCAAATTCGCGGACTCTTTCCGTTATCTGAGCACACCCTCGGGTGTGGTCCTAAGCAAATCGTCGAATGCAACTTGAGAGAAGAGCGATTGAGTTTTTGCTAGGTACAAGGGGTTACAAGGGGTTACAAGGATGGCCTACAGCCCGAGTCTCTGGCTGATGGCAATTGGCTGGTGAAACAAAATCAACCAGTGTCGAAAATTGAAACTAAATCTGACACAAACTTGAGGAGTCTGTATGAGTCTTGATTCAGGAATGCATTGATCTCAAAATCAGTGATACTGTGATGACAAGTTAAGAAAGGAATAAATTCAGAGCTTGAAGGAGCAAACACACGCAGAGTTTTAAACATTCCTTCAAAAAGGTCTCTGTATCTCATGCGCAGCTCGCACACTTCAGCACACTTGCAAGAGAAAAGCACATGCTTCTCATCGTGAACTTCTCCACACTCACATTTATCACAAATGATCAAAAAGGTCTCTGTATCTCATGCGCAGCTCGCACACTTCAGCACACTTGCAAGAGAAATGCACATGCTTCTCATCTTGAACTTCTCCACACTCACATTTATCACAAATGCTAGAACCACCATGCCATTTGCAAGACTCCACTCTCAATTTGGTGTGCACGCAATCTGAACCTGCTGAAATTCCTCAACACATGTTTGTCCAGATCCTTGTACAAGTAGGAGGGGATAGTAAATGGAGAACCTCTAGGACCACTCTCAGAACTCCCACACCACTTGTGTTTTGCTAGGTAAATTTCAGTCCAGCAATTGCCCCCATACTCCCCTCTCAGCCCAGCCTTAAAGAGCAAATAATAAGCCACCCAATGCACTTTTCAGGTCCCAAATTGGTAAAGGGGGCACTAAGATAGGGCCAAAACAGGCTTAATTGCACTATTTGCCTAGGAAAGGGGGGCCCGCGTGTGTGAGAACGACCACAACGCTAGCATGCATTTAGGAAAGTTTCAGCTGCCAGCGCTGAATCTAGCAGTGAGCTTACCAGACAGAAAGCAAAGCAACTCAAACTGATAAGGATCTGGCAGGTTGTCAGAGTTCCTCACAAAGGTCTTCACAAACATCTTCGAACTTTCGCTAGCTTCAGAACTCTAGTACTCTAATTGTTAGTATGAAATCAAGGTATTGGCTGCAGCAGAGGCGCTGATGCAGCCACATAGAACTGGACATGCATCTCTGCTCGGCAATGGTTCCTATAAGGCATGGTGGGGGTTGTTTTTCAACAAATGCATATTCACAGCAATGAAGTAAACAATGATGACACCTACTTACACACCTTGGGTCTTCCAAGGGCATAATTAATTGCATTGTGAAGCTGAAAGAATGGAAAGAAAGGTAAGCTAAGCACTAAGCATTGGAGGACACTGCTCCGTGCAGACCACCTTTGTTCAGGTTAGGTGTCATCATCCTGTCACACGCACACAAAATGCTTGATAATGACCGACCCATCTCAGCTGCATGTTGGTGGTTCAAGCATCGACCTTGTGTGCATATTCCAAATTTCTTGCACTTGCATGCACTTACCTGCAGATGCATAGAATGGAGAGAATGAGCAATAGCATACCTGCATTTACAAATGTATAAGCATCCCTGTAATCTTGAAGGCACTGGTACCTGAATGAGAAACCTGCATAGGCTGATCCTTGGCATGTATGGAATGCAGGTGGCGCAGGAGTTGCATTGATTGGTGAAATAGCAGAGCTCGTGTCTACAGCTATTGCCAACCAAGAGAACTTGATCGCTTTACACGGGCGCGCGACATAACTCATTGTGATTATCTTGCTGAATGCCTCAATCCACAATAAAGGGCTTGCTGCAGAGTGTTCTGAGCTTTGTTTTAGATTTTATGAGCCTCCCACTTAGAAATATGTTCCTCAAAAGCCTAACGTGGATTACTCTAGCTCACTCTGCCTGCCGACTCTACTCAGTGGCCGTTTTTAGTTTTTTAGGCTAGACAGCATTGTGTCATGATAGCATCTTGTGCACGCAGATGCTAATGATTTGGAACAGATTGATCAGGCAGGATATCATGCTGTTGATGCCGAGCTCAGCAGCACCCACCCTATAAAATGAAACTTTCAGAGGGTGCACCTGTCCAAACGTGTCGATTCACTTTCAAGTGCATAAATTAAATAGAATATGCAGGACAGAACACCTTGAATGATGTCAACCTGCAAGTGGAGGGGATGGGGGTCAGATGCACACATTATGCCCATGCGTACAGACAATCAGAGCAGGATCTGGAATGGAAAGATAAGATTAGCAAACAATATGTCTTTGCAGTAGAGGGATTCACAATTTCATCCAGGTCCATAGATTTCTTAATGCCCTCAACCTGTTTCCTGCCTTTTTCAATTCCCTTTGCACGCGGTATACAGGTCACCATTGTTGATGAATAGCAGTCATTGTTGACGGGAACCTGGACGTAGAAGCACTGGAAAGAAGTAGAAGCACTGGAAGCAAGCCAAGCTTGAAGGCAGCCGACTGAGTAGAGTTTAGGGTTATGGTTACCGTTTTGCCCCAACCCTGTTGCAATGATATTATAAAAAATTGACACAAATCGGGTCAGTTGGTGTGGTGAGATATGACAGATTGGTGGTGATAAGTGGGGTTCACGCCATGGGCAATTAGACCGCAACACATACATCCAAGCCGGACAGCGCGCCAGAGACAACAACGTTGAGCGCCCCCTCTCCGTCTTCTCTGGGTGGGAACCACCCCAGCAGCAGCAGCAGCAGCAACAGCCCCACAATCCAGAGCCTCTGGAGCAACAGCAGCAAAAGCAGCAGCAGCCCCACAACCCAGAGCCCCAGGAGCAACAGCAGCAGCAGCAGCAGCGGCAGCAGCAACAACAGCAGCCGCCTCAATATCGTCAGCCCCAGGCACAGCAGCAGCAGCAGCAGCAGCAGCAGCAGCAGCAACGCCTGGATCAGCACACACTGGAGCAGCAGCGGCCAAAGGCGAGGAGGAGTGCCTCTCTCAACATTCTGTGCGCCTTGCAGGATTTTGCCTCCACCAAGGTCCTGCCAAAAGGCTGGGACAATATCCCTGCCAACCACCCTTTCCTTGGTGTGGAGCAAGGCCCGCATGATGGGTATGGGTGTCATTGAAAAATCCTTATTCTTCATGTACTTCCATAGTTCTTGTTGAATATTGAATATGCCTTGTGCGCAAGGGGGTCAGGTTTAGGCTAGGAAGGTCATGGGGTATATCGAGGATCTCACATCTTCTTTTCCTTTGGGGTCTGCGCTGTGATGATGGTGCTGGGTGGTCTGCAATCTCAAAGGTTGGGTTGTTGTGTGTCTGGTAAATTATCGGGTTGATGATATTGATATGCTGAGTGGGAGGAGTGATTATTTGAGTGAACGCTGTGTTGCATGGTGGTTGTGGCTAGTGATTTGTGAGCGTGTGGTGCGTTTGTTTGGGTGACTGTTTGTAGGTTGTTCAGCAGGCTGAATTACTATTTGTGAGATTAATGCAACAGTGTCTAATATTTGAGTCAGGGGCGTATGTTGTTGACTTTCTGTTTGGCTGCGTGCCCTCTTTCTGGTACCGGGGAGGGTATCTTGTGTATGCCGTGCACGCTTTGCTGGTTTGTCTTGGGAGAGACTGGCCAATTGGTTAGTGGGTGCAGGGTCAGAGAGGCAAGTAATAGCTGTAGTTTGTGGCAGTGCTTTTGGCGATGTGCTTATATAGTCGTGGTTCGTGGTTCCTTTTTATTTAGTTGGATACCTTTTGTGAGTAGCGTTGTAAGCGCGGGGTTTCCGTTCGTAGTGAAGGTGTAGGCCCTTCCACCGTTGTGGCGAGGAAGTGTTGTGTTTGGAGAAGCTCATCAGTGCGGGATATAATGCCATGTGCTCTGCGTTCCTTGGTCGAGCATTGGAATCTGTACATTGGGGGGTAATTTCTTCTAAAAGTGAAGGTGTAGGTACGTTGAGTGCAACATGACCTTGAGTTTCTGTTAGAGGTTCGGTTGTGATTGTAGAGGAGGCAGGGGATGTTTGCGGCTCTAAGTTGGGTATGTCAAAAACAGAGGACTGATTGGGGTGTCCAATATTTGTTGATGGATCTGTGTGCGTGTGTAGGTGTTGGGCCTTCGATAAAGTTTTTTGTAATGGGGTGCGTGCAGTGTGTTGCTGAGCGTGGCTGTGGTGCGGGTGTTGTGTATACACTACGTAGTTGGGCATATTTTGTTGGGTTTGGGTGTTTGCGGGATTTGGGGGCACCTCTTCATGAGCCGATGTGTTGATGTGTGTGTGTCTAGGAGACCTGTGAAGGAGGAGTCGTTTATTTTGCGGTAATCAAGTAGGATACACTGTTCTGAATTCCTTTCTTGGAATAGGAAAAAAATTAAAAAAATAGAGCCACTGTACTCGTTGCAGTGGCTCTCTCAATTTTTGTCGGGTCTGGCGACCTGTGTTGGTTATGCATGGTTATCAGGAGACCAGCCTCGCCGTCTCCTCTTCACGT
>Ga0307963_1002648_pt1:2500-14173 | contig 14173 bp, 15 predicted proteins | sample OrgLakmetagen594_FD_201829 | JGI IMG/M metagenome (GOLD analysis project Ga0307963, IMG submission 201829) | Saline water microbial communities from Organic Lake, Antarctica - #594 | ecosystem: Environmental > Aquatic > Non-marine Saline and Alkaline > Saline | place: Antarctica...
TTTTGTTTATGGGTGTATGCCACCCACTTGACCATATTAATGTTATCTGCGGTGCGGAGAATCACGACACTTTGTATCATATAAAAATATATGATAGCTGACTTATTATTGGGTTACCTGGGACTCGAACCCAGAGCTTATCGGTTAAAAGCCGAGTACTCTACCATTGAGTTAGCAACCCGTTGCTTTTTATATGGAATCAACACTAGCGGGTCATTTTCGCCCTTATATCCGCGGGCGGCGTCTTTCAACTGCGTGTTATTCTACCCGCAGGGTGGATAAAACTTAGTTTTAATTAATTAGACTCGGATTGTCAAACCCAAAGAGGAAAAAACATCGGTATGTTTCTTCGGCTAAGAATTACTGAATTCTTACCAAAAGTCGAATTTTTCCCCCCCTACGGGGGGAAAACATTCGAGTTTTCTCGAATAAAATTCTATAGAATTTTATTCGATAAAAAGCTATTTGCGAGCACTAAGGTGACTCCTCATCTCTGTCTAAGCTATTTTTGTTTTCATGTAAACATTGCTGCTTATTGTGTTGGGTGTAATCAGTGCTTGATATTCATCGTATCCTGTGCCCAATATTAGTGGTATACTTAATCAATGGTAATTATGCTGATTCCTACATTGCGTTTATTTCAAAGTTTTATTGCGCTATGATTCTTCCCATAGTATGCTTACTGCTTGGTGCTGTACTAGGGCAGGCTTTATTGATGTGTATTAATGCCTCATTTTATGTGCCAACTTACTGCAGTGCACTCCATCTTGCCCGGTACCAAAAGAGAGCGCACTGCGTTGAAATCCTCACTCTCGCGATTAACGTGCTACAAGGAGCTCAAAGCTAGGTTTGTACACGTACATATGTACACGTCTGAAACAATTATGCTCAAAGCTAGGTTTTGTACAGCGCACATATGTACACGTCTGAAAAAATTATGCTTGACGCTTGCTTATGTCTGCACCAAGTGTGTATCTGACCAACCGGTTAATCAGTCGAAAGTCTGAGACACACCTGATCCCAGTGGACAGCTGGTGATCCCTGATGCCTCGCAGGTTGTGGCCCATGCTGGAATTGTGCCCGTACCGCCCCTCCTGGAGACGTTCCACGTACTTCTCATACTGGCGTTGGGGATAGCTCTTGGGAGCGTGCACGAGCGGAGGCTGTCGTTGGCCGGACATGTTGGAGCGTGCATGTGCACTTCCCTCAGGATGCCCCCCGCCTCCTGGAGAGCATACAGCAGCGGGGTGAGTACATTTATGCGCCATTCTTTTGCACACATTTGAGTCGTGTTAACGCAGCAAATATGGAAATTGAGTGTTTTGCTGCTTTGGAAATACTTCTGCAAGAATTTGTGGAGCTCTTGTCTTGTGGCCATGCAAGTGTTGTAGCATACGCAGGCACGGACACAAAGGTACGGTCGTGTCTTTTCCACGTGTCCGTGTGCTAAAATGAAGGTGTGCAAACACAGCACACCTTCATTGGTGATGGGCTCCTCATCTGACACAAATTCATCTGGATCAAACACCCAGAGGGCCTGAGGCCTGCCTCTGTGGGTCTGGGGCATGCTGAAGCCAGCTGGGGACCGCCAGCTAGCTGTCGTCACGTTCTGAGGGAGAATCACTTATAAACTTTTTATTGTTGTTTCATTCTGCCAAATAGCTTGAAATCTTTCCCTGGATTTATTTTCCACCCATCCGTGACCAATAAAAAGTATATAATAAATTAATTAATAAGGTTTTACTGCTTTAGTGCTGGAGCGAACACATTTCCAGCACCCGTCATGGCGACAGCCGACGAACGACGTCGGTTCAAGGAGGCAAGTATCTTGTGCGCTGCAGCACGTTATGTATCCACGTTAAGATTTTTGTCTGGGCTTTTTTCTGAAGTGTTTCACGCGTTGCACACACATACACACACACGCGCACACCTTGACTGGACACGCTGCAGTTGGATGAGGCGCGTAAGGCGGGTCTGGCGCCCGCCGAGCTGGACGAGGATGGCCGGGAGATCAACCCCCACATTCCTCAGTACATGACAAGCGCGCCATGGTACCTGAACAAGGACAAGCCCACCTTGCAGCATCAAAGGAACTGGATGGGAAAGGACAAGGATGACTTCCGCTGGTATGACAAGGGCGCTAAGACCTTCCAGGCAACTAAGTGGCGCAAAGGGGCCTGCGAAAAGTGAGTTGTAAACGCCAGGCATGAACATGCACGCAACACACGTGCACACACACACAAACACACACATGCATGCATGCACACACACATGCATGCATGCACACACACATGCATGCACGCAAACACACGCACACACACACACACACACACACACACACACACACACACACACACACACACACACACACACACACACACACACGCACGCACACGCGCGCACAAGCTCTCGCACGCACACACACACACACACACACACACACACACACACACACACACACACACACACACACACACACACACACACACACACACACACAAACACAAACACATACACACACAAACACAAACACACACTAACACATACAAAAACACACACACTCACACAGCAGGCACAGATGCCTTCATACACATATGTATCCACACATAATAAACATAGACACACGTGCACACATGCGCGCACAGTTGTGGCTCCATGTCTCACAAGACCAAAGACTGCTTAGAGCGACCACGCAGCAAAGGAGCGAAGCTGACCAACAAAAACATTGCAGCTGATGACAAGGTGGAGGACATCGGGCTCACAGACTTTGAGGCCAAGCGGGATCGGTGGAACGGTTACGATGCCAAAGACTACGCAAAGGTGGGTGCCTGTTAGTGAGTGAGGGGAGGGTTGTGCTTTGGGCCTTTTTACTGTGGTGTGAGGCATGCAAGGGTGTTACGTTTTTTTCCGCGTCCTTGAGTGAACGCATGCACATGCGCAGACCTTTGTGGATATTTCACCACTCTTTAAAACCGTTTCAGATTGTGTCGCTGTTCAGTGCTTTTGCCCTTCTACCTATGTTTGACTACACGTATTAAAGAGCGCCACTGGACTTGTAATGCTTGCATGTGTGTATGTGTGTGAGACAGGTCTGAGCTATGCATCTGTTGTTCACTTGCACACGTATGTGTGTGCCTTTTTCAGGTCATCGACCGCCATGAGCAGCTGGAGTCCATTCGCAAGGACATGAAGCAGAAAGAGGCCGCGCAGCAGATGTACAACGGGCAGAAGGTCACGGTTGACAAGGTGTGAGAGCTTGCACTTTTTGCGGCTACTTGCCGGAGCAAAGATACTCAAGAGGGCTTCAACGATACACAAAACAAAGATACACAAGAGATCTCCAAAGTCCGCTATCGTATAGGTGCACGGTGTATCCGTATGATGGGTGTGTGTGTGTTTGTTTGTGTGTGTGTGTGTGTGTGTGTGTGTGTGTGTGTGTGTGTGTGTAGGAATTAGAAATGCCTGCAATAGGCAGGTGGTCAGCATACACGGCTCTCACATTGCCTGTGATACACAAGAGTGGGGTGAGAACCACACCGTAGGCTTTATGGCCCTTTGGTGTGCCCTATACCCTACACCCTAAACCCTGAACCCATGTGTTGTAGCTTGGCATGCAACTTGCAGAATGGTGACGCACGAGTAGACGACGAGGATGAAAATACTGTTAAGCGTGCAGTCGTGTGATATATGATATATGATGTATTCAACTGTGATTCGTCAGTTTGCTTGCAGTGTGATGAACACACGTTGACGAGGACATTGTAATTGTGGAGAATGAAGGAGCGCAGACGCGTGCAACACTCAACCTTGATATGTATGTCTGCTTGTAGGGTGACGTCGCACACGTACACGTGGGCAGAAATACAGTGAAAGAACGCAGACGCGTGCGCAACTCAACCTTGATATATATGTCTGCTTGCAGGGTGACGACGCACGCATAGATGAGGCAAAATTGCTGTGAAGGAGCGCAGACGCGTGCATCACTCAATCCTAATACGTATGGCTGCTTGCAGGGTGATGACGCACGCATTGATGAGGGTGGAGACCTGGAAGATGACGACGATGCCAAGATTGCAGAGGAGGAGGAGTCAGGTGTGCGTGTGTGTATCTATGTGTAGGGTTGGCCAGAACCACATATACATATATATACGGTGTATATACGGTGTTTTTGGCAGGAAAATCACCAAATGTACGGTTATGTACGGTGTATATACACAGTTCTGGCCATCCCTTTCTATGTGTGTTGGCGTCGGTGGTATGTGTGTGCATCAATACGTGTTAATGTTCATAAACTCTCAGGACACGGAGATCAAGAAGTGACACAGAAGGCAGAGTTTTAAGCTGCGCATGGTATTGTGGACGCTTCCAGATATCGCAGCGTCGTAAGTAGGGTTGGCCAGAACCGTAAATATACACCCTATACGACCGTATGTTTGGTGATTTCCCTGCCAATAGTACCGTATATACACCGTAAGTATATAGTTCTGGCCAACCCTAGTCTTACAGCATGCTGCCAATGCACGCGGCAAGCCTGCAAAGCCTACCTAACAACATCATGAACTGACGCTAAGAGTTGCAGAGGTTGAGTAGCACGTGAGTGCCGTGGCAGGCCTGCAAAGCCTACCTAACAACATCATGATTAGGGTTGGCCGGAACCATATATATACGGTGTATATACGGTTTTTTGGGCAGGAAAATCACCAAATGTACGGTCATATACGCTGCATATATACGGTTCTGGTCAACCCTAGTCATGAACTGACGCTAAGAGTTGCAGAGGTTGAGTAGCACGTGAGTGCTGCAGCAGGCTTTAGGTAGGATGCTAAACTAGTTCAAGGCTTCAGACTAAACGAAGGTTGAAAAGCACGTGCGCATAACAACAGAATCTCAACAAGGCGTCGACAATGATATTATCCAATACTTCTAGGCTGTGCGGAGGTCAAGAAGCGCGTTTGGACCACATTCAATGATATCATCCAACGACTCCATGATATTATGATCCAATGCCTCCAGGCTTTGCGGAGGTCAAGAAGCGCGTGCGCACCACAGCAGGGGGCTCCACAGGCTCCGTACGTAACTTGCGCATTCGTGAGGACACAGCCAAGTACTTGCTCAACCTCAACCCAGACAGCGCGTACTACGACCCCAAGTCAAGGTGTGTTATATTGCGAAAGTGTGTGTCTTGTGTGTATGTGTGTTTGAGTTTATGAGTGTGTGTGTGTGTTTGTAAGCAGTGAGCCTGCTTTTGCATGCGTGCTGTTGAGTGTGCATGCGTGTTCTTGTGTGTGTGTGTGTGTGTGTGTGTGTGTGTGTGTATGTGTGTGTGTTTGTGTATATGCTGTGTGCTGTGCATGTCTTGTGGCTGTGTGTAGCCTGTGTGCGTGTGTGCGGCCGATGCGCATGTTTGTTTGTTGATTTGACGATCAAGCTCAACCTCTGTCCTCAATATTACCAAGTCTCAGTACTGCCAAAACTGCTGCTGGCAACTCTTGCCAAAATTTTGACAATTTGTGGAAAACTAACATGTGTTTTAAAGCATGCAGGGTGCACGGCAGAGGTAGGCACATTTATACAGACAGCAGGACGGTGGTCATGGAAGTTGAAATCCGCTAAGGAGTGTGCGTGTGTGTGTGCGTGTGTGTGTGTGTGTGTGTGTGTAACAGCTCACCGTTTGCCGTGGTGCCCACAGTGTTTCCTTAGGGTTGCTTGCCTGCACTGCCCACTTGTGAGGGAATGAGCGAATAAAAAATAAAACACAGTTTAAGATAAAATAAAAGCGTGTGTATGTATGTATGTGTGTGACAGCTCACCGTTTGCCGTGGTACCCACAGTGTTTCCTTAGGGTTGCTTGCCTGCACTGCCCACATGTGAGGGAATGAACGAATAAAAATCAAAACACAATTAAAGATTAAAAATACAAAGCGAATAACAAAGCACAAACTGCGCAGTGTGGCAAAACGGTGTGAACAAGGCACGTCCTCGTCAAAGTTTGCTGTGGTTTGTTGTGTGCTGGCTGTCTGCCAGACAGGCTTGCAAAGAAAATGGCCTTGTACGCAGGTGTGTAATACTCGAATGCTGCATGAGTAGGGTTGGCCAGAACCGTATAAATACACCGTATACGACCGTATATTTGGTTATTTTCCTGCCCAAATTACCGTATATACACTGTATATATAAATGGTTCTGGCCAACCCTATGCATGAGTCATGCAACACGTGGTCCTGTTGTACCTTCCACGCTCAAAAAAAACCAGCGCCAGACAGGCTTGCAAAGAATGCGGCCTTGTACGGAACATGTTGTACTTTGTACCTTCCTCACAGGTCCATGCTCAAAGACACCCTGCGCCAGACAGGACCAAAAGCCTGTCATTAGTGAAAAACCGCAACTCCTTTCACCTCCTTACAGGTCCATGCTCAAAGACACCCTGCGCCAGACAGGACCAAAGGCCTGTCATTGAGACCTTTTTGCTGTCAAAAGTGAAACAGCGCAACTCCTTTCACCTCCTTACAGGTCCATGCTCAAAGACACCCTGCGCCAGACAGGACCAAAGGCCTGTCATTGAGACCTTTTTGCTGTCATAATTGAAACAGCGCAACTCCCTTCACCTCCTTACAGGTCCACGCTCAAAGAACCCCAGCCAGATATGGTTAATGACGAAGAGGCCTTTTTGTTGTCAAAAGTGTAAAACATTGATTGATGCAACTCCTTTCACCTCCTTACAGGTCCACGCTCAAAGACCCCCAGCGCCAGACAGGGCCAATGACAAAGAGGCCTTTTTGTTGTCAAAAGTGTCAAAAGTGTAAAACTGATATGATACATTATATTACATTTACGCAACTCCTTTCACCTCCTGACAGGTCCATGCACGAAGACTTTCAGCCAGACACAGGGCCATGAGGACAGAGAAATCCTTCCATGGTCAAAAATGTAAAACGGATGTGAACATTTCACTCAACGTGTCGCACTCCCGCATTTTTTCATAGGTCCATGCGCGAAGACCCCCAGCCAGACAAGCCTATGGACGAGAAGACCTTCTTCGGAGACAACTTTGTGCGCAAGAGCGGTGATTACCTAGCATGGCAGGATTTGCAAGTGCACGCGCTGCAGTCCGGCGACAAGGGCGTGGACCTAAACGTTATGGTGAGCATGTCTGACGTGCATGTGGTATGTGTGTATGTATGTGTGTGTGGACCTGAACGTTATGGTGAGCATGTCTGACGTGCGTGTGGTGTGTGTGTATGTATGTGTGTGTGGACCTGAACGTTATGGTGAGCATGTCTGACGTGCGTGTGGTATGTGTGTGTATGTTTGTGTGTGGACCTGAACGTTATTGTGAGCATGTCTGACGTGCGTGTGGAATGTGTGTGTGTTTGTGTGGACCTGGACGTTATGGTGAGCATGTCTGACGTGCGTGTGGTATGTGTGTGTATGTGTGTGTGGACCTGAACGTTATGGTGAGCATGTCTGACGTGCGTGTGGTATGTGTTTGTGTGTGTGGACCTGGACGTTATGGTGAGCATGTCTGACGTGCGTGTGGTGTGTGTGTATGTATGTGTGTGGACCTGAACGTTATGGTGAGCATGTCTGACGTGCGTGTGGTATGTGTGTGTGTTTGTGTGTGTGGACCTGAACGTTATGGTGAGCATGTCTGACGTGCGTGTGGTATGTGTGTGTATGTGTGTTTGTGGACCTGAACGTTATGGTGAGCATGTCTGACGTGCGTATGGTATGTGTGTGTATGTGTGTGTGGATCTGAATGTTATGGTGAGCATGTCTGATGTGTGGTATGTGTGTATGTATATGTGTGTGGACCTGAACATTATGGTGAGCATGTCTGACATGCGTGCGTGTGTCTGCCTGTGTGTGTACTTGTGTTCTATTTAGCGGTAAGCTGTTTACGTGCTGTGTGTGTCAATGTGGAGTTGCTGCAAGGCAGGACTCACAATGGTGGGTTTCGATGTGGTGTGTGTGTGTTTGAGCCGTTCTGTTTGCTGCGCGCGCATTATATCATGCAGTTTACATAGGGTTGGCCAGAACCGTATATATACACCGTATATGACCGTACATTTGGTGATTTCCCTGCCAAAATTACCGTATGTAAACCGTATATATATGGTTATGGCCAACCCTAAGTTTACGTGACCTTGGTAACAAGGTTAGCAATGAGATGGCTCGATCCTTTATAGCACTGCGGATATATACCGCACGGTTCTTTGTATCACTGAGAACATGTATTGCCTGAGTCCTTGTATAATTAAGAACATGTACCGCACAAACATTACCGCACGGTTCTTTGTATCACTGAGAACATGTATTGCCTGAGTCCTTGTATGATTAAGAACATTATTTGCACGCTTCTTTGTGTCACTGAGAACATGTACCGCACAAACATTACCGCACGGTTCTTTGTATCACTGAGAACATGTATTGCCTGAATCCTTGTATAATAACCAACATGTGCCACACGGTTCTTTGTGTCACTGAGAACATGTATTGCCTGAGTCCTTGTATAATTAAGAACATGTACCGCACGCTTCTTTGTGTCATTCAGAACAAGTACCGCACAATTCTCTTTAAGTCACTGAAGGCATGTGCCACACGACTTTTTGTGTCGCCGAAAACATGTACTGCATGTAGCGTCAGCCGGTAACGTATATATACGGTCTTTGTATATACGGTTTATGTACGGTATTTTTGGCAGGGAAATCACTGAAAATACGGTCATATATGGTGCAGATACGTGTTTTTGGCAGGGAAATCACCGAATTACGGTCATAAACGGTGCAGATACGTGTTTTTGACAGGGAAATTACCGAAAATACAGTCATATATGGTGCAGATACGTATTTTTGACAGGGAAATCACCGAAAATACGGTCACATACAGTGCAGATACGTGTTTTGGGCAGGGAAATCACCAAAAACACGGTCATATATGGTGCATACATACGGTTTTGGCCAACCCTAACCGCACGGTGCTCTATGTAACTGCAAACGTGTACCGCAAGTAAACATGACTGGCAACCCTATTCATTTCACGTATCATTTAGCCTGGCTTGATTGTATACATGTGTAGGCTTGGCCTGCACTGGTGATTTCCCTGCCAAAAATGTATATGACGGTATGTATGGTGATTTCCCTGCCAAAAAATGCCGTACATACACCGTATATACCTATAAATGTATGGTACACCGTGTACAAGCATTTTACGATTAACGTCGTTTCACTCCCTCCCACGAGCGTGCTTGCTAGCAAATTTCCAGAGGGGGGACACTGAGGCCCAAAATGGGTATACTTTTTGCATGCTCCTAGGGTATGGGCCCCCTAATTTGCACGTTTCAAGCTCAGCTCGTAGAATCTAATGCAGCTTATCTAAATCTGAGCACATGCTCGGGTAGCTCATAAAGTCAGCATCAGTTTGAAGCTAGGTTGGGTCCAATTTGATGAATTGACGTGTGAGGAGTTGCACCTTTCATGCGAAAAGGAGCATGTTTTTACTTTCGCCCAGTGTCCCCGCTCTGACGAATTCTCCTCAACAATTGCCGTGCTTCCAACTTGCTTGCAGGCAAACCCCTCCTTTTCAGAGAAGCTGTACGATCAGTTCAAGAAGAAGAAAAATTCGCTCAACAAAGTCACCAAGGAGGACATTGTCGACAAATACGGCAGCTGTGCAGGTGTGTGTGTGTGTGTTTGTGGGTGCGTGTGGGTGTGTGTGGGTGTGAACGTGAACGTGTGGGTGTGTTTGTGTCGGTAGGTGGGTGGGTGGGTGCATGAGCGTGCATGTGTGCCAGTGTGTGCGACATGCCTGTGCACTTGTGACGTTCTCTGTGTACCTTTGGGCACAATTTGCAGCAAAGTGTGTGTGTGTTCTACCTAATTTGATGTCTGATGTGTGAAGAGGTCAGACAAACTTGAATGTGTAAAGATCAGACAGTGGTTAATGTGATAAGAGGTCATTCATTGGTTGACGTGTTGAGAGGTCAAACTATGGTTGATGTATTAAAAGGTCAAACAAAACAATTAGACTATGACGGTCTGCCTTTTTTGATGGTGGCAGGCTCTTTCCACTGAGCATCCTGCTGCATTAGACTGTGACGCTCTGCCTTTTTTGATGGTGGCAGGCTCTTTCCACTGAGCATCCTGCTGCATTTACACGTGCGAAATTGCTGTTTACACTGCAGCCGCGCCTTTGCGAGGGGAATGTGGCGTAAAACTGTGTGTGTGTGTGCTACTGACAGTTTGCTTCCACTGTGTTACCTTATTGCTGCAGAGAAGCCCCCAGACGATATGCAGATGCTGGCGGGCACAGAGAAGTACGTGGAGTACGATCGCATGGGACGAGTCGTGCGAGGCCAGGTACGTGTTATGATAGAGAGGGAACATGTGTGGTTTGTATGTATGTGTGTGTTTTTAATTCAACTTTTTATATGGTGTGTGGTGCCAGGTGAGCATGTGGCCAAAGTAGCTCCTGATCCTCATCATTAACCATAAATCCTCATCGTTCATCATTCATCTTTGATCCTCATCATTCATCACCATTGATCACCATTAATCCTCCCTTTATTGATGTAGTGGAGAAATGTTACTATACTCAACACCCAATCTAGCTACTTCCTTAAAAATTCCTTATTTTATGTCGCGAGTGGTTTCCTACTGCCTGCGTATCTTTCACTCTTGTATGTCATCTCCTTTTTGGCTTGAACCTGATTTTTAGGCTGAGCTGCATGTTGGAAAAATCATGAGAGCGTGTCAGGAGAATCTTGCGCGTGTGTGTGCACGTGTGTGTGCACGTGTGTGTGCACGTGTGTGTGCGTGTGTGTGTGCGTGTGCGCGTGTGTGTGCACGTGTGTGTGCGTGTGTGTGTGGTTTGAAGCAGTGCATGCAAGAGGGCAGCGGATAACTGACAAATATGCTACAAATGAAATTGCCTTGACCAGACCGACGACTATATTTTTGAATGTTCACGCGAGAAGTTTGCACTCCTGACGCGTCAATGTTCTCTAAATTCACGATCTGAAGGTAGTACATTGCTCTAGAAATAAATTGCGCAAAGCATTGCAACTTTTGAGTAAAGGGGTGAGCAAGTGTGCAAGCACAGCAAGATAGGCCCTCCTAAGATCATTTGTTACACAATGGATGCGTGTGTGTGTGCGCTTGTGTTTTTGCGTGTGTGTGTGTCTGCGTGCGCAACTCCACAGAACAGGGACGCAAGTAGATGGACACTGAGCATGTGCAGCCGCTACGAGGAGGACGTCTTTTTTTGTTTAAACATTGTTGAAGAACTCAAACGTGTCATGTGGCATGCATGTCTACAAGAGAACAAAGTGTGCGCAGCTTAATTTCAGAGTGTGCAAAGCTTAAGATCAGTTCGACTCAGGTGTTTTGCTCTCGTTGCAGAAAAACAGATAATGTATAACTTTGCTTCTTTATTAATAGGTATACTGGCGTACAAATTTCAAAGCGTAGCAAGAAAATAAAGTGTGCACAGCTTATTACAGTCAGATGTCGGCTCATGCTTGTCCATAGACTATTGTATTTGTAGGGTTGGCCAGGACCATATATATACGGTGTATATACGGCATCTTTGGCAGGGAAATCACCAAATATACGGTCATATACGGATACCATATACGGTGACCATATATTGTACGGTGTATATATACGGTTCTGGCCA
>Ga0307963_1002657_pt1:0-12500 | contig 14157 bp, 18 predicted proteins | sample OrgLakmetagen594_FD_201829 | JGI IMG/M metagenome (GOLD analysis project Ga0307963, IMG submission 201829) | Saline water microbial communities from Organic Lake, Antarctica - #594 | ecosystem: Environmental > Aquatic > Non-marine Saline and Alkaline > Saline | place: Antarctica: Organic...
CCCCTGGAAAATTTCTTATTTTTTACTTAGTCCATTGCAAAAGACGGGGGGTGCTGGATTTGGCTGTGTGAGGCGCAATTTATTTTAACTGGTATTTCGCATTCGATACTTCGATAATTCATCACAAACATAATCATCCTATCGAAATGGCACCATAATGCATTAACGTTAATCAGAACGTTTAGCCTAAGATCGCACAGAAACCCCGCAAAGGCAGCAAAGCCAATCTAATTAGTTATATATAATTATATATTTACATCATGGGTGAGCGGCAAAGAGGGGACAAAGCATTTCCCTGGGGCTGGGTCCTTTCTGTGGGTTGTCTCGGCACCGGGGCTGCTGTGGTGGGCTACAAGTTGTTTCGCTATGTTTACATCCAGAGGATCAGACAAAGCAAGCTGCAACAGGTGAATAATAAGCAGCATGAGGCAGAGGGGGCTGTCAGCAATCTATATTGATGATGCTTGCCAGCGTGCAGACGACTTCCACCAGCTGTACTACTACTAGTTGAAGAACATGTGAAATATCCTCACAATCACCTATGTCTGCCTCGTTTGACCTGCCTTTTCTGTTTGTTCGCATGACGCATTCCGCAGTACAAAAAGCAGCTTATCCCAAACAGGAGCCAGCTGGATGCGTTGAGGGAAGACTTCATCAAGCAGGTTTGGCATACGAATCGAGATTTCCAAGATATGGCGTTGAGGCACGTGTCATATCAACATCAGTGAATCCACGGGTACATGCGCCTCTTCCTCCCCGCAGCTGGACCACGGCCAGGCTAACCAAATACCTCCCTCTGGTCGCCACATGCTCATGCTGCCCTCCTACGTCACGGCACTGCCTACAGGGTAAGCATGTGCTTTGAAATGAGCATCAGTGCGCTTTGCGTACGGCAGTGAGGGAAGAAACAACGTCTCCGGTTTCCTATCAAGGATGTGAAGGATCGCAATTTTTGCGAGCTGTAGCAAACATGCTGGCCTGGTATCAGGTTCTTTACAGTGCAGCAAGTCGTTCACTTGGTGCAGCGCATGATAGTGTATTTGGTCAGCCGTTGGGTATTCCCAAAGGTTCCCAAAGACATCAACCTACCACGTGGCTCTTTGAGACGCATATGCACATGTTGGAGCTGCCACCCACCTACAGCCAACCATCTACAAACCTTGTCTTATCCACACTGCTGCATGTGCCACAGGCTTGAGAGTGGGGACTCATATGCCATTGATTTAGGAGGCACCAACTTCCGAGTGGTGCACGTGACGTTGTCGCAGGAGCCGAGCAAAGTGGTGGGTACAAATGTAATGAAAAGGGGAAAGCAGCACTGAGCTCTTGTCAAGAAGAGGGCGGGAGAAATGTGGGGCACTGCTAAAAGAAAGACAGTCACGTGTGACAACGCCTTGTCCGTTCCTTACTTCTTCGCCGTGTCTGCTGTCTGTTTTGTGCCTTTTTGTGTGCAGGAAAGCAAGGAGATGAAAGAGGTGTCGATCCCACCTGAAGTCTATAAAGGCACAGGCCACCAGCTGTTTGATTTCCTGGCCGCTACGTTGCGGGACTTCATCCTGGAGCACAAGAGCAAGTACGTTCGTGGATGCTGTACAGCGCACACTAGTAGGCTTGAATGAACGCTTTTCAGCACTCATAGCAGTAGCCAATGTCATGTTCAGAGCAGGTATAGAACAGCAGGCGTGGGACCAGTAGCAGTAGTGCGCTGAGAATGAAGTCTGCAGTAGAGCAGTGAAGTTAGCAAAGTAGAGCAATGCCAACCTCATCATTTGCTCAAAACATTGGTACACAGCCCTTCATTGTTCAAAATGGGACACAGACACTAGGCCAAGTCTCTCACATCTATCTTTGCTTGAATCCTTTTTGCCTACTTTGGAGAAAAAGCTTCCTTGGCACCCACGTGGCTTCCTCTTCTCCTTCATGACAGTAATGCTACTGCCCGCATTCCTTATCCAATTTTGTTAGTGCACTTTTCACTCTAAATGGCATGCAGATGGTAAATGCAGTTCCACGTGCGGTCCTGCTGAGCCGTTTGCCCCCTTCCAATGCACACAAATGTTCATGTGTGCGTGCTTGCATGCAAACACGCAGAGGCCCAGATTCTCGGGTTCCTGTTGTAGGCTTCTGCTTCTCTTTCCCCATGGACCAGACCAGCCTCACGCAAGGAGTGCTCATGGATTGGACGAAAGGCTTCACGTGCTCAGGTACACCAGTAGCAGTCTGCAGTCCTTGGTTTGTTCCAGTACCTGTTTGCTTGGCAGGCATGGATAATTCCATGGGCTTGAAATAGCGCTGCGCCATCAATGTTTCTGCTCTTGCCACAAGTGTTAAATGCTCAGCTTGTTTGATCATCTGATATGTTAGGTCAATCAATGAGTGGTTTTTATGGTGGCCCTATTCCAGGGTACAGGGCATGCATATTGCGCTTACGATGCTGTACTGGCACAACGTGAATGAAATGGATGTATAACCTTTGTACATCACAAAGGTGTCATTGGCCAGGACCCTGTAGCGTTGCTGAGCCAAGCGCTGGACCGAGCAGGCATGCATTGCCACATATCCGCACTGCTGAATGACACTGTTGGGGTCTGGGCAGCACAGAGGTGCGAAAGGCTTTGTTATATTTGATGGGTTGTCTTAAGGCAGCGGTATAAAACAAGGGCTGTGCACATGAGAAGGAGACGGGCAAGGGGCCCGTGCTCTCTTCATGTGCACGGCCCTTATCTTCACTTTGCAGACCTTGTACGCGCCTATGCAGGACCTTATGTGAAGCTGTTGTGCAGGACTGACGTGTGCGTGTAGTGCGTGTGTGTGTTGTGTGTGGACTATACGCTTTTTGTGCTTGCCTGTCTTCTGCTTGCCTGCAGGTACTTTGACCCCCGGACCTCCATTGGCGTAATCCTAGGCACGGGCACCAACGCCTGCTACGTGTTGCCTGTGTCACACTTCTCAAAGTGGAAGCCTGAGGGCCCTAGCATTCGACATTCAAAGGCACAGGTAAATTAGACTATGTTTCTTCCGGCAGCCTTTGATGGTATAGAAGGCACACTTCCCTTTACATGATGGAGGGTTATAAGAGCGGCATGGATTATTGAATTCTTTTGGAAGAATAGGTCACTTGACACAGACGATGTAGGCAGGGCACACACGACCATGCTGGGCACACAGAATAGGTCACTCAAGCATAGGTCTCTAATAGGACACAGACGATGTAGGCAGGGCACACACGACCATGCTGGGCACACAGAATAGGTCACTCAAGAATAGGTCACTAATAGGACACAGACGACGTGGGCAGGGCATACACGACCATGCTGGGCACTGGACACGCCACTCAAAAGGGTCTATACAAGAGCAATATGTGTGCAGGTCCATGAATCGTGTATATGTATGTGCGTACGCGCGTTTATGTGTGTGCTCTCTGCAGCGTGTATGTGTGCATATGTGTGTATGTGTGTTAGAGCGTGTGTATCCGAATGTGTGTTTGTGTGGTCATGTGTGTATGTGCGCCATTTTGACACTCGCTGCAGTTCTTTGTTGTGCCAGTCATCTCTTTTTAACCGCGCTTTGTGGGTCTGATGCTTGTTTCATGAACAGACTGTGGTCAACGTGGAGTGGGGTGCTTTTGAAAGCAAATGGTTGCCAAGGGTGCCTGAGGACGCGGACGTTGACGCTCACACACCGCATGCTGGTAGGGCTCTCCATCAGTCAGTCGATCGGCATGCTTGAGCAAGTGTTTGGTCAGTAGTCGCACTTCTTGACTGATTGTCTTTTTTCGTAAAACCTTGTAAAACCTTGAGCATGTGTTTGTGTTGTTCCAATGGCTTTTGAGCTCTTTCAAGGCCCCTTGCTTCCTCACCTGCTTTGAACAGGGGTGGGATATCAAATTGATGCTTTGCTGAGGATCCTGTGCTAACCAGTAGCGCATGTTGCTAACTGGAAAAGCATACAACTTACTGTGCCTGTTCTTCAAATGCATCGAGCAAATTACGCCCTGTCTCTTGTCCTGGAGATGAACACTTGCACGCATGAACCTGCCTGTTTGTGGTCAAAAGGCGCATCAGCTCTACGACACAAGTTGAGGAATGACGCAATTAAATGTACCCTGGCGTCTTTCGCTGTCTGTGCGTGTGTCTTGTGCAGGAAAGTACTTGTTTGAGAAGCTGGTGAGCGGCATGTTTATAGGAGAAGTTGCACGCCGCATCCTGCTTACCCTGGCGGCTGAGACAAAGCTGTTTGGAGACTACTCAACATCAACGGTGGGTGTGCTTTGGGGTGGAAAGTTGAAAAAAATGCAGTTTTTCATGCGTGTCACTTTGACAGCCTCTGTTGTCAGTTTGTAAGGTGGGTCATGCGTGTCACTGTGACAGCCTCTGTTGTCAGTTTGATCATAAGGTGGTCACTTTGACAGCCTCTGTTGTCAGTTTGATTGTGAGGTAGTCACTTTGACAGCCCCTGTTATCAGTTTGTTTGTAAGGTGGGTCACTGTGACAGCCTCTGTTGTCAGTTTGTTTGTAAGGTGGGTAATGTGTGTCACTGTGACAGCCTCTGTTGTCAGTTTGTTTGTAGGGTGAATTACTAGAGGCAGCAATCACATCGTCCTGCTTTCTAGTCGGCCAGGTGCCTTGAGCTCGTCTGACTAAGTGGCCTCTGTTTTGTGCAAATAAGGCTGAAATGTAGTTATAAAGCAGCGTACATTGCTGTCTTGCGCAGGATGCTGCCCGTGTGCTGGCCAAGCTAGCAGAGCCCAACTCCTTCACAGCTGTCCACATGTCTGTCATTGTCGGGGAGGTGAGAAGTGCATGCTGTGCCAAAATAGCAGTATTTATGAAACCCCCCGCGTGATGTCGAACCTAGGAGAACTGGAACAAGGGGGACATCCAGAGTGCGTGCAAGCAAGGTGTCAACTCTCTGGCGAACTGACTCTAATCTCCTCCTGGGCAAGCTGCTGGCGCCTCTGCCTGATCTCTGCTTGTACTATTTAAGTTGCTTTTTACAGTCATTATTACAAATAGTTCAAGGATATGTTCACACAACGTAGATGTGCACAGCAGGCTTCAGACATTGCCTACCATGTGCTGTGCGTCTGAGGCCTTTCAAAGCGCCTTGCCTTCCTTATTCATTTTCAGGCCCTGGAGTTTAATGAGCGAGCACGTACATCCAGCCGCAACATTTTGCCTCTAACGGCTGAGATGTTGTTTAAGTCCCTGGGTGCAGGACCTCCTGAAGCACCACCATCCACCCGTAAAGTGGTAGGTCGTTTGGGGCTATTGATCAGATGGTTTAAAAATCGAGGTGAGCTGTATAATGTCCCCCTTAGCAATTGTTGTGCCAAGCGTCTGAACTTTTTGTAAAACAAATTTACTGAAAAAAAAACACGCAGGCAGTGAAAAACCACTCCCCACACTAGTTTACTACCTTGTCACCCGCATAGCATATGTCATACTTTTGGCTAATTTTTAGCATGCTAGGACAAGCTTCAAGTGCGCACCTGTCACGGTTGTCCTACACTCCCTTGCCTCACACAACCTAACCACACCGCCTCCATTGCTGTGCTGAAAGGGATCAGATCATGGATGGCGTTTGCAGGGGGCGAGATTAAGACAGGTGCATCAAACACTAACCCTGAGCTAAATGTTTTGATCACACCATGTAGCACACCTTGTTGAGCAATAGCAGACCTGGGCTGTAGCACACCTTGTTGAGCTGTAGCAGACCTGGGCTGTAGCACACCTTGTTGAGCTGAATGCTTTGATCACACCTTGTAGCCCTGAGTCGCACAATGCTCAAAAGGCGCCAAACACCTGTCACTCAGTGGTCGTCCAGCGTGATATATGGGCTGGTAGATGCACCCAGCGGCTCCTTCAAACAGTGGCGGAAATTACTTCTTGAAAGACAATTTATATGGTATCACGAATCCTCTGATCAAGAGGTTGGCACGGAGGGGTGGGGTGAAACGCACAAATGGTCAAGAGCACTGGTATAATGTACACTACACAGGTGAAGGATGTGTGCGTGCTCGTGGCGCTACGCTCTGCAAAAATGGTCGCTGTAGGCCTAGATGGATTGCTCACGCATTCAGGCTGGAAGGAGAACACGCTGCGTGATCTGGCAACCCTTCGAGCAGCAGGTGGCGGGCACTTACGAGGGAGTTTGGAGCCTGTCCCTGATTGGCACTCAGGTAAGATGACAAAAGTGGGAAAGGTGGTTTTGCGGGGCAGGGGTACAATTGGATAAAATAATTCACAAAAGAGGGAGGGAGAAGATGCCAGTATGCTAGCTCTAGAGTTCTTTCATGTTGCATTTACTTGCATGAGGATAGTAGTTGATAGAGGGCTTCAAAAGCATCTTTCCTTGTGGCAAAAGTGTCTTTTGACGCATTCGTTCCTTTTTCAAACTGCCCCACTTGCTTTTCTCCCTCGTCCAGCCAGCCCCTCTTGCTCTCCGTTCCTTTCATTCTTTCTTCTCTTTGGTAATCACAACGTAAGATGTCCATCTCTTGCTAATCTGTACACCCTCAAAAGTCGAATCGTTACTTCTCATTTTGGGCACTCACCTGGTATCGGTGTGCATCTCTTTTGTGTGCCGGCTCTCCTTTCGCTCCACCCTGCCAAAATCTTTTATGCACAGGCGTAAGACCAAGTGACGCCGCCCTATTGGCCACAACCATCGCTGTGGACGGGGGCGTATATGCCAAATTTGGTGGCTACCAGGCCATGCTGGACAGCTGCATGCTGGAGCTATTGGGTAAGCTCTAGCGTGCGTACTTTTTAGTTAGGAAAAAAAATACCCTTATGCGTTTTTAACCTCTCAAAACACAGTTGCACATGCAGGAGGACTTACTCGCTCTAAGTCCAACTTTGGTTAATTGCGGCTGGTTGCATGTCTTGGCCTTTATCAGCCTAACTGCCTGCATTTGTTTATGTTTCTCATGGACGTTCCCCTTTTGTTCCCCTGAGGCATATATACTTATATGAAGATGGAACCTTACCTCAACTTAATCCTATAGCGATGTAACCCTAAATACATGTATAGCGATGTAACTCTTACCTCATCTTAACTCACCTAACTGCCTGCAAACTGATTGAAAAGTGTGGTTGCTGTATCAATTACCTTCTGTCACACAGGTCCTGAGCTGCACCCTTTGGTGAACATACAGCTGACTCAGGACGGGTCCAGTCTTGGAGCAGTGGTGCTAGCAGAGGCAGCAGACGAGCAAAGTTCAGCAGGGCTTAAGCTTGACTCTACACGCGCTGTTCCAGCAGAAGCGCACGAGGCTGCTCCCTCTCCTGCTCCTAGTAGTACAGAAAAACCCCAGGCAGTGAGTAATGAAAAGCAGTCTGTTGAAGACCAGCCGCGGCAGCAACAGCAGCAGCAAGTGCCGGCTTAATGCATGTCCTAGTCCAATATAAAGCGAGGAGCAATACTTAAATGCACAATTTTTAATCAAGATAAACCCATGAACAGAGAATGTTGTGTGCAATGTATTTGCATCATTGCCTACTTCCCTAGCATTTGTAGCTTTTACGTCGTTCCCTATACTAAGCAGAGCAGTGTCACAATGTCCATGTTTTAATTGTTGGATTTACGTGTTCCTCTTTTGTTTTCCTTTGTGCGTCCCGACATATATATGAAATATTAGTTTACAACGATAACCCGTTGAGCGCAGTATTTCATTGTTGTATAAAGGGAATACTTCTTTGACAATTTGCACAGGGCTAATCTCTAAATGACTTCACTTTACATGTGTTGTAGCTAGGTTATCAAGCTCCTCTGTAAATGTAGAATGACAGGAACCTTCAAATTGAATGCATTTCATTTATTAATTGATTAACAATGTCTATGACATGTAAATCGTCCCTCCTGTTATCTTAATCATGAGCAATACTCATAAATAGCGTTTATTAGCAGTATTTAGCAACTCAAGTCTTCGCGCTAGCATCCTCTTGAAAACCAGCAAAATGCACCAAGCACGTTGCGTCAAAATTTAGATAGACAGCTTCGACACTAAGAGCCTCATGTCCCAGGTTCTGAGCCACCAGGTAGGCCGTCACAAGCGTCCAGCTTATTGTAGAAGTACCGGTCCATGAGGCAGAGCATGCGTTTATGTTTGTCGGGATGCTGCAAGTGTGCAAGTGTGGTAAAATAATAGTCAGCATATTCGCTTGCGGAGAGCAATGATCAATTATCAAAGGTGGCGATACAAAGTTTCAGATATTAAAGCCAACTATGAATTTAAGCATAAACTGCAAGGCACGACTCGTATGGCCCACACAAGCCTGCATTTCTAGATGTGGGGAATGAGCATACTACTGAGTGCACTCACGTAGTTCATGTGCACCATAACAGGTAGAGGGGCTTGAGAAGCAGCCCCAGGGATGTACTTAGCCCGACGGCTCCTGAAGAATATTTTGGAGTTGACCCACAGGTCGATGTCCAACACACGGAGGTGTGCATGGGCACTCTGGAAGGCTGTGCCGTGTGAAGGCTGCATGAGGAACTGGTTGAAGATCTGCAAGGCTCGGGGATGGAGAGGGGAAATGTCAGATTGCACTCTGTCAGGGTGTGGCACTGAAGGTGGGACTTACTACTTGCGTTACTGGTTTGTGCTCATGGGTGGTTGTGCTTGTATGCATAAAGATGTTGCTAAGAATGTATGATTAGGAGATGCAAAGTCTGCTCTTAAGAAGGACAACAGAAGGGCGCCCTTACTTGTACGGCAAACAGTGATTGATTGTGCAGGTTAGTATATGTCATTCAGTAAGGCACAGCACGTCTCTTCGTTTTGTATTTGCTATGTGCATGCAAACAAAGCTGCAGAGCCAGCCCACACTGACTTGAATTTACTGCTGCACCACGCAACTCAAAAGCAGAATGGAATTAGTAAGCATAATCTTAAGTTTTTACCTGCTAAAACGACATGAGTAGCAGCAAGAACCTCACTCAACAAGACCCACCTGCTGATCCCAGCCACCGGCTTTAAGCAGGTGCTCTGTCACTTGGACCATGAGCTTGAAAACACGTGAATTCGCTTTTGCCCACATGCAGCCCACATTTGTTCTGCACGCAAAGACGCAGTAACAAAACATGTGGGGAAATTATGATGCACGGCAGTGAAAACCGCTCCCCACTTTAATTGAGGAAAAGGAGTAGTTTGGTCCCTCCACCAAAGGATACTGAATTTATTGGGGATCAGGAGGGTTGCAGGCTGCGCCTGAAACCGGCTCCTGAGCTCCTGATGGGAGTTGTCAATAGTACTGAAAGGGCGCATCAAGCATGGATAAGCTTGACAGCGTAGGTACTACTGGAGCTCGGAAGGAGTTATAAGTTATCAAAGCCTATGACGAAGCAATAGTTGCGCTCAGGATGCCAACAGCTTCTATAGCAGGGAGCGACTATGGAACTGGTTTGCTGGTTCTGGCAACAAGGAATCGTTGGAGCCGTAAGATTTTGAACATCATCCCCTTCGGTTTCGAGGCTGAGCGTATGAGTCACTCTGCAGGCATAGCCACAACACATGAGTCATTACACCATGAGCGGAAACCACTTACGTGAAGGTAGTGACGTACAGACCTCCCCCACCCCAGCCCATGGTCCTGTCATTTACGGACCCCAGTTTGCCGTAAGACGTGTCATCAAACCCGTCAGTTTGCACCTCTATGTCGGCGTCTCTGCATGCCGGTTGAGCAAGTGCAGGCCACAATCGATCAATGATTGATACATAATATAATTTGCACAAGCAATAAATGCATGCCTGGCACTGCTACTAGCTGTTAGTGCCTCCAAATTAGGAAAATATTTGCATTTGCTAGTATCTTGCAGCTATGTCGCTGTCATGCGCAACCAATGACATAGAACAATGTGCAATTGTAAAAAAGAACACACACATGGCTACGTAAGGAAAACAGCTGTAAGTTCCTCCCAGTTTAGAAAAACAAACGCTTGCATGCAACTAATACATTGTAGCTATGTTGCTGTTATGCGTCATGTGCAACCAATGACATGGCATAATGTGCGAGTTGTGATAAAGGAAGAACACGCGCGTGGCTGTCTAAGTACAAACAGATAAATAAATGCTTGCAGCAAAGACTCAAGGCCTTGGCAAGCGACAAGAACAGTAATCAACATGCTGCAGCTCATATACACTCATAAACAGTATGAGGAATGTTGCTCTGACCCTTCTACCTGTGTAAGTGGTTAAAAGGGTTTTGCATATAGACCAGGTCCATGTCGGTGATCAGAGTGTGGTACCCCAGCTGGATGAAGATCTGGAGGAGCGTGTATTTCATGGTGGACACCTGCAAGCAGCGTTTTTGTATGGAGACACACAAGCGTGTACATCATACAGGGAGCTTAACAAAGTTGTTGTTTCTGTCGTCTGCAATGTATACACCTGTACAGCTAAGCAACGAGACAAGAGGCGCCAGCATCTCACCCTGTTTGCTAATCGTAACATTCCTGGACCGTTGAGGCCAGTAGACATCATAGATACTCCAGCCAGTTAAAAGCAAGGAGTCAGAACGCAGCTTGCAGTTTTCTTTGTTCACTGCCTGGACCTGGACCTGGACCTAAACTTACGCACCCTGTTTGCAGGATGAGAATGCTCCTGAATCTTTGGGACGGGCAGGTTGACCCTGAACCAGTTTGTGTTGCCCTTGGCCACTAGGTACCTCTCTGTCTCATCGTCCATCACTCCGATGATGTAGTTCCGTACATCCACTTGCGCCACGATTGTTAGGAACGATCCTGGGATTTGTGTTGAGGTGTCGGCCTTAAGTTGTGCGTGTCTCTGTCTTTTGTCTATTGGTATTCCAAGTAAGAGGCTTTAAGCTTCTTCTCTTTTTGGGTTCTCCTTCCTGGTCTTGGCAATTTATGAAGTAAAGGAAGTAAGGGAAGGGATGGTAACCGTACCCCTACCCTAAAAGCATGTCAGTTTAGCAATTTGTGCCACAGGCTCCATTCGCATGTTGTGCACATTTGGGCCAGGGCTGTCTGTAATAGGCAGTGATATGATGAAACTTACTCAAGCGTACGTGCCGGTACACCTTAATACCTGTGTCGTGATCCTTATTCTCACGCACTCTGTGTGTCAAGCTGCTTTTAGCAGCAAATATTGTGTGGTCGAAGGTGATGCAAGCCCATGGATGCAAAATTTTGACAAATTCATTTGTAGCACGAGGCATGCTGCACCTGCAAATTCAGCTGCTGACTAAGCTGGAAACTTCCTGCATACATGCACCCTACAGAAATCACGCTCACTCACCTAATATGTCTCCGCCGTTCCACCAGCAGATTGTAGTGTTCTGGCAGATCATCACCCCGTTCGCCCTGCAGATCACACACATGGAGCGGCAAGGCTTGACATACATCAAATACAAAGCTCTGTTGGATTTAAAAGGATTCACTGCAGGGCAGCCAGGACTTAAGAAAGCGGAGATGAGAGGGCATGCTTGCTTCACTCTTGACACATCAATCACCCCAGTCGCTCACCAGTGACTGCTTGCTGGGTAGCATTCAATACTCGTTTCGGGGTCCAATGTAAAAGGCGACAAGCCCCGCCAAACGGAATGACATGTTATATGTTGTGGATGCAGCCCTAAAATTTGGAGGAGAGACCACAGGCAATAAGATTGTGCTAAGCACTAGCTGCAGGAGCGCTCATGCAGGAACGCAGGGGGAGGACACTTTGCAACGCACACTTCTCGTGAGCTGCTTCAGTAAGCGTCAAAAATCAGTTTCTTTTCTTACCAGCCAATTTGGGTGTGCTTAAAACCTGGGTGTGCTTAATAGCAACACATACACAGACACACATAAACACACACGCACGCACGCCTACCAAAGCGTAGGCTGCTGCATGACCTTGTAATGAACACACACACATGCACACACACACAGCACTGGGAATGCTGAAATGACGAGGCTTCAGCAGGATGGGCAGCGTATTTGAGATCACGCATGAGCACGTGCCCGTGTATGCATGAGCCTCAAGAGGCACTCACAGGGCCAACATGATCTCGTTATTTATGGCAAGCTTCTCTAGCTTCTCCACAATCTCAGGGTACTCAGCCGCCAGCTGCAAATCACACGTGGGAAGCGATTAAGTGGCGTGTGAGTTTGTGGTAGATCAATGTCTACCTAAAAAGATTTTAAGCAGCAAGAGGACACTTATGCTCTCCTCCCAACAGCGGATGGGTAAGATGTTATGACTCAAAACACGAACCACGCACTATCAAACTGGCTTACCTAGTGATTGATCAACCCACTTGTAAAGGACAGAGCACCACGTACAGCAACCATACTACCTGCTCTTTAGGGCGCATGCGAAAGGCAGGATTTGGGTCTTCAGGTCCGCAAGAGCCTGCAGGTAGTAAGGGGGGGAGCTAGCAGAGTAGTGTAAACACTGCTGCCAGCAGAGGCTCAGAGCGCAGGTTGGAAGCACGGGGATGTGAAGCAAAATCAAAGCAAACAGAGGGGCCAGCAATGCGAGAGAGGCGAGCGAC
>Ga0307963_1002664_pt1 | contig 14142 bp, 14 predicted proteins | sample OrgLakmetagen594_FD_201829 | JGI IMG/M metagenome (GOLD analysis project Ga0307963, IMG submission 201829) | Saline water microbial communities from Organic Lake, Antarctica - #594 | ecosystem: Environmental > Aquatic > Non-marine Saline and Alkaline > Saline | place: Antarctica: Organic Lake...
TATGACCAAACACAACAAAAAGTGGGCTTGGTAGCCATAAAGTGTAGGGAGCTCCTCGCTGATTGTTTTGACCTGTACAACGGGAGGGCATGACCAGACACAACATAAAGTGGGCTTGGTAGCCATAAAGTGTAGGGAGCTCCTCGCTGATTGTTTTGACCTGTACAGCGGGAGGGCATGACCAGACACAACAAAAAGTGGGCTTGGTAGCCATTAAGTGCAGGGTTGGCCAGAACCATACACTTATAGATATATACAGTGCATACGGTATTTCTAGCAGGGAAACCACCACACATACGGTCATACATGGTGCAGATATACAGTTCTGGCCAACCCTAATAATGTGGGAGCACAGAGGGCCAGCTGTCCCAGCCAAAATCCGCTCACGCAATCGATACGCGTGCGTCAGCCTGTGAGCACCACTCCCAGCAGACACTGCATGCAAAGCAGGCAGGCGTGCACAAAAGCATCTCAAGCTGCAACTCACACGCACACAAAACACAACACACCGTAGCACAAGCGCACCTGGTACAGATGGTTGTTGACCTCCGCGCACGTCTGCTGGATGGTGGCGACCGGTGCCCCACTGAGCTCAAACTGCCCCCCTGAAGGAAGGAGGTAGCAAGCAAAAGTACAGAGCGTCAAAACGCTGTGCTTGAAATAACGGCGGGTTCGGCCAGTGCTGTTTTTAAAATGAGAAGCATGGGGGAATGACAGCAAGTGAAGCTCCATCGCTGGTGGCAAACTCGCCTACCAGCAGTGTTGTGCACTTTACTGTTGACGCCGTCAACCGTCATTTGACGGTCAGGCGTAATTTACAGTTTTGACCGTCAGAAACTAATCCTCAGACGCTATCTACGGTGATTTAATTTTTGACGTCCGACGGTTGGCTTTACAGTTATTTACGGCGGGAGGCCGTCAGGAATTAGTTATTTACGGTGGGAAACCGTCAAAATTAGTTATTTACGGTGAGAAATCGTCAGCAGTTGGCCAGGCTGGGCCAGGCTCGACTGACTCAGGGCCACACGAGCCCTCTTGGCCTGATTACCGGAGGACATTTTATATTTATATCGCAAATCAATGTTTGTGGGGAAATCGGAGCTTGAGTTGGCACTCTGAGCCACTGAGTACCTGACGCCGCACCGTTACTTACGATTTCCCACCGTCAGTATGAATTTCACCGTTAATTACGGTTATGTGACGTAGACGTCATTTAGGCACCGTAATTAACGGTGCCATTTGTGATTGACGCCGTATGTGCACAACACTGCCTACCAGCCTACCTGGCCATGCGTTGAGCTGATCCCTACCAGCCAACCACTCTGTAGGCTGTGTAAGAACGTTTAGCTAGGCTGTGTAAGAACTTTAGGGCTCGTGCTCACTTCTAGCTCGATGTGGACTACAGGCCTGAAGTCCTGCTGGACTGCCCTTTCGGCTGAAACGAGCGACGCACACCATACACTTCCTCCTACCTGGCTCTAGGGTCACACTTTGGCCATCCATGGTCACCCCAATGATACGGCCCTCCTCTTCCATAGGCTTCCAGCCAAAACGTGACACCAGGCTCTGTGTGTCAACAGACAGTAAAGGCACAAGGCTGCTAGAAACCGGTGAGTGTTAGGAGAGCCCTGCAGCAAGAGCTTGCATTAAGCAGGGCAACATCACAGGCAGGCCATTTTGATGGCCTCTGTTGTGATATGGTGACCTCTGTTGTGATATGGCCTCTGTTGTGAAACCGGATGCACATTAGAAAAGGGAAACCAAATGTATATGGGAACACGAATACACACACAGGGCTATCATTTGCGGCTCCAAACATGGGCTCTGAAACGGGCAGGCATGGCAAGGCTTGTGTGTCCAAAGGGCAGAGGAGAAAGATACATAACAACAACAAATTGCGAAAGACCTACTTGCGCCCTGCACACGAGTTAATGCATTGTAGGTAGCGCGAGAAACCGGAGGGCAGAGAGCCATAGAAGTCATGTCGTAACAAAAGTATAAGGTACATGTCATGAGGACAAGGTACAGACAGGTGGACCCTGAGAAGACTTGATGCAGGCAACAATGCCCGGCAATACCAGTCAACCTTCAGACACTGTGCACTGACAGCAGATGCGGAAAATAAATTAACTCGTACGCACCTTTAGAACAGATTCAATCTGAGGGTACGTGATGCGAGCGTTGCTGCCGTGCTGGAAGCCAAATTTTTCGTGCTCCGTGCCAATCCTGTGAGACATTGTGAATGTACGGAGGCTGCAAGTGGCTAGGTGAACAGGTTCAGCGTGGGAGTAGCTATGCTCAAACACACACACACACACACACACACGCACGCATGCACACACACACATACACACACTCGTACACACACAAGCACACGCGCAAACTTGCACACAGGAATTTAGCGAGTGCACTCACACAGTGGTGGTACTGGTACATGCGGCAAACATGAACATAAGACGTGCATCAGGAAGTGTCAGGAATTGTCAGCTCAAGATGAAGCTTGTGGTGAAGCTGCACATGGCGTGTAGCATCACAATACAAGTCAATTACCATGAAAGCATGTAATAGCGATTTATTGCCGCACTTGCCTCCATTTCTCCCGTGGCTTCATCCCTGCTGCTATGTGCTTGATGAGGACGTCCTTTCCAAGAGGGGCATAGCTGGCTTGCCCAGCGGTGGGCTTGCCTGCTTGAGGCAGGGAAAGCGCCCGACGAGCGTTTCCTGCATGTATGTGTGTGTTTTCTACATGCAAGTGAGTGACAATGCGAGTAAGAGCACATGTGTGTGTGTATGTGTGTGTGTGTGTGTGTGTGTGAGAGAGAGAGAGAGAGAGAGAGAGAGAGAGAGAGAGAGAGAGAGAGGGTGTGTGTGTGTGCGCGCGCGCACGCGCGTGCGTTTGTGTGTATGTTGTGTATGTGTGTTTGTATGTGTGTGTGTGTGTGTGGTGGGTGTAATGTGGGTGTATGCGTGTTTGTATGTGCGTGTATTGTGTGTGTGTGTGTATGTGTGTTTGTATGTGTGTGTGTGTGTGTGTGTGAGGTGGGTGTAATGTGGGTGTATGCGTGTTTGTATGTGTGTGTGTATGTGTGTGTGTTACCGTTAGAATGTGGTCGGACTGATTGAGAGCTAGAAATGGGCAGTCCTCTTGGGTCCACTAATTGCGGTGCTGCGGTCCTTGAATGTAGGCCCGCCATTGTATTATAAGGAAGATTGCTAGATTAGGTACATCCTAAATTCATACATTGTCTCATCCGCCATACACACTTAAAAAACAATATTGACTCATTCGCCAATCGTCTGAATTAACATGAAAAAAACACAGCTGCCAAAACTCCCGTGGGCTTGCATGCACGTCGACACGGTCCAGTGGGATCATCTTTTCGCGCTGGCCCGTGGGGGCTCCTCTTAAAGTTACATGAAATCTACAGGCACGGTGGGGATATGGTGGAGTGCGTTAGACAACTGGAGAGGGTTAAAAAAGGGTGAATGCAGTAGCTAATTGCAAATTCAGGGCAGTACACCACCAAATCAGGGAGGTCAGGAACAGCCTATGAAATGTTTCAGCGTCTCCTGGAACTGCTTTTACATTCAAATTTACTCAGGGTGTTGCAAAATTTCCCGGGGGCTGCATCCCCCCGGCCCCAAGCGCGATGTTATTTCTTTTCAGGCCCTGAAGGAAGCTGTTGGGAGGCCGGGGATTATATGCAGTTCTGACTCAAACCCTTCATATTTGCACCATCTTGAGCATACCCACGTGCACAAATGATGACACCGTGCGAAATGCTCCCTACACTTCCTGACAAGACAAGAAAAAAACTCCGCTGGTGTTGATGACACGGCCAGCATGATTAAGGGAGGGGGCTACATAGGTGCCCGCACCAGGCAACCCCCCACCGCACAAACAATTATAGAAATCAATGTGGGTCAGGGGGGTTGTGTGCCGTAGCACCCAGACCCAATCCTTGACTGTTACACTTCCTGACAATGTAGTAGCCCTTCTCGCTGCTGTGTGGCGAGAACTACCCTCATGGTCTTGCAACGCATTTTTTGTATCACGGCACCATGGCCATCACCCCGCAAACACCGAGAACAGTGCTCACAAAACTTGCAGAGGCCCCTTTATGCCCTCTTTCATTCCTCTTGCCCGACAAGGAAGCCACACGCAGGTTACCAGCCAGGAACCTGTGGGGTCCTTGGCCACATGCTTCTCCCTATTCCCACAATGGCACTAAGTTGCTCATTGTCTTGGAAGGGGCGACCTCAAGGGGATGCCAACCGTCTTGAAAGGGGCGAACTCAAGGGGGTGCCAACCAGCCCACACGACAGAAATCGCGAGGGTGCAAAGGCGGAGCAGGGGCCCTCGCTCGAGATGCATGGTTGGCCCCATCAGAGCCAGGTGCAAGGTGCAAGCCATGCAATCACAGGCTTTGTAGTAGGTCTGGTCAGGAGGGAGTGGCTCTCCCTCTCCTCACCTTACCCCTCTTCCAGCCACAATGTCATTCTCAGTGTCATTTCAAAATAACTGGAAAATACCCGGAAATACATTTAAATTTTAGAATTTTCAGAATTGCAGGGGCTGTCGGCCTTGAAATTTCCAGGACACCCGGACCGGCTTTGGGCTGCCCCGGAGGGAATTAATATTTTGTTATTTTTACCAGTTCCCGGACGGGATGTACTACCCTGACACCTACATGAAGTCTGCGGCAGTTGTATACAGGAGATTAATCTCTCAGCCAGAGAGGATGAGGGCTGCTTGAATTGCCAGTGCAGCCTGGCTGGCAAAGAGGGGTAAGGGGTACATTATTATTTTTGTAGATCAGTTGCCCTGCGTACAGATTGACAGGAATTTCGCATACTACAGGCACTTAAACCTGGTATGTTGCTTTTTTATAGGAAAGTGGATATGGACCTTTAACCACCAAAAGTCTTTTCATTCCCTTACTTGCAATGATCATTATATAAATTATTGAGTTTGGTGTTCTGGCTGGTCAGATGCAGCATGCGTATGCCGTGTGTAACAAGTAAGGTGCATGCTGCGGCCAAATAGGCACGTGCCTCGTGAATTGCAGTTTGCTTTGGAAAGCACTGAGCTTTTAAAATACAAGTGTAGTGGTCCATACCCCAATTCAAAAGTACACCCATTTGAGCCTCAGCCAGCACCCTCTGATTTATTGTGGCAGAATAAACTTAACAACTGGACCTAGAGTCCCAACCTCTCAACATCGCCTTTCTAAAGTATTGACACTTATGTGCATAAAATACTGACATTGACACTCTTACACGCACTCACCATCGTCAGCATCTCCTGCATCATCATAGATATAGTCGTCTAAGCCACCCGCTAAATCTCCAGCCCGGCCCACATTGATGTTCTTCTTGCTCTTGTTTTTGCTGGCAGCCTGTATATGAGTGAAGGTGATGGTTAGAAAGAGCAAGCACAGGAAACGGCAGCATTCATGCAATTAACGAAATTGCATGTAAACAACAATCTCAAGGATCGGCAACGCCAGTGCAACTATATGAAAGTAGGAGCTTTTAAAGCTCGTCAGAATTCTGAAATAAAAACTCACATTTTGAAGAACTACAGGGGATTGCAATGCTTTTGACGTAAATCATAACATCAATGAGGTCCAAGAAGATCTATGCTACGAAGGGCAACCATTGAGTTACACAATCCAGCATGGGTGCAAAGCAAATATGCCCACTACTTAAACATGCAGGAAAGCTAAGAAATCAACGTGCAAAGCAGTCACGCCTGTAACGAGAAACTAAAGAGTTAATGTTTGGACTAGAAGCTGATTATCACAGGTCATTGGCACTGATGCGAGTCAAGCAAGGCTTTGCAGTCTAGTTGTAACCATCCTCGCTAACACTCTGAGGGTTCACCAACATTTGACGATATATCAAAAAAGGCTCTACTTTCATTACAATTGTGCCAAGCGCAGAGCATGTGCGAAACCCCTTTTAACATTCAGATGTAATTGTATCACAGGCTTTGCTTAAACCGACGCCGCATGGGCCAACCAGAGGTGTGAATTTTCACCCTTCACACTGACTGGCAGTGTCCAGTCTCTCCATCACCCCCTTCTCTCACCGCCGCCTCCGCTTGCTCTGCTTTGAACTTCTCAGTGCGAGCACCCGCCACGGCAGTCTCCACATCCTTGATATCTTGGGAGGACAAACTGGCACACGTGCTCTGGACAGAGTAAAAGTGAGTGGATTCGTTTTATGACTTCATGACAAAACAGATGAGATTGGCAACAAGCTTAACACCAACGGGCAGTATATACAGAATCGTTCAGAAGAACAATTGTTGGGAGGTACTCCTGAACTGCACAGCTATTCTGCACGCTTGTTGCATCTGAAAAATCTTCACGTGTGCGGCTTTTCTGGCTGCTCCCTGCCCCTTGCATGAATCACCAAGGTACATTGGTGCCTGCTGCTTGCACTTGTTCACACTTGTTCGCACGCACTGCTTAACACCTCCACATTTGTCTTTTCCCCTTGAAATCTCACCTTAAAAAGGGCCTTAATGAAGCCCTTGTAGTTCTTGCTGTCTTTGTGTGGCACTACATACTTGCCCACGATGCCTGCAGCAAACTGCTCAAAGTCTTTCAACGTCCGAGGCAAGAACTTTTCCAAGTCCATGTCGCTCCCAGCCCCTCCAAACAAATCCTTGGCCGCCACAAAATCAGATTGCTCTTCAAGCCTGTCGTGGTAAGTATAAGCAGAACAAAAGAAGTGTGCGAGGCATGGCACTGCTATCTGGTGACGTGTTGGAAACAGGGGATAGCAGAAGCGGACTGAGGCCCGCACATGGGCAGAGCACAAACTGTGAGCTCTTCAGTGCGTGCCTTCTGTAATTGCGTGCATTTTAGGCCAAGTGGCATACGAGTGGGTGTCTATGTTATTTTGCCTTTCCTTTTTGCACCAAGCCATCATCTAATTTGTGAATATGCAGACCGTGAGGAATTTGACATTGTATTTTGGGCGTGCACACTGCACACATACATGTGCACATTTGTTTTAAGTTGTGCGTTTTTATTTTGCAGGTGAGCACTGTGTGTGTTATATGTATATGTATGTGTGTATGCGTGTACGCATTACGCAAATGCATGCATGTGCGCACTGTCATGTGTGTACTTGTGCACGTGTGTGTGTGTGTGTGTGTGTTTGTCTGTATGCGTGGACACACTGTGAGTGTGCACGTGCATGTGTGTGTATGTGTATGTGTGTGTGCGTGTGTGTATGTGTGTGTGTGTGTGTGTGTGTGTGTGTGTGTGTGTGTGTGTGTGTGTGCGTGCATGCGTGGGTATGTGTATGTGTGTGTTTGTGTGTGTGTGTGTGTGTTTGTGTGTGTGTGTGTCAGCGCACATGCATGCGTGTATGCGCAAGTGTTTCCACCTACCGTTGCCGTCGGAGCTTCTCTTCTACCGGATCATCTAAAGGCTTGTCAACGGGCCCCGCTTCTTTCAAGTACTTCTTCTCTTCCTTCTTCTTGGGCTGAGAGGATGGAGGAGTAAGTTGACAGGCGTACAAGGGTTTTGGCAGGGGAGTGGCACTGCCTTGAACTGAAGCAAATTTGGCACTCACCTGCGACTCGACCCTGGCGTGCTCCCTCTCCCGCTGTGCCTCTGCTAGCATGCGCTCCTCGTCCGCGAATTTGGCCTGGTCGACATCCGCGGCCAGGGAGCTCGCCGGCTTTGCAGGCAGCACCGGCTGGAAGTCGTCCTTTTCCCAATCGTCTTCATCCCAGTTCTCAGGCATCCTGAATCAGTGCCAATTGCTATATATGTATAAGATTAAAAAAAAGAACGAGGTGGACGGATCTTGGCAGGACATTCGAGTGCATTGCAATTTTAATAATCAACAAGTGCAAGTCATCGTCGTGCAGGTGAGGTGCAGACACACAACAACATGCATGACTTGTCATCCGCCAGTCTGTTCATTGTCTTTGTGCCTTGCACAACATGCACAAAATTGCTGCTGTGAAAGGTGTGCATTGCTCTTTTTATAAGCGCACCACCCGGGCATTTGCTCTCCCTTGTACGCCCCCTTGAACCACAGGGACAGCACAAAGTATGGTTCCTCCCAGCGACACCGACCACCCCAGTCATCCCTCCCACGGCATAGATAAATCAATTGACTACCAGGCTCTGTTTGAGCAAGTGAAGGCGCAGCCATGTAAGATCAGCCACATGGAGCGTGCAGATGAGGTGAAAGGAGAGAAGCTGCGGACGAGGCCCCATCTCATCGACCGCGAGCTAGAGAGGGTGTATGCAGCCAGCACACTGGAGGAGATTCACAAAGGTGATTGCACGCCTGCGTGTGCAAAGGGGTCTTTGCACGGTACACTCAGCAAGGCACTAAACCTGAGAGCGCGCCCTGTAAACATGCACTCATGCCCTCAGTGTTTAACCCTTCTGAGACGTTGTTGACTAATTGTTTGATGCAGCTTTGGAAGAGGCTGGTCGCAACTTGCAGCAACTCGGGGTGTTCAAACGAGTGGATATGTTGCTCAATGAGTTGCCTGAGGTGCGTCTTATTTACTCCCGCAAGCTTGCCTTTATACAGCTGCACCAGCTGCATCCATCTGCATTGGAGTAATTGGAATAATTGGAGTAATTGAACATGTGAGAGCAAGTTTACAGGGTTTCTTGCGGACTGCATCTCTTCTAATTGCAGGACGAGCCCGATGCTTGCAGCTTAGTAGTGGACCTCGAGGAAAAGAATTGGTACAAAGTCCATGCAGCCACCTATGTCCAGGTACGCACGACCAATCTACGTGGCTGCTACCAACATCATAACGCATCGTGCCACTGTCTTCACCTGCCTAGTGGCACAGGGAGAAAATAGCAAATGCCTTCATATTAATGTGGCCTGAAACATTAAGATGCGAGGAGTTGTGAGCTTGCAGGTATGTAGGGTCGGCCAGAACCGTCCATATACACCATACAGGCATTACTGTAATTTCCCTGCTAATGATTTCGTACATGCACCGTATTTACGTATTTACTTATGCATCTGGTTAGGGCCAACCCTACAGATATGCCACGTGAGGCTTGCTCATTTGAGCATTGCTTTTTATCATCTGGATCCAGAGGGCCTGAGGCAGGTGCCCCTTCGTTTCCCACATTTTCCCCGCTCACTTGCGTCACTATGCCTCACGACACTTTTGCCTCACTTGCCTCGCTTGCCTCACTTGCCTCCCCGCTCACTTGCCTCACGACACTTTTGTGGGGTGACCTTTTGCAGGGTGGCGAGAACACATTCGAGGCGGGGCTGGGACTACACAACGCCACAGGTCGAGCTGAGCACGTGGTGGCTACCATAGAATATGGCACCCAGAGCAGCAGCCAAGCCAGCCTCTCTTATGAACAACCCCACGTCCTGGGTCTACCTGCAGTGGTGGGTGTCTATATATGGGGGAAGGGAGGGAGGGTGCTGTTTGTCGAGCCGCAGTGCGGATTACAATAGCACCATGGAATAACGTTGATTCCTTACCCTGTATGCACACTGTTTTGATTGCTCAAGCGTATGAAGAGAGCACGCTTGGCTGCAGCATAGCATTCGTGCCATGCGATCATCAGTGTCCTGCTTTTTGCCGTGCAGTTTGAGGCCCGGCTGCACCGACTAGTGAACAGCCACCAAAAATCGTCTTCCTTTACAGAGACCCTGCGCGGAGGATTACTAGGGGCCAAAAGGTGGGAGGACTGGGATTATTAGGGGCCAAAGGGTGGGAGGACTGGGATTATTAGGGGCCAAAAGGTGGGAGGACTGGGATTATTAGGGGCCAAAGGGTGGGAGGACTGGGATTATTAGGGGCCAAAGGGTGGGAGGACTGGGATTATTAGGGGCCAAAGGGTGGGAGAACATGAGAACGCTGCAGCATGACGTGCTGTCTAATCATGCAAAACCCCCTGAAGTTCCCTTGGGTCAGCTGACATTTTGCTTTTCAAGATGGTTTAGGTCAGATACGTGTTTGGAGGAGAGATGTGAGATGTGTAATACGTAGGCTCATTGTTGTAATGCTCGTCTTGTTCAGTAATTGAGCATGTCTAAGATACGGTATTTGCTTGCATTTGTAAGACTCTTGCTGCACTGCATTTGTTGCGTCTGATACATTTGATGCCAGGTGTGTTTGTGGGTGTACGTGTAGGGTTGGCCAGAACCGTATATATGCACCGTATATGAACGTATATTTGGTGATCTCCCTGCCAAATTTACCGTATATACACCGTATATATATATGGTCCTGGCCAACTCTATGTATGTGCTTTGTGTTGGGTGCGCTGTTGCTCGCATATGTCAACCTCTTACCAAATCGACTCCTCCTCCAACACATATTGAATGCAGCTTAAGTGGGCGGCATGCGTTGCAATACGAAATGGGGTGGCGGCGGTTAGAGGATGTGGCGGGTAGGGTGGCTTCGCGAGCCGTGCTGGCCCAAGCAGGCGATTACCTCAAGGCAGCAGCAAGGTGTGAGGAGAAGACAAGGAGGTGTTGTGCCTGTTGCCGTACTCACACTTCTGATACATACATGAATGTGAGGGTCGTCCAGTGAGAAATGCTGTACTTTTTTACGTGCCCCATCACGTAAAGCTCTTGATCTTCCTGTTCTTTGAGGTTCCTGGCCACTTGCACAACATGTGGACAGAAAAATGAAACCTGCTTTTTCAAGACATCACAAAGAATGTAAAGCTTAAGCCTGAGATGGGAGGCGCCAAAAGCGTTCTGTGTGCCGGGGCCCTCACACGCTTTTGTACTGTGTTTTTATGCACAGGTATACGTACATGCTCGACCACAGGGACCAGCCCGGAGCACCAACCAAGGTACGTCGCCAGACATTTTGAGTAGGGTTGGCTAGAACCATGTATATATATACATGGTATACATAATATATATACACGGTATACATAATATATATACATGGTATACATATATATATGTATACAGAGTTTGTACATTAATTTCGCAGGGAAATCACCAAATATACAGTCGTATACCGTGTACATATATGCTGCTCTGGCCGTCCTTATTTAGAGGCGTGTGTTTTAAGCGTGAAGTCAGCAGCTGGTCTGCAGGTTTTTTACTGTGCCTTTTTTGCAATAACTTAATACTGGTGAGAAATGTCTGCAGGTTGTTCACTGTGCCTTTTTTGCAATAACTCAATACTGGTGAGAAATGTCTGCAGGTTGTTCACTGTGCCAGTTTTGCAATAACTTGATGCTGGTGAGAAATGTCTGCAGGTTGTTCACTTTGCCTTTTTTGCAATAACTTGATGCTGGTGAGAAATGTCTGCAGGTTGTTCACTGTGCCTTTTTTGCAATAGCTTGATATTGGTGAGAAATGTCTGCAGGTTGTCACTGTGCCTTTCTTGCCATCAATTGAGATTGGTGCAAGGGAAATGTCACACACACACACACACACACGCGTCACACATGCGTGTCACACACTCGTGTTACAATTGTGGGTCACTGCTGGACCATACAGGGACAAGAACCGGAGCAGTGAATGGTAGAAACTGGAGAAGCCTTTGGCAAGCTTTTTTGGGGTGCTAAGCACAACCTCTATGAACCTGACTAAATGTAGACTTGACATACCACCAAACTAACCCCTACTGATAACATTGTATTCCTGTGGCTCCTTCTTTGGGCATTGACCCGCAAGAACTCGCTTGATGTTGCTAGAGCTCTGGAGAGGTGGTTTTAGGTGACAATTAAACAGACCCCCTCAGATTGTGTCGTCCCCAAACGCTGGGCTGGGCGTTGCGCGCGTGCGCGGAGGCGAAAGCTTTCATGCACCCTCCCCCGTTCTTAGTTTCTCTGGGGCTGGGCCTTGCACTCATGCACAGACGTGGAAGCTTTCATGCACCCTCCCCCGTTCTTAGTATCTCTGGGGCTGGGCCTTGCACTCATGCACAGAGGTGAAATATTCCCTGCACCCTCCCCTGTTCTCAATTTTCACAGGGCTGGGCGTTACGCTCGTGCACAGAGGTGGCAGGCCTTGCCCCTGGTGCAGGAAGCTTGCGCTTTGCTAAGCAGCAGGTGGATGCGCAGTTCCTCATTCCCTTGGCGAGCTTCTTAAACCTCAGCTTCACAGCCAGCGCAGGTTGTTGTGAGTGAGTTTAGATTAAGATTTTAGGGTTGGGTCTCGGGCCTGTATGCAAGGTAACGACTCTTTATAGCTCATGCATTGGGTTAGGCCACCTCGTTGGGTTAGGCCGCATTTATGAGCTTGACAATTAGATTTTCAAGGGCCTCATACCTTAATGAAGCAAAGTAATAACAGGTTTTCTTTGAATTCGGCTTTGACATCCCAGTCATATCACCACGGAAATGTTCTTTTGCGCCAGACACGTCATTTATCTGACTTCAGTCATTGATTTCTTTTTTCTCGTTTGTTACGTGTCAATAAGGTAGACAAGGAAATGAAATGTTGATGGGTGAAAGTATGGCCGATTTGTCGAGGAAGTTTAAGTTTGGTCTTACATTGAACAGCTGTGTCGCTGGGATGTAATCAGCTCTGCCCTTTTGTAAGGCTGTTGGCGATGAGCAGATTATACGCATTGCAGCAACTGCCAATACACGTGAGTCGAGCTGCAAGGCCACCAGGAACCGTTCACAAGGGATTTACTCTGCTTTATTTTGTACGTTACTTTGCTTTATTTTGTACGCCTATGCACGCCTGTGTACGCCTATGTACGCCTATGCTTTATATTGTACGCCTATGTACGCCTGTGTACGCCTATGCTTTATTTTGTGTGCCTATAGCGCTTTTGTTCACAAGGCGCTTTTGTTCAGCGCTTATGCGCTTATGTTCACAAGTCACAAGGGATGTACTGCTTTATTTTGTACGCCTGTAGCACGTTGCTTTCTGTGTATTCGAATCCGAAATCTACTCAAGCCGCCCCTTCCTTGGCTATGCTTTCGCAACTCCTGCCTGTGGTGTGCTTCCCTTTTGCCAGGTGCAATGCTGCCTTGGGACTTTGAGCAACGGCCGCGAGTGAGTATATCACAGGCAACGTGTGTGGCTGACCGCTTCTTCCTCGGAGGTCCTTCTAGCTTACGTGGTTTCCGGACAAAAGGAGTGGGCCCAACAGACGTGCGTCGCCCGCCAGGTACTACGCAGATGGTGAATTGCATAGGTTCAATTGCGCAGCGCGCGATTGAACGCTCATGGAGGAAGGAGGCACAATGGCTGGGTGCAAATGCTTGGATGTGTTTTTCCAGGATGTAATTTAGGTGTCCCAAATCAATCTGGCAACCCTCCTCAGCCTCAATTTCACACTGCGATTGACAATTCAGTGCACCTGTTCTTAACACATGTACAGCAGCTGTCTCTGGCCTCTGATTTCCTCATTCTTACAACAAGCGTCCCTGCTCTGTGCCTGTTTCAGCCAGGCAGCCTGAAGGCAGTGCCTCGGAAAAGCGTGACGCGCTTGGAGGTGACCTTTATGCCACCATCATGGCCGCGGTATGTGTTGCTCTAAATTCTAGCATATTTTATTTTGTCAAGTATTGAGGTGGCAATGCTCCAATACATCAAGTATTGAGGTGGCAATGCTCCAATACATCTAGTATTGAGGTGGCAATGCTCCAATACATCAGAAGAATAGCTGCCCTTTTTGAACATGCGCGTCATCTTCTTAATATCCTCAGCGTTTCGAGGAACACTTAAAAAACTGCTCGTGTAGCCTTCGCTCACCTCTCGCAATGCATCTACTTGCATATGTCTAGGGTTGGCCAGAACCATATATATACGGTGTACATACGGTATTATTGGCTTGAAAATCACCAAATATACGGTGTATATACGTAAGTACGGTTCTGGCCAACCCTACATATGTCAGGTAATAAAAAGTATGTTCTGGTAGTCTGTCGTGCTAGTGCAGTAATGATAAATGTGCCGCATTCTTCTAATCTGGATGTGCCGCGAATTACTAAGCAATTAAACTGATCGGACACCATGCTACACATATCTTACAAGCACGTGAACACACGAAGGGGGCCAAGGGGGGGTTACACAGCTATATCCGCCAGCGAGGGCAGTTGAGCTATAGCATAAAAAGCCAGCTTCAAGAAGAGAAAGAGGCCAGACTGAACAAGACACCAGAAAAAGAAGCTAGAGGGAACATGAAAC
>Ga0307963_1002665_pt1 | contig 14140 bp, 17 predicted proteins | sample OrgLakmetagen594_FD_201829 | JGI IMG/M metagenome (GOLD analysis project Ga0307963, IMG submission 201829) | Saline water microbial communities from Organic Lake, Antarctica - #594 | ecosystem: Environmental > Aquatic > Non-marine Saline and Alkaline > Saline | place: Antarctica: Organic Lake...
ATGCAGCAAGCCAACAGTTACTCACGTCATGCAGCAAGCCAACAAATGCTTACGTTATGCAGCAAGCCAACAAATGCTTACATTATGCAGCAAGCCAACAGATACTTATGCAGCAAGCCAACAAATGCTCACGTCATGCAGCAAGCCAACAGATACGCACGTCATGCAGCAAGCCAACAGTTACTCACGTCATGCAGCAAGCCAACAAATGCTTACGTTATGCAGCAAGCCAACAAATGCTTACGTTATGCAGCAAGCCAACAGATACTTATGCAGCAAGCCAACAAATGCTCACGTCATGCAGCAAGCCAACAGATACGCACGTCATGCAGCAAGCCCTTGCCTCACGTTGACTTATGCAGCAAGCCATTGCTTCACATTGACTTTTGCAGCAAGCCATTGCCTCACGTTGACTTCCTTGTGGGGGTGGCTTGAAAGCTTGAAGTTTTCTGACCGTGTTGTTGAATGTGTGGCACACACATACACACACATACACACACATACACACACGCACAAACACACACATATACACACACATAGACAATTACACACACGCATACACGCCCGCATACTCACATGCAAACATACAAATTTGCACACACAGGATTTTTGGGTCACTTCAAAACTCAGCACACGCAAGGGCTACACAGACCCGAGAAATTTGTGAGTGGAAGCTCTTGACTTTTCTATGTGTGAACGTGAGTGTGCGCAGGCTTTACATGTGTGTGCCTTTGTATGTGTGTGCGTGCTTCGGGGTACGCATGTGTGTGTGTATGTGTGTGTGCACGCGTATGTGTATGTGTGTGTATATGTGTGTGTATGTGTGTGCGTGCTTTTGGGTACGCATGCGTGCATGTGTGTCATTATGATCATGTGCCTGGATATTTGTATGCATGTGTTTGCGTAGTCGGTGCGTGAGTGTGTGTGTGCGCGTGTGTGCGTGTGTGTGCGCGTGTTCAGTTCTTTCTCACATTGTTCTTTCTCATTGTGTTCCTCATGAATTATAACTCTGCAATCAAGTCCTGGCGTTAAATGTGATATATAATGCATCACCCTGGACTACGATGCCCCCCACGTCCTGTACTGCTGCGCGTGGGATGAGTCAAACCACACACATACTTATATACACATATCATCATCATCATCATCATCATCATCATCATCATCATCATCATCATCATCCTGCAAAACCAGTCCATCACCCTGGACTACGAGGCGCCCCACGTCCTGCACTGCTGCGCGTGGGATGAGTCAAACACACACACACACACGCTTACACACACATCATCATTATCTTCTTGCAGGCATCAGTCCATCACCCTAGACTACGATGCCCCCCACGTCCTGTACTGCTGCGCGTGGGATGAGTCAAACCACACACATGCTTACCCACACACACACATCATCATCATCATCATCATCATCATCATCATCATCATCATCATCATCATCATCATCATCATCATCATCATCATCATCATCATCATCATCCTGCAGAACCGGGTCCGACAACCTGGACTTCAATGCCCCCCATTGCCTGTATTGCCACGCGTGGGATGAGTCAAACCTGAGGCTGCTGATAGGAGGGGGGCCCCTGCAGTATGGAGTGCAGGGCTGCTACTCTGCGCTCTGGCAGTAGCGCTGTGTGTAGTGCTGCTTGGCTGTGTAGCGGCGTTGGCAACATTGTGTGGGCCCTGGCGGAAACGCTGCTTGACGACAGTGCGGTGGCAAGCATGTGCTCTGGCAGCAGTGCGGTTTGTGGTTTGTATAGGTTTTGGAAACAGTGCTGTGTGTGTGAGTGTGTGGGCTTTGGCAGAGTTGCTGTGTGTGAGCTCTTACAAGGTTGCTTTCCTGCCACTTTATTCCTGAGATGTTCTGGTAGTACCATGTCCTGTTTGGTAGGGGTCTGCATGGCAGGCAAAGTCACCTGAGCTCTGGTCCGTTCTCCTTTGTCGTGTGTGTGTGTATAAATTAATCTCCTGACACACCACAACCTGCGCAGCTGCTTGTGCTCTTGCCGAGTCACGGCCTCCTGTGCGTGTGGGTGTGCGTGTGTATTTGTACAAGTGTGGGTGTGTGTGTATTTGTACAAGTGTGGGTGTGTCTGTGTATATGTACAAGTGTGGGTGTGTGTGTGTATTTGTACAAGTGTGGATGCGTGGGTGGAGGTGGAGGTGGGTGCAGATACAGGTGCAGGTGCGGGTTTGTAAGTGTAGGTGTGAATGTGTGTATGCGTCTGTGAGAGTTTTGTCCTTTGTTTGCACAGGAGTTGTGCTTACCTGCTTTGAAGTCGCGACTATTGTCTTTGCCAGTAGCATATGTAGCCTACCAGTAGTATATGTAGCTTTTGTCTTGACCTCAACCTACCATGCTCCCTATGAGATGGCACGCAGGCGCACTGGGAACCCGCCCCCCTTTGTTCTCTGTACATGTTCTTTCACTCTTTTTTGACTGTACATAGACCTGCCTGCTTGGAATTTTATTATCGTAGTGCTATCACGCTTTTGTGTTGCAGCAGTGCACTTTAAGGACCATTTGACCCTCATCCTTAATGTTCGTGGGAAAGAAGAGAAAAGCTACAGAGGCAGTGAAAACCACTCGCCACATTAGTTAAGGTTAACGCGGTTTTATAGGCATTGTTGTGTTTTTGGATTTGTGCTTGCATCGCCACTGGTGCTTATGTAACCGCCTTGATTACTCTTAGCTGTGAATTGTGTGTGTATGACACTGCTATAAGAATGGCCACCAGCTTCTGGCCGGCTGCCAAAAGCAGAAAGAAGTTGAGATCAAGAAGGCAGCAGCCGTCAGCCCGGTTGGTTCAGGACATAAACAGCGCTGCCCTGCCAACGCCTTGACGGTGATTGCATTACAAGTCTTGAAAAATTACTAATATCGGCGTAATTTAGCAATGGTAATTTAGATACGGAAAAGTATGCTGGCAGTGAAAGGCGACAGTGCAGTGCTGTTTATCCGGCATAGCTAAAGTAGACAGCTGATGGAGAGTGCTAATACAGAGTGCTGCAGCATGGCTGCTGCTGCAGCTCACAGTACTCGTGAGAAATCTAAGCTTACTGCCATCAAGCCCGCAACAAAAATCATGAAACCAGGCACGACATTAAACGCTTGCCCTCTTAAGATATCTGGCCAATACTCCTGGTGGTGTGCAGGCTCGTGTCTCCAAACCACCTGATTCCTACTGCTGAAAGGAAATTTCCTCTATTTATTCTACCACCCTCAATCCAACAAAATCACCACAGTAAACCCTAAGGGACACGCATCAACTGTCAGGCTAAATCAGTAGTAGCATGAGCGTATACAGCCCATACTTGTAATCCATGCTTAAGCTGGTACCATGATTCGTCGTGACGCAACAAAACCATAAACTGAGCCAAGCTAGCAGGAATTGCTGCTGCTTTTATAATTGAACACACTCATGATACCGCAACAGACAGCGCTACCGTATGGCAAAGCATCCTCCACCCCCAGCACATGAAACGGCGTAAACATGCCAAACTCCTAGAAAACATCGTACACCACATCCAGCTATCTAAGACACCATCCATCACTACAAGGTTAAAGCTCATGCTGGCATCCTAAGGAACGAGTGCGCTGATGCGCTCTTAGGGAGATTACTGCGCTCATGGGAATGACTGCGCTCCTAGGGAATGACTGCGCTCATGCTGGCATCCTAGGGAATGACTGCGCTGATGCAATAGCAAAGTGCCTAGGCCAGGCTCACCCCATTGTGCTTGCTAGGGCAAACGGCTCCTTGGCTGTGTTATCCTAGTGTGTTTGTTTTCTTGACCTAGGTCTTGGTAGTAATTTTTGGTCTGCTTCCCCCTGCCCTCGGCTCTTGGTAATAGAGGAGCCTGTGCATTGAGATCTAGCCCTCTAATTCACCGGCTTATCTTTGCTGCTCTCCTCCTCCTTACTATGCGCTCGTAATGTTGAGAGTAAAGTTAGCTTTTCCTTTGTAGCTTTGAGGAGAGTATTGGCAAGTTGTGGAGGACAGCATCGGACTGGTCTGCTGTAGCTGGGTGAGCTGGTGGGGTGGGCAGCGAGAGAGGAGAGAGAGGAGCTGTTTTTGGGGGCTGCATGCGTCCTTTGTTCTCTCTTCTGCTCCGCTGCACTTGTTCTCTTGGCACTCCTGGTTTTGTGAGGCTCTCTCAGCCTCTTGTTTCCTGTTTCTGACTGAGGCTTCTTATACACACACATCCTAAGACGTATCACGTTTCTCTTCGCGCTTCTTCAAAACAAACGTTCTCTTTTTCTATACACTTTTCTCTTCTACATACATCAGTTTCTTGTTTCCTTTAGCTTCTGTTTCTTTTGTTTAGCCAGGAGTAGTTTCAGGCTTTTTCCAAACGTCCGCTGAGATGCCCTTCGAGGCATACATAGTCATGTAACCTTACCTTACCTTACCTTTGAGGAGAGTAGGTCGTAGACCGCTGCTCTGTGCCCAGTTTTTATTTACCCCCTTTTCTCCCCCAAAAGGTTTTTCCGTACAATTGTTCTGTTTAGCTAGGCCTAGGTTTTGCGCTTTAAAAAGGTGTTTCTGTAGGGGGAGCTGTGTTGGAGCCTGTTCTGACGCACCAGTCATGGCTATGGCTTGGTTTCTTCTTATCCTGGCTGGCTCCTAGCTTCTCTTGCCTTCGTGTCTGGTTGCTCTTTTGATAGTGTGGGTATCCAGGTCTAGGTTTTTTCAGTCGACCCTCTGTTATGTTCTGCCACTCTAGTCTTCCTTGCGCAGCTTCTTATGGTTTCCTTGGATCCAACTTTTTCCGCCTTTATCTAATTCCCCCTAAGATCTCCCCTGTGCCTCCTTTTCTTTTTGTCCAACCGGCCCCTCTTGCTGCCATTGTATTTTCAATTTTCCTTTTTTTTCCAGTGTGGTAGGGAGTTTGTCATGCTAAATCAGTGGCATGGACGAATCGTGTGAGTTCCCCTGGGATTTGTAACGTGAGCAACGATTTTACGTTTATTTGGTTGTCTGGCCAGTTTAGATGGCTCTCTTGTAACAAAATCGCTCTTTCCCAGACCTGTCCATCTCATTGCTGAGTTGCTTAAGCCGTCGCTTCCTTCTTGCGTGGAGAGGGAGGTGACGTTAAACACACCTTTATGGGGGGGCTTTTGGCAGGACACGGACGTCTATGGCTCACACTTGCAATCCACGCTTAAGCTGGTACCTTGGTTTGTCGTGACAAGTTAGCTTATTTCCCCTTGATCTATGAAAGCCTCAAAATCAACAAAAAAATTGCTCTACGGTGATTCAAAGTGGACATGATATCCACATTCACACCGATGCCTATCCCCATTCATCCATCTTCTGGCCAGCACGGGTGGAAATCACTCTCCCAGCTTGCCTACCAGATACGCTTAACACCTGCCAACCAGGGCCTCCAGCAAAAAGGCTCTCAATTTTCTCAGATCTCGATGCTGTAAAAGCACACATGCATGTCCAACACAAACTAGGTCCTAAATCATATAAGGTTTCAAACCATCAGTTCACAAAGTGCTACACAAACTACCAAGAACTGATCGAGGAAGGCATTGTCGAGAAAGGCATAAGTAACTCATTTTGGAAAATTGTAAGTGTCACCTCTGGAGAAAAGAAAATTGTCATGCTCTGCCGCACAGATTTGATACAACCAAAGGCGTGCCGCTCAGTGCAATTATATAGAAGGCCCATTAATCTGCCCCATCTGCCAAAAGCTAGACGACACCTACCACATGCTGTCGGACTGCAGTCACCCCATTATAAACAAAATGATTATCAACAGGCACAACGCTGCTGGACAAATAGTTATTAAAGCGATTCAACAAGGTACACAGGGTGCATGCCTGCTAGCACAAGCAGAGGGATTCGTGAAAAACTGTACAACAAGGCATTATACGCCCTTCAGAAGAGACACGGACAGGAATGATTCCAGCTGGCTATTACCTTCCAATCTCAATGCACAACAGCGGCGGAAATTTAGCAAGCCAGATGTAATCATAGTTACTCCAACCCAGCAACTACGCTCAAAACGAAACCCAACAAACACGTATCAAACTAAATCTACCAAAAATGCAAGAAGAGTTGCCCGTGATAACCCCGCAGATGGCGCTGCCAATCCATACTCCTTGGCTATGAAACCAAAAGACACACAACCAAACAAAAACGACATACAATTAATCGAAATAAAGTACTGTGTAGACACTTTTTCTACTCAACAAGCAGAAAAGGCACGAGAATGACATAAGCTGCTAGTGCCTCACTTATTTGGACACCGCAAAACCCTTCACACTATCCTGCTAGATGTAACAGGCACCATCTACATCAGTTACACAAGGAACCCACTCCCCAGCCTCGGAGTTATTGGCCTGCATGCAATTAGATCCGCAACACAAACCATACCAATGAGACGAGACATCAAATACAACCCCCAAAAATATCTGAGCAACACTCCTGGTGGTGTGCAGGCTTCTGCCTCCCAACCACTTAATCCCCATCGAAAACCTCTTATTTTTATTCTCCAGGTGGGATGTTGTGTGTCTCTGCATCCATTGGGTGGTGCAGAACACAAAACATCCTTTTCAAACGCTGGTGGTGTTTACGCTACCTGTGTTCTTTTTCTTTTGTCCTAGGATTTGATCATGGTACTGAAAAAGATGTGCCTGGTATAGAAAAGTTTGGCCACACAGTTGACAGAATGTAAACGAAGCTTGGAAGCAATCAAGTTTCTTGACTCTTTGACCCCTGCTCTTTAAGAGGCTCCGGTGTATGATTGTTGTAGATAGTGCCACCCACACCCAAAAGGATGGAGTGGAGATTAACGGAGGTTCCTTGACGGATGGTGCAGAGTGCAGAAGCCTGCTGTTCCTGCGCGGCGCTCAGCTGGTTCTGCGGTAGTGTCCTCACAGTACTTGATCTCAATGTGGATGTCACATTGAAGAATGCTGATTTTTGGGTTGGTGCTGATTAGTAGGAAGTGGATCTGATGGCTAGTGCTTCCTATATCCATGGACGACACAAACTCGACAAATGTGTCTACCTGGGAAGACGCATGTCGTGTGCCCGGAATGCTTGGCAAATTGTTTTTAATTATTTTGTGCCAGAGGTCCTCTTCCGGGGAGTGGCATGTAAATAAGGGTTTCGCAGCAAGTACGAAGCATGCGCACACATGGCTACAAAAGATCGAGGACAGATTTCCGGGAATTTTTTTTTGAAATTGGTTTTTGAAATCGAAATAAAAATGAAATGAAGCCTTCTCTGGACTTGAGCTGTAGCTATGATGGAGCAGCTTGTATAAAAACGGATGCAGATGCACTTTTGCCCTTTGTTCAGGTGATCTTTGCGATGGCTGTGAAAACACACACACACAAACACGCACACACACGCACACACGCGCGCGCACACACACACACACACATGCACACACACACGCACACAAACACACACACATACACATACACACACATACACATACACATACACACACGCATACACATACACACCACGCATACACATACACATACATATACACATACACATACACGCACAAACACGCACACGCATACACACGCATACACAAACACGCACACGCATACGCACACAAACACGCACACGCATACACACGCATATACACACACACAAACACATGCACACGCATACACACGCATACGCATACACACGCACACGCATACACACGCACAAACACACACACGCATACACATACACATACACATACGCATACACATACACATACACATACACACACGCATACACATACACGCATACACATACACAAACACACACAAACACACACACACACACGCTCAAGTGCTCACACGCATGCATTCAAACATGCACGATTGAACGCAAGCTCAAACCGCAACAAGCACGAAACCAGCAAGCACATTAGTTGAATAGCAGGGCAAAGCATGGCGCCTGATTCTAAACAGTGCATAAACAAATGAGATCAACACTGCAAGCTCATGCTGCATGCATCGTGAGGGGGCACCCTTGATCTTTATGCAAGTGTGTGTGGCGATATATCACCCAAGCCTGTCCAAGCGTTGCGCGTGTAAGAGGTTATCCACACGGCGCTGAGAGAGTCCTTGAACGCCCACACTTTCATTGTGGTAGCATTCAATGTACAGGCTGCCTCACCTAATCCAGTTGCAGAGACGAGAAATTTAGCACCTGGCCCTCTCCCTGCCCAAGATTGGCTTCGCTGCCCATATAAGTAGGATTGGCCAGAATCGTATATATGCACCGTAAATGACCGTACATTTGGGGTTTTCCTGCCAAGAATACTGTATATACACCGTATATATATGGTCCTGGCCAACCCTACATATAAGCCATTCTCTTTACACTCCTTCCCTTTTCTTTATCACTCCCTCTGAACACTTGATTGCAGGCCCCCTTGGTGCCTGACCCTCCCGGTCATTGCTACCTCCAAAAGCTGAAGCAGCAGTACTTACAATGGAGCTTGAATGGGACCCTGGGCGCTGTCTCTGACACTGGTGTGTGTGTGTGTGTGTGTGTGTGTGTGTGTGTGTGTGTGTGTGTGAGTGTGTGTGTATGTGTGTGTGTGTGTGGTTGTGTGTGTATTTGTGTATTTACATTGTAGTTTGAACGGGACCCTGGGAGATGTCTCTGACATCGGTCTGTGTATGTTTAATATCTGCTCGCATCTGCTTTGAAACGCAATGTTACGTGCATACAGCAGCATGACTGTTTTGCCTAACGCTGATTCTTTTATGGGAATACGTGTGCAACGCCAAATACGTGAAACCACGCGCTTGCTGCGTTAACATCCATCTTGATGGAATTGTTTGAGTCTTCGCTTGCACCTTTTTTGTACAATAATATTATTCTTATCCGCTTTAGACTTTGCATGAATGCGGTGTGTGGGTGTGTGGGTGGGTGGGTGTGGGTGAGGGGGGGGGGGGGGTGCGTGCGCATGTGTGCATGTGTGTGTGTGTGTTTGTATGTGTATTGTGTGTGCGTGTGCTTTCTGAGTCAGGATTGCTATGAATGCAGCCGTGTGCTTTGTTTGCTGAACCAGTATATGACCCGTTTCTGTTGCTGGCACTGATTCCTTTTGCGCTCTGCTGTACCAGCATGACCCGTTTCTTTTGTGGCACTGATTCTTTGTGAACGCATGCATATATGTGCTAATTAATTCACAGGGTCAAGTGTGCTATACTGTATAGGCCATAGGCGCTTTGCTGACACATGCACACACAGGTGCTTCGCTGCACCAGCGGGAAAAATTACTACATAGTATATATATGCAGGCTGCCTGCCGCAGTGAATATCTATTGTTAACTACGCATGCAGCAAATGCATCTCGTCATCTCCTACATGAACTAAGGAGTATGAAGTATGACTCACTATTATATGGCTCACTATTAAATGAGTCACTTAGGTGACATTTATTGCCAGGCACTTAATCCTACTACCTCTTCACCCCAACAACACAGTGGAAAACAACCGGTTTCAAAAGAGTTGCAGGATTTGCTTGAAAGGCAGGGCTCCTGATGCTGAGGAATGTATCAGGAGCTGCAATTTGCGCTTTGTTCACGCTTTGTGTCGCTGGCAATGACTCGCTGCAATAGCTGTATTCGCGTGTGTTTGTGTGTTTTATTTGTTTGTGTGTGTGATCATGCTTGCATGCAGGCCACGTGCTGCTGCTCCAGCAGGACCTGCCAGCAGTACCTCCAGATTGCTCTCCTCCAACGTGCGTAGTGGAGCCCTGCTTACCCACAGGTAACAGTAACGCATGGCACGTAAGGAGTGTTTTGTAAATAGGATTGGCCAAAAACGCATGGCACGCACGTATGTTGTTCACCGTAGTGCCGTAAATTGGTTTGCCAAAACCATATTTATACGCTGTGTATGACTGCACGTTTGAAGACATAACTGCTAAAAAACACCGTATATGCATGGTATATGTATATAATGTGTGTATGCATGTGATTCTGGCCAACCCTAGCTGTAAAAATAATAGCTGTCAAGTCTTGAAGAACTTCTGGTAACAGTGCAAAAGGCTCGCTCCAGTCCCTCATGTTTCGTAGCGTGGAGCCTTGTATCATAAACCTACAGGTAGATAAATATTGTAGGAAATCGTAGGCAAATAAATTGTAGGCAGATAAATAATATCGTAGGAAATCGTAGGCAAATAAATTGTAGGCAGATAAATAGTGTTACATAGCGTGGAGCCCTGCGTCATATACCTACAGGCAAATAGAATGTGAAAATGGTTTTGCGTAAGCTCAGGGCGTAGTGGAGAGCTAGTGGAAAGTAAAGAGCGTAGTGCAGAATTGTCGGTGCACAGCTAGTGGAGAGTAGAGAGCGTAGTGCAGAATTGTCGGTGCACGCTAGTGGAGAGTAGAGAGCGTAGTGCAGAATTGTCGGTGCACGCTAGTGGAGAGTAGAGAGCGTAGTGCAGAATTGTCGGTGCACGCTAGTGGAGAGTAGAGAGCGTCGTGCAGAGTTATCGGTGCACAGCTAGTGGAGAGTAGAGAGCGTCGTGCAGAATTGTCGGTGCACGCTAGTGGAGAGTAGAGAGCGTCGTGCAGAATTGTCGGTGCATAGCTAATGGAGAGTAGAGAGCGTCGTGCAGGACTGTCGGTGCATAGCTAGTGGAGAGTAGAGAGCGTCGTGCAGAATTGTCGGTGCACGCTAGTGGAGAGTAGAGAGCGTCGTGCAGAATTATCGGTGCATAGCTAGTGGAGAGTAGAGAGCGTAGTGCAGAATTGTCGGTGCACGCTAGTGGAGAGAACGGAGTACAGAATTGTAGTTATGGTGAAGCGTAGATTATGGTGTAGGGTAGAGCGCAGACCACGGAGTACGGAGTAGACCACAGAGAAGCGTAGATAGACCACAGAGTACGGAGTAGACCACAGAGTACGGAGTAGACCACGGAGTACGGAGTAGCGTAGACCACGGTGTAGCGTAGACGATGGTGCAAACGGGTGGAATAATAATACGGGTGGAATATTAATAACGGGTGTGTGACCACATGTCACATGTCTAGGGTTGGCCAGAACCATATAAATACGGTGTATATACAGTCTTTTTGGCAGGGAGATGACCAAATATACGGTCATAAACGGTGTGTATATGTACGGTTCTGGCCAACCCTACACATGTCCTGTGAGCTTCTTGCTTAGCAAGCTGTGCCCACGGGTTAACAAGACCCACTCTTCCAGTATTAGTCAGTTTAGGGACGCTACACCCACCGTCACAGTCTAGGAACGCTACACCCACGTGTAAAAGAGACTCTTCCAGTAATGCTCAGTCTAGGGACGCTACACCCACCGTCACAGTCTAGGAACGCTACACCCACGTGTAAAAGAGACACTCTTCCAGTATTGCTCAGTCTAGGGACGCTGCTGCCAAAACCGCGAAAAGCACATGGTGCTTGCTGTTCCTTCACACGCGTGCTTGCGTGCTTTTTCTTTTTGGCTCAGTCGGTGGATAGGGCAAGGGAAGCCCTAGTCCCCCTAACCCTATCCCTAACCTAAACCCTGACCCAATAAGGTGCACGTCACTCCTCACTTAGTAGAGTAATAACAGCCTGTATTCAGGTACTTTTGGACGACACGTGTCAAATCGAGTAAATTTTATATTTTTGGAATCCTGATGTCAAGAGCTATCGATTGGTATATATGGGTCCAATCGGAGGGGGGGGGGTCCAGAGACTTTTGGACCCCCCCTCCAAAAATCACTGGGTCACTCCTACGGAATTATAAATATATCATCGGAATCCTCAGCTCAAGCCCAGTCGATTGGCACCCTTTTTGAGTTAATTGGGTAAAAAGGGGGTCCTGTGGACATGTCCAAAAGTCAGAGGCTCAAGCGCTCAGGTGCAGGTCGCGGGGTAAGTCAAGCCAATGGAGCAGCAATTCACTCCAAACTTCCAGGATTGTGCCAGCATGAGATAGTCAGTAAAATTCTGAAGAAATGGAAGCAATGTTGGACTGTGCACGCCAGTTATGGGTGCCCGGTAGGTCACGTGTGCATGGGCGTCCGTATCTCAGTTTTTGCCCCATAACTCTGCAACACTCCAGTTCCAGGTCTTGATGAGTGTGCAGATGGATGCCTGCTTAAAATAGGAGCAGAATGGTACCCTTTTTGTTTGGGTGGGGGCACTGGAAGGGGGGTTTAAGGGGGGGGGGAGGGGGCTCAGGAGTGTCCACCCCAAAAAGTAGTGTCGTCCAAAAAAAATAATTAACACCCTCCTGCTGTATCAGTAGGGTAAGGTAAGGTTACATCGCTATATATGCCTCTGGGGGCCATCTGAGCGGAAGCTTGGAAAACGCCTGAAACCAAACCAAAAAGGCGCTAAAAAAAATAAGGGAAAAGGTAAGGTTACATCACTATATGTGCCTCTAGGGCATCTGAGCGGAAACTTATAAAAAGCCTGCAACCAGAACCTCATAAATACTGAAAGTATATTGATGAAAAAGGAGCGTATCAGTAGGGTAAACTAATATAGGGAATTTGGAAGCTCACCGTGCCAGGTCTCTGGTCCCGCAGAACTTGCGGCCTGATTACTTGCGTGATTTGTATGTGCAGTTTCAGATCAGGGTAACACCTGCTTGCTACCAATTGAACATGGATGCAATGGCTTTTGTCTTAAGTAACACACACACACTCATGCACACAGGCGGCGGTGGCGGTGCTGATGGTGACCTTGCAATGGCACTCATTCAAAGTAGCACACACACTCATGCACACAGGTAGTGGTGCTGATGGTGATCTGGGCTGGCAGCAGAGGTGGCTTGACCCGCAAGATCTCCAGGGTCTGGCTGTATCAGGCATGGCCAGACAGGTGTGTGTGCATTTTTGTGTGTGTGTGTGTCTGTGTACACGTAAGTGCGAGTGTGTGTGTGTTTTGACAAAGGTAAAACCACTGAGAGTGTTCATCCTGTACGCTCTACACTTTGGGTGTTGGCATACGCACGTGCGTTATCAAGTACTATTAAGGAAATCGTTTGGTACCCTCTATAGGTCAATCGGTACCTTTTTGTGCACGAGAGATGAGCAGGAAGGATTCTCAGCTCAATGCTGATGAAGCCATAACAGGGAGTTTCCTCTCTCGATCTCCTCCCAACAGACGCTTGTCTCCATGGGTATGCCAAGGTCGCCCGCATTCATCAGCATGACGCAGAAAACGCCAACAGCAAGCGTGCTATCAATTGACGCACACATACTTGGCGCTCACTCACGCTTTGTGCACGCACCTGCTTGTGCGTGTGACTGCAAGGGATGCAGGGTGCGAGGTTGGATGACATATTTATCAGTTTGCGTCTCTGCTTGACGTGCGAATGGTTGCGAGAGAAGCAAGGCGTGCGTCTTTGCTGGACGTGCGAATGGTTGCGAGAGAAGCAAGGCGTGCGTCTGTCAAAGCACTTCATTGTTTGTGTCTTTGCCTTATGTGCAGGTTGCCGCAAAAAAACCTGGTCGGAGCATTTCATAAAAGGTGTCCTTGCTTTATTTGCAGGCGGCTGCGAGAGAAGCTGGGCGCGAGTCCAGCTGGCGTGGCCTGAGCGTTTCAATGCCTTTCACCCCTTCTGGTAAATGTGTATGCTTTGTCCTTTGTCCTTGCTTTCAGCGTCTGCCTTGCAGCTGTGTGTTTTGTTAGGGTTTTAGGGTTTAGGGTTAGGGTTTAGGGTTAGGGTTTAGGATTTAGGTTGCTAAAAACTACTCGAAACACGCACAGGAGGCGGTTCATCTATAGCAGAGGCCCCTGGGCCCACCCCCACTCCAGCCTCTGTAGAGGCTTCCTCGGGCTTATGGCTGGAGCAGCTGCGCTCACAAGGCCCCCTCCCAAGAGTGTGTCCTCCAGGTTTGTGGGTTTGATTATAATTAGCATTTTGCGTGCATCTGTTACATGTTACGTATCGCGTACGATTTTATGGCGCTTGCAAGGCCCCCTACCGAGAGTTTGATCGCCATGTTTGTGCATTTAACTATTCTTAGCATGCTTCGTGTTTATGTTGCATATTGCGTATAGATTGTGGCTGGAGCGGTCGCACACACAAGGCCCCCTACCACGAGCGTGTTCGCCAGGGTTGTGCATGTTTCATGTATCTGTTGCATATTGCGTATAAATTGTGGCTGGAGCGGTTGCACACACAA
>Ga0307963_1002666_pt1:0-5000 | contig 14139 bp, 14 predicted proteins | sample OrgLakmetagen594_FD_201829 | JGI IMG/M metagenome (GOLD analysis project Ga0307963, IMG submission 201829) | Saline water microbial communities from Organic Lake, Antarctica - #594 | ecosystem: Environmental > Aquatic > Non-marine Saline and Alkaline > Saline | place: Antarctica: Organic...
CACCCCCCCCCCCACCACCGCCACCACCACCGCCACCACCACCACCACCACCACCACCACCACCACCACCACCACCACCACCACCACCACCACCACCACCACCACCACCACCGCAACCACCACCAATTGGCTGGACGCACCATAGACGCTGTTTTGTGTCGCCAGCCTTGGTTCTATACGCAGCAGCAGGACGGCCTGGGTAGTTCCTCTGATGCACAGCAGGCCCCTCTAAGCAGCTGGCAGGCGCGAGAGATCCATCGCTATTGTACAGCTTACTACCACCACTGGAGTAAAGAGTGAGAGAGCAGGAGTAAGGTTCAGATAGAGATCTATTGCTGTTGTACAACTTACTACCACCACTAGAGTGTGAGAGTGAGAGCAAGAATAAGGTACGGGCTCCTCGATTTGTTGCTGCTGCCCTATCACACCCCAGAGTCAGGAGAGACGCTGCACAGCAAAAAAGCACCTGAGCTCCTTAGAACGCCAGTTATGTAGCGATGATATTGATAAGCAAGAGGCAGACGTGGGTGCGTTTTTGGCAGATGCAAACAAACCTGATACTGCAGCTCAGAGTGTGGCTATCATGTGTGCTTTGCCCCAGGAATGCTTTTACAATCAGCAGGCGACCCACGGCAGGGGCCTCTGACTTCAAGCCCCCCTGCAAGCAGCACAGAGGGTAGAGAAATGCAGAGCTGTGAGTATTAGGCCGTGACAATGTCTAACACGGGGGAGTGGGCTAAAGCAATTTGCAATGACATGACAGGTTCACAGCAGACAGGCCGCTTAGCCCCTGAAGCCCAATTATAATTGAGCAGCAAGGGTTGAATCAATACAGCGAAGCTGCTGCTCCTCAGAAGAAGTTTGCACAGCAGTGGAAGAGACACGTGTCTTGCCCAGCCAGACCTCCGCAAATGGTGCTTGTAATTGTTGGTATCGTGTATTGTGCAACTTTTACTGTGCCAAAGTCAGCATCATAGGAAGCAGTGGCTCGCTCTCTGAGAGCCAAGGCAAGTGTAGCCACTTGGAAAGGACCCATTGTGTGTGTGTGTGTGTGTGCAGATGACGGACACGACCACTTTCCTCACAAAGGGATCAGCCTACTCTAGCAAAGCAGCATGGGAGGCAGCAATGCGGAGAGGCATGAAGACTAAGAATAAGGGCAAGGATCAAGCACGCCCACCTCAGCAGCTGCTCTGATCCTGAGCTTGTCTGCCAGCTGGAGGCTGTTAGAAACAACTACCGCCCCATCAAGGCCCTGAGTGTGGGTGGTAGGAAAAGCAAAGTCAAAAGTCACTATGTATAGATCCACACGGTTAGAGCTGAATCCCACAAAGGCTGACAACAGCAAACCTATGCTTACGTGTGACACGTAACATGCCAATAGTGGCGGGGAAGACAAAACTGTGAACACCCTTTTGGTGATTGTTTGTATGAGGAGCATACGTGGTACTGGATATTTCTGAGGGTTGGCCAGAGCCGTACACAACTGTTTATTTGGTGAGTTCCCTGCCAAACACACTGTATACACACCGTATATAAATGTACATGGTCCTGGCCAACCCTACTATTTCTACATGCCAGCCATGCTGCATAAACAGCATCATGATGTCCTGCAAGAGTGCTTGCAAAAGTGTTGTGCTGCCCGTGTCGTTCTTAAATGCGGTATGTATAATTACTCGTGTTGTTTTTAAATGCGGTTATGTACAATAAAGCAGGTTGTGTTTAAATGCCTTGGCACATGATTAGAGCTGGCCAGAACTATAACTATAACATTATATATACGGTGTACATACGGTATTTGTGGCAGGGAAATCAACAAATGTACGGTCATATGCGGTGTATTTATACGGTTCTGGCCAACCCTACACATGAACTACCCCTGCTGGCTGGATGCACATTTTGAGCAAAAAGCTATGCTACACCAACTCAAAGTGCACTCGATATTGTGCACTTGATAATGTACAAGCAGAACAAATCCTGCTTGAGCCCAACTTTGGCTGCAGCATCTGAGGCAGCTTGAGGATCCGCTCTGACATAAGAATTAAACCACTGTTTCACTCTTATGTAATTGTTGTGTCGTTGCAAAAGTGGAGGAACTTCTGCTTATTTCTTTTCACCTTCGCCGCGGCTTCTGAGGCAGGCAGCAGGCCTGCCTCCACCACGTCATCCATCATACCAGGCATCCCAGGGTGGTCGCCCAAAAACAAATACTCCGTGGAGCGCCTGCTCCTGCACGTTTGCAGGTGTGTAAGAAACAAATACGTGAGCTGTGCGTCTACATACCTGATAGTTACACGGAAGCGCAGCATTATTGTGCAGACTGGATTCTTTGGGCCTGGGCTCATTGCAAGAATGTGGTCGTGGGAAAAGAAGCTCATGTTTGTCCACGTAAGTGCGTTTGCTTACTGTAAAAGCCTTTGATTTTGCCTCCAGCACCTCATTAGCAAGCTTGTAGCTGCATCTTGTCACGAGGCCAGCGCTTAATCAAATCCCCAAATCAATACAAGTTGTGGTTGGATACCCACGTTGTGTCATGTGAAGAACCTTCGAGGGCAGAGTGCTTTTCAAAGCGATTCCGGAGCCAGCGGTTGTGAATACGGGTGACATTAAGAATGCTGACACCTGAGGGTGCGTACAGATCAACGAGGGTAATCGAAGTAGTGCATTTCATCGTGGTACTTTTTGCGGGAGATCTACAAAATGTGGTAATTACATGGTAAATGTTCCGCACAAGCCATACGGCAAAGTTAATAACATAGAAATAAACATGCGGTTCTAGCCGGCCATAAAAATGCGTTACCAGCCTCCCCGCCCCCCTCTGTGCATTTGTTTAAAAACATGGTATGCGCAGCATACACAGAAGTGGGCCAAGAGTCTGGACCCGGCACACACGCGGCACACATATCACCTGTTTGTTAAGTTACACAGTGAAGGTAACACTGCTGTCCTTGCACCACAAGGGCACAGGGACAGGTAAGGGACAGAAACACAAACACAAACACACACACAGCACATCACCGGTACCACGAAGATACAAGGACAGCAGCAACTCATGGTACGCATATGATACCTGAGTGTGTGTGATACTTGCCTGTGTGTGTGTGTGCATGTTGTATGCATTGCAAGCTTGTGTACCCGTCGTTGACTCCACACCTGACACTTTTAAGCTGTCGTCGTAGTCGTTGGGCTGAAAGCGAGAGTTGACTAGGTCCACACAGGACGCATACCACACGTCACTGGGTTTGCCCTCTTCTAGTCGGACGTTGCCTGCGGTTGTGGTAGCAAAGAGCAAGAGAGCCGTATGTGCGGGACTCGATTGCAATTTTTCACAACAGCATCGCAGCACAAGCAGGTAGGACAGGAATTTCAGCCTGTGACAAGATATGAGGTGACGAGTTCTAAAATTGCATGCGCAAGTGCTTGGAGGACAGACTGCAACTACTAGGGTGTTGCGTTTTTTGAGGTCATCGGGCCATATAGGCAAAGCCTTGATGCGACTAGCTATTGAGTGTAAAGAACCTCCTGTTTTCATGTGAAGCAGATGTTTGATGACCTGTTTTACACATTACCTGCAGTCTCTAACTCCAAGAGCATGCGACTGACATGAGCGTCCACTACTTGGTGCGTACGGCCAGCACATGCATTGAAGTAGACTCCTGCCTCTCCAGACTGTTGGCAAAATGTCACACACAGCCTTGTTTGACATGTAAATGAGAACAAGCACAAGGAGACTGTGTGTGTGGAATCCAGATGAATGTAAACTGCACCGCTAGCTGTTTACTACAATCACGTCCCACCTAGGGTCTGGAGGACGAGCATTCATAAGTTCAAAGGGCGAACATCAGAAGACTGAGCACCTGGATCATAGGCTGCAGGAAGACCAGCAAACAGCTGGGCCCTCACCTGCTGGCTGAATCGCTCCAGGGTGGCGCTGATAGCGCTCAGCTTTTGGTGCAAGCCATCTGCGTCTTCCCTGATGGAGCAGACACTACCTTCTGCTGTGGCCGAGCTCGTGCGGTAGATGTCGCGTTCCTCTAGCTCTCTCTGGATCTCCTTCTGCTGCATGACCAGCTCGACCTGGAGCGGCCGCATCAACGTGCTGAGCACCTGTGCAGAGAAAGGGAGACACAGCTGAGCACGTGTGCAGAGAGAGGGTCACACATTTACAACAGTTTTCTCACCTTTAGGGTTGGCCAGAACCATGTATATAAAGTATCGTATATATATACACACGATATTTTTGGCAGGGAAATCCCCAAATATACGGTCATGTACGGTGTGTATATACACGGTTCTGGCCAACCCTACTCGTCTGCTGTACCATGCAGGCATCACAAGCTAACCCAGTGCACCGCCGCCTCACTAGTTGTGCGCCACCAGCCACATTAATCACATGTGATTGCACACGGCAAGTGGGTGGTTTACAAGACAAGCACGTGCGAGCCACTGTGAGAAAAGCCAGCAGCTAAAAAGTCGGAGCAGACGGCGTTGCTTGTATGGCAGGGAGAATGAGGCGCTTGATGGACGCATTCGTTTTGAAGAGATCCCCCAGCTTTTGAGCTGAGACTCTAAGAGCTTTGACAACGACTTAAAAACAGGGGCGTAAGAATGTGGTGTTTGAAGGTTGATGTAGGTGGCCCATGGTCTTAGAAGAAATCACCGTGGACAGGATGAGACAACCTTTTGCAATGAGTAAGGCTGTCCGCACAACGTACATGATGGTAAAAATTGAAAGTCAAATCAGGTCAAATAAACATAAAGCTGCGTATCTTCACCGCACATAGATGGATCTTGGCCAATCCTGAACCTGAGCAAAGCAGCTATTACAGGTCTACCAGGCGCTACTAGGCTCATTGTTGAGCAACCGTACAAGTAATGAGCAAGGTTGATCCAAGCTGCTTTGAATGTCAGCAGGAAGTAAGTGTGTGTGTGTGCGTGCGTGAGTGAGTGAGTGCAAAGCAAGCAGAGAAGTGAGAAGTAAGTGTGTGGTGTGTATGTGC
>Ga0307963_1002666_pt1:10000-14139 | contig 14139 bp, 14 predicted proteins | sample OrgLakmetagen594_FD_201829 | JGI IMG/M metagenome (GOLD analysis project Ga0307963, IMG submission 201829) | Saline water microbial communities from Organic Lake, Antarctica - #594 | ecosystem: Environmental > Aquatic > Non-marine Saline and Alkaline > Saline | place: Antarctica...
CAATTTGTGGATCAGTTTACAGAAATATGATCGCTTCCATTAGGGGGTAACGTCAGAAAACAGATTTTCTGCACCAATCCAGGGAAAAGGGAGAACAAAAAGGGCAACTGCAGGAAATTGTGTTACTTACTTCTGGACATGTACAAGTCGAAATAAAAAAAGATATTCGGAATCCTCTCATCGAGAGCTTTCAATTGGTATATGTATGGGTCCGGTCTGCGGAGGGAGGGGGGGTGGGTCCCCCAGGGGGGGTCCAAGTTTTGGGGGGGGGATCTCCAAAATCTCCTGGGCCATTTCTACGGAATTTCAAATATATCGTCGGAATCCTGAGCTCAAGCCCAGTCGATTTGCACCCTTTTCGAGCAATTTGGGTTAAGGGGGGGGTCTGTGGACATGTTTAAATGTCAGAGGCACTCGCGCTCGGGTGCAGGCCGCCGCGGGGTGAGTCAAGCCAATGAAGCAGCAAATAACCCCAAACTTACAGGATTGTGCCAGCATGAGATAGTCAGTGCAATTGTGAAGATATGGAAGCAATGTGGGATGGTGCAAGCCAGTTGTGGGTGCCTGGTAGGTCACTTGTCCGTATCTGAGTTTTTGCCCCATACCTCTGCAACACTTCGATTTCAGGTCTTGACGAGTATGCAGATGGATGCCTATTTGAAAAAGGAGCAGATTGGTACCCTTTTTGTCCGGGTGGGGGCACCGGAAGGGGGGGGTAGGGGGTGGGTGGTGGGTCAGCTGACCTGCAGGGGGGTCCAGCCTCAAAAGTGTACATGCCTTCAAAAAAATTCCTGCCCCCTGGCAACTGCTTGATTTTTAGAAAGGCCTGTACCTACGTTGGAACATAAATAACAAAGGCACAGAACTTTGTGTCACAGTGATGTAGTGGTTTGACGACCTTTGTTCCTCAACTCGTCGCAGCAAAATAGCAGCCGCCTAAACCGAAAAATGAGGGAAGGGCAGGGTTGTTGGCTACGGTCACGAAATCGTAGCGTAGCGTAGCCGTAGCGTAGCGTAGCCGTAGCATTGGTCTACGGAAAAGTGCCTTGCCGGCCAGGTGCCTTGGACCCCGGGGTCACCATGAGAATTGCACTTAGTGTGTATGATATTTTATATATTATATGCAGGTGATATATATAATTTTATGTCTATGTGAGCGTGAGCTGCGCTGTGGATGGAGGCAAGTGGAAGTGCAGAGTCCAAACTAAGAGACCGAATTCTCAGCAGAAAGGGCAGGGACACCAACCATGCTGCAAGTACTGCATAGCTGAAGCCAAAGGTTGGAAGGACTTGGAGCACCATTGCACAACATTGCCGCACTGAGCCAGCAAAGCTGACCCTCCTCCTCATCAATCCTTGGCTGCACTAGCCAATGTGTGCAGTGCAGGAGTCTGTACAGCATCCACTCAACAGCCACGCTCTTGCAAGCCCCTATGCAAGCCCATGCAAGCTCAGCAGCACTCCCTATTCACAGCATTTAAGACTTTCTCAGCTTGGCAACGGCTACTGCTAGGATTCCGTAGCGTAGCCGTAGCGTAGCAGTAGCCTAGCCGTAGCGTAGCCGTAGCCAACAACCCTGGGGAAGGGGTTTGCAAAGCAGGCCAAGCCATGTGTGACAGAGGCTTAGATGATTCCACCGACTATAATAAATTAGATCATTTCCTATTCCTTTGACCTGTACTATCTACTCATTACACATTCGTTCACTGGGCAACGACAGGGCAGTGCCCAGCGTGAAGTGGACCAAGCCGTGAAGCGGCTTTTTCTTGAATATATTACATTATAAATAGTATAGGTAGAAATTTCGCCATTTTGAAACTTTTCTATTAATTTTCTTTTTTCAAATCCAAAGTAGCATGGATATTGCCAAGATTCACCAAAGGGTGCAGACCTGCCGGTGCAGAGAGCCACCATCATGCCAGATGCCAGGTGGATGTTTGCTGCCATTACACTGCCTCACACAGCAGGGAGAACTATGGCACCTTTTTGACTCTCTCTTGCAGGCAAAACCCCCTGGATCAGACTTGGCAGTAAACCTAAAGTAGCAGAAGCAGGTACGGCACCTTCCTCCACAGCCGAAGTCTCTAGAATGGGGAGCGTGCAGATGAGCAGTGATTGCAGGCCGAACGTCTTCCAATGCGCGCCTGGGCAACAGCTCAACAGTGCGCTCCCGGATACCATCTCAAAGCTTGGCACTGCCAACGTCATGTTCAGCGCAGTCACTCTCCTGATGACATTGCTGTACAGCCTCATGTTATTTGCACCTCGAGTGCGCACGGTACGCTATCACCAGCATAAAACACTGAGCAAGCCTTCCTGCCTCAAGGCCTCTTGAAGCGTGAACGTGACAACAGAGGAAGAAAAGCTGCTCTCTCACATGCCTACAGGCCCGCCGCATAATCAATTCTCCAGTGCTGCTTGGGGCGCTTGCCTTGGTCTGTGTCCTGAGCTTAATCGCCGCTTGCTACGCTGGCTTGCCCACTTCGGTCGCCTCTATCATTAGCAAGTGGTGCTCAACCCCAGCCTGCATTCCTGACATAACTCTCTTTGCCCCACTGTTTGAGAGCCCTGCCATCACACTTGCCGCTTGGGTCCACCTTTTGATGCTGGACTTTTACGTGGCAAGGTGCGCGTAAGTCCAGGCTTTTGTGAAGCTTTTCGAAATTTTCAGCTTAATTTCAGTGTTAGTCGCATAGGTACGTGCTAACGAGGTACGTATCACAGAAAGACTGCAATTATTGCAAGCCGTGGTTCCTTTTCTGTTTAGGGTGATGTTGATTTCAGCGTCGTCCACAGTGCAATCGACGGAATGCGCATAAAATGAACTTGGTCACCATGCTCGACTTGAAATTGAAGGTTGGTGCTCCGCAGTGTTTATAATCCGAGAACAAGCACGTGTTGGTTGTCTAAAAGCGTTCAGAGTTGGCAAAAAAGACGTCTTGTGCAGAAGGTGCTAAGCGGAACCAGTGCAGCACTTCAACACCGACACATGTTCAGGCTAAAAGTCGTATTATTGGCATGAAGCACGGACGAAAGCCTCGATGATGACATGATGACACAAAAGCTTGTGTAATTAACTGTATGTCTATTAAAACGTGCAAGAGGAACCGCTCCCTGCCTTGTTTGGGTTTTTGCAGTTACGCACAATCGCGTGCGTTCAATTAAACTCCCCCCCTTCCCCTTTTCTCTTGTGGAGCAAACACTACCTTGTCGTTTTTGTTTCCCTCACAGGGAGGTGTTCAGGGACGCGGCCATCCATTCTGTTCCTGCAGCACATAGCTTGGTCCTCTGTTTTTTTGTGGGGCCAATAGGGCTACTAGTGCACGCAATAACACGAACCGTTTTGGAAAAAATAAGGAGACGACAGATGACTGGGTAGTGACTGTCCTCAATCGAATTTATTAGATTATTAATTAATCGATTTTTAAGTATTTATTAATCGTTGGTAATAGATGCAACGAGCAAAAACAGCTCAGTCAATATGATCGAGGCGGTGGCAGCCTGTGACACGGGTTCCCAATCCACCAGATGCTACTTGTTCGACAAGGACATTAAGCCCCTGGGCTCGCACCAGGAGACCTTACACATGATTCATCATGAAAATCAGCCAGGGTCAGTGCATAGGGCTTTTTATCTTTTCTTTGCAAGATAGAATGACATGTGCACCTGCGGACTTTGATTGCGTGGTCTACGCGGGACAACTAGTGGTGGTCTGGTGCTGTGCACCCCTCTGCTACCTGCCATATCTGATATTACTCGTTGGCAGTCTGCTGTGCGATCTCAGAGTTATCCTTGTTTGTGGCTTCTGGAAGCAGGTTTGCTGAGTACGACCCGATTGAAATCTGGGAGGCCATTCTGCGATGCATGGATCAAGCAGTCAAGGTGCGTGACGACTGCTTGGTCATGATGAGAGCAGCCGCCGTCGCACTTAAAGAAAAGACTCCGCTGGTAGTGATGCCACAGCCAGCATGATTAAGGGAGGGGGAAAAAAAATATTAAAAAATTAGGAAAACACAGAATTTAACATCGCCCTGGAGTCAAGCGACCAAGACCCTCGAGCCCCATGGCCTCCTGGGCGGAGGTCACGGCGACCGACAAGCCTTCATCACAGGGAGTACCTGATCAATACACATTAACAC
>Ga0307963_1002669_pt1 | contig 14121 bp, 24 predicted proteins | sample OrgLakmetagen594_FD_201829 | JGI IMG/M metagenome (GOLD analysis project Ga0307963, IMG submission 201829) | Saline water microbial communities from Organic Lake, Antarctica - #594 | ecosystem: Environmental > Aquatic > Non-marine Saline and Alkaline > Saline | place: Antarctica: Organic Lake...
GTCTTGTTCAGTCTGGCCTCCTTCTCTTCTTGAAGCTGCCTTTTTTTTTTTTTTGCTATAGCTCAACTGCCCTCGCTGGCGGATATAGCTGTGTAACCCTTACCCTTACCCTCTGCGTGTGATGAAGCCCACGAGCTCCGATGCAAGACTTGCAATCGGATCTGGCAGATGTTTGATTGTTTACTGATTTTATTCAGTGTGTTGCAATGTCACAAACAACGTTGTGCCTGTTTTCCCTTTCTAGTTTTTTTGTGTAGGTGCTACAAGTCGGTGCTACAACAACAATTATCCCAGTTTTTTACACGTTTTACATACGCAACATAGCAGTCACACGTTTTGACTGATGGCTTAACTTGTAAACCTTGTATACCAAGACTTATTGGGGGCGGGTGAATGCGCGTTGTCATGTAAGCCGCTGTATTTCGCCTTTTCAAAAGACCTTTTGTAGAATGTCGAGACATTCAGATGTGAGCATGCCTTTGCATTTTCCGTTTATGTTGTAGATGCAAGCTACTGTGGCAGTGTACACTTGTGGGAGTATAGGGTCGTCTGAGGGAGATTCGGTGTCATTTCCTTGGTGCTTCATGAGATCAATGTCAGTGATCCAGTACTTGCAGTGCCCAGTGGCTGCAATGTCTGCTTGATGATTGGTGGGCTGGATGTCAAGATTGACTTTGTTCCAAAGTTTGATATCGTAGGGCTAGTAGGAGATTCTTTCATGGTTGACTGAGAATGATTGTTTTTGAAGATCATTAAGGTGTATGTCTGGTGCATTAGTAAAGTGGCATTAAAACCAGCATACAAATGAGAAACAGGTGTACCAGTGGTGCGGCACATGATAAGCTAGTTTAAGTTGCAGAAAATAGATTGCAATGTTAACAAAAAAGTACTCCTTCAATTTTTCTTGTCTCAGCCTTTCCACCACAGCAAAAATTCGCCAAACGACACTTTACCACACTGCCTTGTATCTAGCTGAGCGATGGCCTGGGAAAGTTGACTGGGAGCAAGTGCCACTCCTAAATCTCGCATAAGGCCTGCACAGCATTGTAGCAGCAACAAAAGTTTGCTATTGAGACGCGCACATTTGCCTGTTTGGAGCAGTTTTAGAGCAGATTGCTTACACTTGCAGCCAATGTACGGAATTGTCAAACCACCCAAGAGGCGTTAAGATACATTCCCTGACAGCTGCGTGAACTCTGGGCCCCTGGCTTTGGACCTCTGGCTCTAAGTGGTCTCCCTACCCCTAAACCCACAGTCCTGACCCCCTACACGAACAAAAAGGGTGTCATTCTGCTCCTTTTTTTAAGTGGCCTATCATCTATCTGCTTGTAATGACGGGAAAACAAGTCCCAAGAGATTTGTAGGTAAGAATTGACATTGAGCGCACGCTCAGAATGGTCACCTGCACTAATCCAGCCAAAATATTTTATCTTGGTCTTGCATTCATTCATTTGCTGGTCATAGCCTTCACGGCCTTCCATGCACACCTGTGACAAGGCACCCAGATCCCCCCCTTTTAGGAAATATCCAAGCATGGGTACTAGTAGGCAAAGCTTGAGCTCAGGATTCTTAAATTATATTCAAGATCCTGTAATGTTGCCTTTGTTATTTTGGAGCCACCCCCCCCAGTTCTCAAACCACTCCTGACACCCCCTTCCCTACAAACCCCTCGGAATCAACCTATATATACTTGTTGATAGCTCCCAACGTCAGGACTTCACAGGTATGATTTCTATTTGGATTGACACGTGGTGCCACAAAGGCTATGATCCCTGGCGCCTCCTGCACACCTCTCCAAATTCTTGCTCTCCAGCTACACCCACCGTCTATGGAGCTGGTGGGGACTTCCCCTGATGCCTCTGTATCGTACATGGAAAACGCACGTGCTACCTCCTCCTCTGTGGGCTCCTGTGGTGCTGGAGCAACCTCTGTGACCTGTGGGCTGCTTGGTTTTGAGCTTGACTTCCGTGTACTGCAGGCAGTGGAAAGAGCATGATGTAACGTGTTGCAGGAAAAATAAAGAGCGTAAGAAATCCGAGATCAAGTTCCCCTGTTTTGACCTTGCTCTTTCCAAATATTTTAAGAAATTGAGCTGCGACGCTATACGTGCTGATTACATCAAAACTCAGCAAGCTTGAGCTTGATAGGTATGGCAAAGGTTACATCGCTATATGCTGTAGGGGGCATCTGAGCAGAAGCTTGGAAAAATCCTGTAGCCACACCTAGCTAAACATAAGGGGAAACGTCCAAAAGAAATATGAAACAAATGTATGAAGAAGAGAAAGTGCAAAGAGAAAGAGAGCATTTTTTTGCTTGAACAAGCGCGAACAGAAGGCAAGTAAAAAAGAGCGTTTGTGTGCTTGAGCTTGACCCTGTTGAAGAGCTGGCCATTCTGCTTTACCGGTAACAAGAACAATTTATTGACAAAGAAAATGCCCAAAGCTTGCGCATGACCGCGGCAACATTTTGGCTAATTTTATTCAAACATTTACCTTGCTCAGGCTCACTCACACATACGTGCAAGGGAGGGAAAAAAGACGAAATTCCTGGTTAAATAATTAATCATCAAGAGGTTCCTGTGCCAAGGGCTGACCCACCTTGTGCCAAGGGCTAACACAGCTTCCAGCTGCTGGTATGCCTTTCGTTGGCGCATCTGCTTTTGCTTCAACCTCTCAATGAGCTGCATTTCAACTTCCGCCTGAAGCCAGCCAGAAACAATGGGGAATTAGTGGCTTGTTTGAAAACGAACAACACCGATCCATGCAAACATAAGTTAAAGGCTTTGTTTATGTGTGTGATATGTGTTGATAGGGGCTTCTCGTTACACAAGTTACTCTTTTTCCTGCTATCTCTCCTGTTAGCACCTACCAGTCGTTCGATCTCTGATTCTCTTTCCAACTTGCCGTCCATCTCCTCCTTGAGGCGCCTCTCATAGTCCTCTTGGGCCTGATGAAATGACATAAGACAGAGAGCACTTATGATGAGCATGCTAAATACTTTTTTTGTCGCAACTTGGCTCGTTTTTTCCTGAAAAGATAATGGCTTTGAAGAAGGCATGCAATCTTAAAAAACCTTTTTTTCCCTTCCACGCAGGTGGTGCCACGTACCATCTGTATCTTGCTGAGCCGCAGTTGCTCCAACTTCTGCCGTGCTTCCTCTTCTGCCTTGCGCACCACCTGTCTCAAAATAGGTTTGTGTTCAAGCACTTGAGCGTACTGCTTGTTGAGTGCCATACCTATACCTTGAGTTCCATACAGTAGGACAACAACAAAAACCATTTGCGAGGTTAACTGATTGCAGCCCAGCACCAACGGCAAGGCGTTGACCAACGCACCTCTCGCTGCTCCAGGGCCTCCTTGCGTGATAACACTCGCTCATCTGCGATCTGGCGCTCCAGCTCCGTCCGCTCCTCTCTTGCTTGCTCTGCCATTGCCAGTTTCTCCGCCCAGATCTTGGCCTGCATCGAAAGATGAAACAAGGTTATAATCCATGATAAAAGGATTACGCGAGAAACGTCCCAGTCTGCGTGTCTGACTGCAAGATAGTTTTCTCTGAGGTTCAGCAAGCAACAAAGTGAAAGGGCGCAGTTTGCGCCATCTCATACCCTGCTGCCTCCATTCTAAGAGGTGACGCACCGTCTCAGCAAAAAGAAGCGGGGTGAGCTAGGCAGTGCATTGATGAGGCGGGAGGCAGTCATCTTCTCCTTACCTCCTGCTCTGTCCGATTACGGATGACGTCCTCACGGAGCCGAGTGTTTTCCATCTTTTGCTGCTCAATCTCTTGCTGCAGCTCAAGCAACCGGGCCTCCTTTTCTTGCTGGGCCCGTTCATTACGTTCCCTCAGGGCAATGATCTCCTTGGCGCGCTTGTTGGTCTCTTGGATGCGCTTGTGTGCCTTGCCCTCCTCCTTCTGCAATTGCCGCACGCGGTTGTACAACCGCGCAGCATCCTCCTCTGCACACACACACACACACACACACACAAAAGAGGATTAATAGTGCAGAAGGAGCTTTTCAGTGCTCACACACAGGTTTAGATTAGGCTATGACTTACTGTGCCTTTTCAGAATTCCTCCAGATGTATTGGAATGAGAACGAGCATAATTTTTCAGTTTTCAGCATGTCTATTCATGTCAGTATATGTACAACGCTTGCTATGTGTTTTCAAATTGTATGAGCAAATACCAACACATTCATAGTTCAAGTATGTGCAGGGCATGTTGGTCTCCGCCGTGTGCGTAAATTTGTATTTGTGCGAGCGCGTCATGTGTGTTTGTTTGTTTGTTTGTGTGCGTGTGCGTGTGTGTGTGTTGTGTGTGTGTGCGTGTGTGTGCGTATGTGCGTGTTTGTGTGTGTATGTGTGTGCATGTATGTATGTGTGTGCATGTATGTATGTGTGTTTGTACATGTGTGTGTGTGTATGTGTGTGTGTGTGTGTGTGTGTGTGTGTGTGTGTGTGTGTGTGTGCACGTGTTTGGGTGATTCGTGTGCACATGTGCTTGCAGATGCAAAAGCTTGCCGTCCTCCTCTCCTCTTCCTTTCTTACCTGCTAGCCTGCGGGCTCTCTGCTCATACAGGATGGTGGTGTCCCTCATACTATATGTTTCCTCAGCCATCTCTTGTTGGACTTCCATGTGGAATCTATGCTTTTACTATTCCCAAATTCAATAACTCAATCGATGGACGATGCACTTGGCCTCCTCTAAGGGAGACCGACTGGGCTAAGGAGGAGAGTTTGGCTGGGACAAGAAGTCTCCTTCGTCATTAAACAAAATTGGAGGACGTGAGAAAAAAGGAAGGTGTGCGTTTGTGTGTCTATTAATTCAAACTGTCGGACTGCCAAAATAATTAATTGGACTTTAAAATTCGCCACATCACCTGATTGCCTTCCTCAGGCATCCACAATGTCCTTCAGAGGTGGTATGTTTGTGGTTAAGCGCGACGGTCGGCAGCAGGAGGTGCACTTTGACAAGATTACAGCGCGCATCATGAAGCTGTCCTACAACCTGAACCCAGAGTTCTGTGACCCGGTGCGTGCAGGAGGGAGAGGGGAGAAAAATTTGCACAAAGCTGTCTTTGTAGATTGATTGGCCTCTCGCACCACCCACCCCCACACACAAAGGCTTTGCTAGCTATGCAGCATACGCTCCACTTGCACGTACGCGTGATTGAACCAATGGGGGATGGTCGCGTCCAAACTGAGGAGTTCAGCCCTGGCTGTCTTTGGGCATTTCAAACGACCCACATTGACCGACCCCTTCTCTCCCCTCCTCCCCCGCCCTCCCCGCCCGCAGATCCTGGTCGCTCAAAAGGTTGCTGCCGGAGTGTACAAGGGTGTGACCACTTCAGAGCTGGACGAGCTGGCTGCAGAGACAGCTGCCGCCCTGACCTCCACACACCCAGACTACGCCACGGTGAGCGCGCACGCCTGCCCACTTGCGATCTTGCGACCTGCCCACTTCACATCTTGACGATCCCTGGCTGCTGGCACGCTCACCTCTTCTTTCAATCGCCAATTCTTCTGACTTCGCAGCTAGCTGCGCGCATCGCCGTGTCGAACCTGCACAAGAGCACCCTGAAGTCCTTCGTGGAGAGGTGTGTGCTATGTGAATGTTTGTATTCGTGTGCGAAGCCTCACCCGGTCTCATGTGCTCGTGGAGATAGGAGGAGGTGTTCCGTTGGTGTTCACCAACTCTTCCTCCCCATCCTGTTTGTCCCTGCAGCATCAAGCTGATGTACAACCACAAGAACCCTGCGAACAACCAGCCCTCCTCCTTGATTGCTGATGATGTCTACAAAATCATTATTGAGGTGGGTCCACTGGATAGAGGTGTTTGAGCGCTTCAAGGCCATCAAGTTTCTATTCGTAGTTGTTCACCCGCAGACCCCTTCTGCTTCCCTCTGCGTCTCTAACCACCACAAGTCTCCTCACTCTGCCTGCTTGTCCCTTCCTCCCGTGCAGCATGGAGAGAGGCTGGACAATGAAATTCGCTACGACCGTGACTTTGACTACGACTTTTTTGGCTTCAAGGTGTGCATAGAATTCATCATGGAGCAAGCACAAACCTAAGCTGGATGGCCATGGAAGTAATTTAAATTGTTTGCTTTCCATTCCTCACCACCGCGGAAACGCTAGCATTACTGCAGAAGCTAAAGCACTCAGCACTCAGCAGCATTTCCCTCCCTCACCTACAGCTTCAATCTAACACATTCCAGCACCCTGTGCACCAGCATTGCATCCTCATTCAAGCTCGGCAGATTGCTCAGCAGGCAAACATTAAATATCACGGCTCTATCCACCTGTCCCACAACTGCACTCTCAATCGATTCTTTGCAGACCCTGGAGCGCTCCTACCTCCTGCGCCTGAACGGCCAAATTATTGAGCGCCCTCAGCACATGCTTATGCGTGTGTCAGTGGGCATGCACAAGGAGAACATTGAGGCTGCCATCGACACGTACCACATGATGAGCGAGCGCTGGTTCACCCATGCCTCGCCCACTCTGTTCAACAGGTGTGATTGGGGGCAAAGGTGTTTGTATGCAACTAATACTGATGACCTGTAACGGTGCAAAGTCGGTTTGTTTTTACTACCGCTAGTTGTATTAGGCCCTGGCACCACGTCCTGCTTTCTTGTCCTATTTTTTTCTGTAGCTGCGCCTCTGTGCCCGGCAGCGATGCCGCTGTTGTGTTGCATTGCTGCCTCTCCATGTGTGGCACAATAAGGCTCTTGGCCCCCTGCTTCTTTTTCACGATTGCCAATTGTTCCTCTCACTGTTCCCCTCCTCGTGTCAGCTGGAGGACCTCCTCCTGCCCGTTTCAATTCTTTGCTGTGTGTGCCTCTGCAGTGGTACCCCACGCCCTCAGCTGTCCAGCTGCTTCTTGGTGTGCATGAAAAACGATTCCATCGAGGGCATCTACGACACCCTCAAGGAGTGCGCGGCTATCTCTAAGAGTGCAGGTGCGGGCTATGTTTTAACCGTTGTAGAAAGCCCTTTATTTCATAACCCCTGCCTGTGCGTCTTAGCAACTGACATTTGAGCTAAAAAAGGGGTGCAGCATCATTACATCTTGCTGCTTCTACAGGTCCCTGCCATCTCTCTAAACATGCAGCATACATACGAAGCGCGTTAAATGAAACTCACTTACACAGGCACGCGTGCATACGTTTACACAGGTGGCATCGGCCTGTCCGCTCACTGCATCCGTGCCACGGGCAGCTACATCCGCGGCACCAATGGCACCTCCAACGGCATTGTGCCCATGCTGCGCGTCTTCAACGACACTGCGCGGTATGCACGAGTGCTTGCATTGCAGTGTGTCCGTTTGCGTGTCTGTCCTCTACTTTGTCTGCAATGTGTCCACGCTGCTCATCAGACACGGGCAGTTTGCAGTTCAACGCTCTTTCTAGTAACTTTTGCGTGATGCATCCTCATGCCTGGGTGCCCACAGGTGGCTCTTTGATTATGTCAGGTACGAGGAGCACCTGTATGCACCGCTCCAAGGGTAATTGGACGATAGCTCTTTTAAAATGGCATATCAGTGTTTCAGGAGTAGTGTAACTTATCATATTGGTCTTGAGCATTAGGTTAAAATCCAGGGCTGAGCAGCAGGCTTGAGCCGGCCCTACACATAACCAGGGTAGGCCAGAACCATAAATGTATATATACGGCGTATACGTATGTATCTTACTTAAAAGGGTTTTTATAATCAAATCTCACGGTTATTATAAGGTACACGGTATAAACCGTGCATATATACGGTTTATACCCCGTAAATATATATGTAACAGAAATCCCATATACGGTCCTGGCCAACCCTACATGTTGCTTAATGGCTCTGCTGTTGAACAGTGACAGCCTTCTTACTCCCTTCCCTCCCTTGTGTCATCCAGTCACTTGAAGTACTTAAGGTAAAGTTCCCCCGTGGGCAGGGAGAAGTAGCTTTAATACAGCCTTCGCTGGGAAGCCATACCTTCGCAAACATTGTCTAAGACACGTAGGCATGTGCTAGTCTGACTGTTGACCTGCAAGTCAAAACCTGTTCCTTGACAACTTGTTTGCTGGTCTCCCACCTGCCTGCATCCAGCTCACACTCACCGTGTGACTCTACCAAACCCTCCCTGCAGATATGTAGACCAGGGCGGTGGAAAGCGTAAGGGCGCATTTGCCATCTACCTCGAGCCTTGGCACAGCGACATCTTTGAGTGGCTGGACTTGCGCAAGAACCACGGCAAGGTGAGTTTGTGCGGTCTGAACTTACACGTCATTGTGAACTACCGCTCACGTTCAATCGTTCGTCACTCTAAATAGTGCTAATCTATCGTATATTTTTATACCCTGATCAGGCCTGAGATAACCTGCATTTGAACACCCTGCCTACCCTCCCAGCTGATCCACAATTTTCTCACGCCCGTGACCCTCTTTCTTGTGCTTGTGAATATGTGTGTGTGTGCAGGAGGAGGCCCGTGCCCGCGACCTGTTCTACGGCCTGTGGATCAACGACCTGTTCATGCGGCGTGTGGAGGCCAACGGGGAGTGGTCCCTGTTCTGCCCCAACGAGGCGGAGGGCCTGGCTGAGTGCTGGGGAGAGGAGTTTGACGCACTGTACCAAAAGTGAGTGGGCCGGGCTGGTCGTGCGATGTCTTTGTGCATGTGTATGTTCTTATGCACAAGCTTGTGTGTTGCTGGAGTACTGGTCATCTTTGTGTTTGTGTGTTCTGGTGCATATGTTGATTCACTGCTGAAGCAGCTGTTCATTTGTGCATGTATCTGTACGCAACCTGCTTTTCTTTCTGAGGTCTTATAATTCAGTGGGATCAGGGCAAAGGAATTGGAGGATGGGAACGGTTGGGGCTTGCAGTGTGGTTTGAAAAACGGTTGCTAGATTCCCCTGCCACCCGCCAAACTGATGCTGCATAGCCTCTGTCAACGCCTTTCAGAGTAATTTGACTGGATGCTTGGTTGGTGTTCACAGCATTTGAATTGGGAGGTGCTCATCTTTCTCCCCCTCTGTGTGCACAGGTTTGAAAGCATGGGGCGAGCCCGCAAGACAATTCGTGCACAGCAGCTGTGGTTTGCCATTTTGGAAGCACAGATTGAAACCGGCAACCCCTACATGCTGTTCAAGGATAGCTGCAACCGCAAATCAAATCAGCAGGTGAGCTGCTCTCTGGTGATTTTTAAGGTCGGACTTCAGGGTCTGTTGCATGGTGTGGGGGCGGAAGTGAGCTAGCTTGTTTAGCTGTTTGAGATCTTCCTGCCTCTGTTTTGAGTGCCGCTGACCAGGAACTGGACAACACACACACAGAACCTGGGCACCATCAAGTGCTCCAACCTGTGCACGGAGATTGTGGAGTACACCAGCCCCGAGGAGACAGCTGTGTGCAACCTGGCCTCCATCGCCCTGCCTCGCTACGTTCGTGAGAAGGACATTGACCCAGCACGTGAGCCCAAGAAGCTGTGTGGTTCCCTGGACGCAGAGAACAGGTGTGTGTTTGGTGTGTATATGCGCGCGTGTTCATGCGTATGGATGTGTGATCCAGGACATTCACATCTTTCCTCACCCGTCATTTCCCACACCTTGACCTCCGCTAGGTTCTTTGACTTTAACAAGCTGGCCGAGGTCACAGCCGCCGTGACCCGCAACCTGAACCAGATCATTGACATCAACTACTACCCTGTGGAGACGGCCCGCCGCTCCAACATGCGTCACCGCCCCATCGGCATCGGCTGCCAGGGTCTGGCGGATGCTTTCATCCTGATGGGCATGGCCTTTGACAGTCCTGAGGTAAGTCACGCTGACGAGGTGCTCCGCGCTGCGTGCGTGTGCGTATGTGTGTATGTATGTAACACTAATAGCAAGTGTGCGCACAGCTGGAAAGTGTTGCACATGTAAATGTGAGTGTACACAGCTAATGTTTTTGCTTTTAAAAGTTTTCTGTTGCCTCCATGGTTTGCTTTAAAGAGGGGGCTCATGGATTTGCAACCGCGGCCCCCCTCCTTGATTGTCGTGGGGGAAGTAGCAGGGAGAGGGTCAAAGGGCGAGATTTCTTCAGCAGGGAGGTCCTTGCTGTTGTGTGTGAAAAAGCACTGCTTAAAGCTCTGTCATGCTCTTTTTTGTGCCGTGATTCTCCCCCACCAGCCTACACCCTGCCTTTGCTCGATTCTCCCATCACATCACGCACATGCAATGATAAATCATGCTGGACCTGTGCTCCACCTCATCCGCACAGGCCCAGCAGCTGAACCGGGAGATCTTTGAGTGCATTTACTACGCTGCACTGAAGACAAGCATGGAGCTTGCCAAGCAGCACGGGCCCTACGAGACATACCAGGGTAGCCCAGTGAGCAAGGGCATCCTGCAGCACGACATGTGGGGCGTGAAGCCAGAGAACAGCAGGTGTGCTGCAACGCTTGGTTGTCCCTTGCTGCCGGGTCTGTGAGCTTTTGAAACCCGTTGGATGGCATGCCTGCGCACACTGAGCAACTTAAATGTGCTGCTGCTGCTGCTGCTGCTGCTAGACTCACGGTCAAGCAATGCTCAAGTGCACGTGCATGCACACACATACACATGCACTCACACACATGTACAGCTTGCACAACACACCCTCATGAGCACTCAACACGCACTTGCACAACATACACATGCGCACACACACTCACACACAGGTTTGACTGGGATACCCTCCGTGCCGACATTGCTCAGCACGGTGTTCGCAACTCCCTACTGCTTGCCCCTATGCCCACCGCCTCCACCAGCCAGATTCTAGGGAACAACGAGTGCTTTGAGGTGGGGGAGACGGCTATGTGTTTGTGATAATCTCTTGACCTGCTGTGCATAAGTAAGATCTTAGCTCTTAGTTCAACACTAGTGTGTTGTCTGGACCGGTGTCGCACGCAATGCAAGCAAGCACGCACGCACGTACCTGCACTTCAGCCCTTCCATAACCCCTGCTGCACGCTCCGTGTTTGCTGCAGCCCTACACCTCCAACATCTACGTGCGCCGTGTGCTGTCCGGGGAGTTCACTGTCGTCAACCAGCATTTGTTGCATGACCTGAACCGCCTGGGCCTGTGGAACCCCAACATCAAGAATGAGCTGGTGAGCGGCAGCAGAGCTCCTTGCCTCTAATTTTGACAGCCTGCACGGAATCATGAGGAGGGAGAATTCACTGCTTCCTAAAATTCACTGTGACTTGCACGTGCACACACACACACACACACACGCACACACACACCACACACGCACACACACACCACACACACACACATGCGCGCGCACACACACACACCACACACAAACACACACACAGGTGGCTGCCAACGGCAGCGTGCAGGAACTGGACATTCCAGATGAGCTCAAGGGCCTGTACAAGACGGTGTGGGAGATCAAGCAGCGCTCCCTGGTGGACATGGCTGCCGACCGCGGTGCATACATTGATCAGAGCCAGAGCTTCAACGTGTTCATGCCTGACCCCAACTTTGGCAAGCTCACTTCCTTGCACTTCTACGCCTGGAAGAAGGGCCTCAAGACGGGCATGTACTACCTGCGCACCAGGTGAGGGCTGTGGGGTGTGTGTATGTGAGCTTGCTGTGAGTGTGGAGGGGTGGGGGAGGGAAGGAGGGGGGAGCAGATAGAAAGTAGCTGGAAGGTCAGGCATTACAGCGGAATTACAACAAAAGAGAGGGGGCCATCAGGCCCATATCTGAAAAGCGGCATCTCAAACCACGCAGTTCTAATTAGTGGCATTTCCAACATGTATGATTCTGCCTTTGTGTAGAGGGTCATCGCCTGTGCAGAGGCTTGCTGCACGTAAGGTTGCCTGTTCACTTTCACATCCTGTGTGGCATTCCTAGTAAACCAGACCGCTGCGTGTCGCACGCACGACTCGCAGGGCTGCTGCTGACGCCATCAAGTTCACAGTGGACCAGAAAGCCTTGAAAAAGAACAATGTGTCCACCAGTGGGGGCTCCATCACCAAGTCTGCAGGCACAGGTGCGCAGGGGTAGTGTGTGACAGAAATCTCCCGACGTTGTTAAGTTGTGCCAGGTACCTTGCTAGGTAACTTACGACTGTCTCAATGCTGTGCTATGTGGAAGGATGCTGTGTGCTGCATTCAAAAGCTTTGGTTGCCCAAAACACCCTGTAGAGCAGCCACACGTATCCTGCCCCAAAACCTGTTGCCCCCGCTCCTCACTGACAGGTGTTTTGTGCCACTGACTCCCTATTTCCCTCTGATTCTTTGCATGTCCTCCAGAGCCGGACAAGACCCCCACCGGCCACAAGACTGTTCCCGCCGTCAGCAAGGGCCCCAGCACCGCCGATAAGTCAGCTGCCTTTGACGCGGAATTTGCGCAGGAGCAGAAGATGGCAGCCATGATGGCGTGCTCCCTTCAAAACAAGGACGAGTGCCTGATGTGTGGCTCATAAGCGCTGCATGTGTGGAGCTGTGTGTGTGTTCGAGTGCTATGAGCACACGTGTAAATGCTCATGCAACATGAGCACGCCCAGCTCCCCCTAGGCCTGCTGTGCCTCCTCTCTTCTTTACGCTTGCCAATTGACGCAGGATGCTGACGCTTCGATTAATTCACGCCGTGTGCTGTGTAACGCACTTAACCGAGCATAAGTGGCAAACACACTTTTTGCTGTGTCTGTGTCATACAACCCTTGTACTTCGTATTTTAATGCTGACCATTTATCCCCACCTGAGAGAGCAGCAGCTATGTATATATATATGCAAGTCAGGTATAGCCGCCTTTTTGCAGGAGTATTGTCATGATGGGTCTCATGACTGGTTGAAAGCTGTTTAGTGATATTGTGCGCTGTTTCTGTGTGTGCTTGTTGTGTCTACGGGTGGCTGTGTATGTACACTTGGCAGGTCTCGTGTATTCCTCTTGCTGCAGACTAGATAATTCAGCGCTTTTTATTTGAGTACGACCTCCCAAATGTTTCGTTACTTCTGGCAGTGTTTTCATCATTGTAAATATTAGTCGGATTTCTGGGGGAAAGTGACTGTTGGAAATAAATTTGGAGGAACTGGTGTTCGACAAAGGTTTACAAGGTTTTACATGACTTCACACTTGCGCAATTGTGAATCATGTAAAACCTTTGCAGGAAAAGCACACCTTTGGTGATAAAGGTTTACAAAAGGTCTTGAAGTGCGACTGCTAGCCTGCTCATACAAATCTAAATTTACATGGGGGAACCCTCAGCCAGCAGACTGTTCGGCTGATCGGCGATGACTGGTCCTCACATTGGTTTCAATGGGGGGTGACCTTCAGCCAGGTTGTTTGGTCCTTACCAGTCAGACACACAAAAAAAGTTGTTGTGTTGCAAAAAAAAATCATATACCACCTGGGCACTGACTTGTTGTCGCAAAACGTCTGCGTCTCTACACATCCTTTGGGGAATACTTCTGGATGGTGGGATGATGACAGAAAAAGAAATCAAAAGCCTGTGTTGCCTCTCTACCTTCGCTTGGACATTCCCAGCAGCCTCAGCCGCGCACTTTCTTGCCTTCGCCTTTCTGGCCACAACTTTCTGGTCCAAAGAATGCGTCATGACAGGAATAGAAGGCCTTATGAGCTCAGGATCTGTGAGAGATGTGACTGGCACACTATTCAGGATGAGGAACACATTTTGTTAGACTGTCCGCATGAACATCTGGTCAGACTTCGCACACAGCAACAGCGTATCTTCCCACCTCAGTTTGAGGATGGCCCAGCTCGTTTGAGGACCTTTATGAACCAACCTGATATTTTTGGTGTTGCCTCTTTTGTAGTTAAATGCCTAGCCCTGTTCCCTTGATTTTTCTGTGATTTTTCCAGAGGGGGCTGACTGAGCCAAAAAAAAGGGTCTTTTTAAAATGTGAATTGAGCATGGGCCCCATGACTGGCAAGCTCTAATCTTGGCACCCAGAGGCCGGCCGTGCTCTGAATTTTTGCTTGCACCTGAGCTTGAACCTTGCCCGTAATGGGGCGCATGCTCAGTTTTTCGTGGCGTGGACCCTACTTTTGACTGCCATTTCTCCACATCAGATCACCCACTGCACCAAATTAGGTATTTTTTGGTGCATTGATGTTCTTTTGCCAAATGAACATCATTGCAAAAATAATGGAGTGAA
>Ga0307963_1002672_pt1 | contig 14109 bp, 17 predicted proteins | sample OrgLakmetagen594_FD_201829 | JGI IMG/M metagenome (GOLD analysis project Ga0307963, IMG submission 201829) | Saline water microbial communities from Organic Lake, Antarctica - #594 | ecosystem: Environmental > Aquatic > Non-marine Saline and Alkaline > Saline | place: Antarctica: Organic Lake...
GCTGTCCCACTACGTGCTTGTGTGATGCTGCTGTAAAGCTGCTGTGCGCCTGCTGCTGCCCCGAACCCGATTCGCTGTTTGCCTGAGATGGTTCGGCCCCCCCGCCCAGCGGACGAGGGGGCAAGTAGAAATGTGTTTAAGGTAGCGCTGTTTAAAATGATATTTTTTCATAGTTTTGATTAAGTTCCTTATACGATGTTTTGTGATCAAATATGTTGCCAATAGCATGGAGCTTCTTGCTGAAAAGCCAAGGCAAGGTAAGAGGTAAGGTTACAGGGTTTACAGATAAAGCCATCAGTCAAACATGCGACTGCTAGGCTGCGTACGTATGTACCGCTAGGCTGCGTATGTACCTCTAGGCTGCGCATATACCTAGGGATAACACCCCGCATATATATCATTTTTGCCCTGCATGGTGACTGCGGTTTTATAATATATATTTCTTTTGATCCTGCAAGGTTGTGCGGGGTTGGTAACCCTGAATCAACCCTTTCCGGGACGCTGCTGGTCATGATCAGGGAGAGGTACCCTTGCCCCCGCCCCTGCCCAATAGCTAAATGATGAGCAGGTGGGTCAGAGGAGGTCATGCACCAAGGCTGCCCGCACCTAAGCAACACACCATCAGCAGCAGCAGCAGCAGCAGCAGTGATAGTGCGAGTTTGCTTTCCTTTGCTTCTTTGTGGTCTTCTTTTTCAATAAGATTATCGGTGCTCAACAGGACTAAAGGCCCTGCGGGGTTGATGCGGGAAGGGCACAAATATACATTCTGGGGGTGCGTGACAAATTCCAATCGTTAGCAGCAACGAATCGTCAAGATCAAGTACGTGAGGACACCAGACCTCAGAACCAGCTGAACGCCGCAAAGGAACAGCACAAAGACCTTTGCAACCATCGCCAAGGAGCCTCCATTCGTTACTCTCCACATCATCCTTTTGGGTGTGGGCGGCACCATCTACAACACTCACACTTTGAAGCCTTTCAAGGTACTGGGTCTTAATTCTCAAAGAGTTAAGAAGCTTGCCTTCAAGCTCCATGTGCACTCTGTGAACTTCGCTGCTAAACTTGCCCATACCAGACGTGCCTTTTCCAGTACTGTAATCAACTCTCATCAAGAGCCGGTTTCAGGCCAAGCCTGCAACCCTCTTTGATCCCCGTTGATCTTTTCCTTTCCTTTTCGCGGTGGAGGAGCTTTACGGTACTCGGTACCAAAGTGGCTCCTTTTCCTTATTAATGTGGGGAGTGGCTTTCTCTGCCTGCTGTGTAACCCCTTACCCTTTCTCTGCCTGCGTAGTTTTTTCTTTCTGCATATTCAAGCAACTGCACTAATATCCAGTGATCGCAACAATATAACAAGGAAAAGTATATGCTGATGAGGAACAGCAAGCATGAACGGCTGCTGCAATGAATAGCTGTTGGCAACTTTCACAAAGTCATGCGAGCAAGTTGATGAGGAGTTTTGATAGACAGCATAAAAAGAAGGACGTCCAGGCTACATGTCAAATTCTTTCTCGTCCTTCTCTAGGTTGAGGGTGAACGGCACAAACTGGTAGCCATCCCCCCTGTCGTGTGCAAGGAATGAAACAACCGTAAGCAGGGATGTAAGAGGGGATGCGGTCGACATGCATCTTTGATATCTTCATTTGTGAAAACACAACACATATTATCTACATAAATACATCTACATGCACACTGCATCAGCTCATGGCTGTACACTTCAAAGCGAGGCGTTAACCAATCAATTAACCTGGAAAACAGGTAGGTAGCTGTTGCACGTGAGTGTGCAGCATTCAGCATTAACTGTTTGAGGTACATTAAAAGCAGGCTGATGCTCAGCATCCTTGCAAGAGGATGTTGCTTATGTTTGCAGGGTGTAATAGTGAATCGTAACTCAGATGCTAGCCTACCAAAAAAGCACCCTCCTCACCTGTAAAATTTGTTCTGGAATTCCACCCAGTGCAGACGCAGAGCGTGCAAGAAGGCCGACAGGGACTCCATGATCATCAGCACAGCAAGCGTGGCCAGGGCCCACACGAAGAAGCCCACAAACATGGCACCCACATTGTTGCTCTGCAAAAGCAGGCGGCAACAGTTGCGCATTGGTAAGGCTCCCACACACAGACACGCCCACACATGACATGCACACCCAGACGCAGTAAAAGGAAAGTGCTATCATAATTGTGCACACTTTGGTATATTAGGAGACACCAAAAGGATAAAAAAGAACAAAGAGGCTGTTCAGGGCCTTTGAAGTAAAGTCTGCACTGTGTGTTTTGCTGGCAAGCACAGCGAGTTTAGAAAAGGATCACAAGGATTGCAACTCAAAAATGTCTTGAGTGCTAGCCTAGTCTAGAAAAGGCAAGCACAAACCTGGATAGAGGCCATGAGGACTCTGTCGTAAAACACAGCAGACAGCTGGGAGTGTGCAAGGGACAACGCCCACAGTCGCAGGTAGGAGGCTGTGTTGGAGACTGCTCCAAGCACAAACTCAATGGTATGGATCATTTGGTGCACCATGACCTGCAAAGGTGGAGGAAGTCACAGAGTGCATCTGACAAAAAAGTGTGGGGATTAAAAACAGCCTGTTCTTCGTAATAGGCACTGACCATCAAAAAGGAGACGGTAAATTTATAGATGCAAGGTGACCGATGATGAATGATCGACACAGATGAAGGTGCATAGAGGTTAACTGCAGGACTGCCTCACGAAACACGAGCGGCCCTACACATAACTTAATTTAAGGCGCTTAGACATGGCATCCATCAAAAGCATCTTTCTAAAAGACATGCGTGACCGCCATGAGTTTTGAATGTGCTGGGCCACAACAAAGCAGCTTCCTCTGCACCTCACTTTCTCCCGAACCAAAGCTAGGCCTCAGTCTCTCCACCCAAGTCAAATCATCACCATGCACGACTTTTGCCCCAAAGTTGAGTACCCTGAATGCAGTCGAGCTGTTGACAACATTCTTTTTTCTTCTCCGTTTTCTGATACTAGTAGAGACCTCCCTTTCCTCCACACAGGCCTTCCTCTGGCCATCAGTGCAAACTATACCACGTCTTTCTTTTCTCATCAGGTCAAACATTGATGCATCCCTCCCTTTATACTTTTTAGCAACACAAAGCCCTCCCCATCCTCTGTATAAACCCCGCTTTGATCACCAGAAAGTATGCAGCCCCGCGCCTCACCTCTCCAAAGTCAAAGTGCCCTCCGTGCTCCCCATGGCCCCCTGAGGGCTCTGCGTGCGCATCTGTGCTGGAGGGATGCTGCACTAGGCGCTCCTCTTCATCCTCTCCGTCCCTGTCTATTTGGTTGTACGCACGCCCAGCCTGCAACAGCAACACAGTACAGTCACACATACTCACTAGTATGATAGATCTCTTGGTCGCTCTGCCGTGTTTGCAACATGAGATGGCGGTGATTTACAAGTTTACGTTTGAGATAGAGAGACAAAGAGAGGAGAGAGAGCAAGAGTGAGAGTAAGCAAAGAATGAAAACGTGAGGAACAACAATGGAATAACTTTGCGTGCTGCACTGAACCCAGCAGCTCCTACCCAGCCTACTCCAAAGATCAACAAAGGCGTCACTTTATTCACAATTCTGCGTGCGTCTCACTCTCCCCACAAGCAGGTTGCATGCACATCCAAAACATTCAGAAGCACTTTAGACAAAATTCAAAATGGTTTTATCCTGCGCAGGGTGCTTGCACACCCAGCCTATTGAGGAGCACAGCTGACTAAGGAACTGCAAAAGAATCCAGTGTGTGGCGATCAAAAACACATGGCAGACAATTGATTTCCCTTCAACGACGGAGAAAGTAATAATAGCTCCCCCTCGTCTATTACCAGACCAGGCCGCTTGCACGGGAGGTTCCAACCCCAATGCTCTGAAGTATAACTACAATGCGTCCCTGACCCCACTTCTGCCTCAGCTCATAACCAACTCATCACCACCACACACCCCAATCAGCATAGCAGGGCTTTGTGTGTAGAACACCCAGCAGGACTTCATGAAACATAACAGGAAGGGATCTACCTGGACAGCTTTAAAGCGGGCGTTCAGGATGAGGGGCTTGGGGAGCAGCATCCATGGCACAGCAGCCACCGCAGCCAATAAGAGGACAACCTGTGTGTTTATGTGTATGTGTAATAAGTACTCGAGTTCGCTCCTGAGACACAAAAAACTAGCAAGCAGTGCCTGTCCAACTTAATTACCTTGTCTCAGACATGTTTGCAGGAGGCCCCTGTCTTTCAGGCAAGCGCCACATGTCTTGAGATAGACATTCGACGAGCCACACATTCTGTTTACATTGACACCAGAAAAAAGACATGCACACAAATGCACATAGCCCCTCATATTACTTGGTTTCGTCACAAAATACTCAAACTACGGATCCGTCAAAACACACAAACACACACACACCTGTACCCCAGCCTGCCCTGGAAACAGGTACCCTGCCTCATCAACCGTGCCAGGCTTGAGGAACATGTAGATGAGCACATGGTACAGATCGGCAGTAGAGCCGGACACCCACCTGTGACACCAAAATGAAGCAAGGATTAGTAAAGACAGGTAGTGGTATGTAAGGACCGGCACAGGGGCATACAGGTACATGGAGGGAGCTCCACACAGGTGTACCGTCTGCAAAATTGTTAAGCCAAACTATTGGCCAAGAGGGGTCTATAACAAGCCGTTTCGAAGCTTTATGGCTACCAATCCAAACCAAAATGCAAGTTGGCGAAAGCTTGAGCTCACTGACTGGTCCACGATTAAATCTTTTGAGGTGGCTTGCAAATCCCTGTACCAGCAGACTGCACAATAGCTTCAGGTGCCCAACCTCGAATATTACCCAATAAAGCAACTAAGCCACACATTTAAAACAGTGATGCAGCTGGGACAACCTGGCAAGGCTGCCTAGGAAATTGGAGGGCGTACACATTGATTCAGAAATATATGTGACATGCAATAGTACAGCACAACACAGCTCAGCATGCCTCGATGATTGCCATGCACCATCTAAGTTGGCATGCTACCTATGCTGTCTGGAGTGAGGAATTTGTTGCCACTACAGTACCTCCGACACGCCTTTGCAAAACTTGTGCCGTTGCCTACCGGCAAGGGATGTGAATTGTTTTTCTACTTACAGGCATAATGTAAATAAGAGTGTAGGCACACACTTCCCGGCCCAACATCTGCAGCGTGAATTGACTTATACTCCAGCATCCTAGTAGGCATTTCAGGAATGACTCACTTGTAGATGATGAGGAAACACAGGTACCCAAACAGCGAGTTCAGGAAGATGACCTGGACATACGTGTGGTAGCGCGTAGTGTGTGTGATGCTGTGGTCGGAGAGTGGTATTGTGGGCAGAGGTGTGCTCACAGGGTGTTGAGCATTAACAGTGATGGTCAACACGAGGAGAACAGATGAGAGGATGGAGAGATGGATGGCCGGAACCTTTAATTGTTTTTTCAATGCAAGTTGAACTCTGGCATGAAAAGTTTGGCATGGAGGTACGAAGATGTACAGCAGCATGTGGCAAGAACACAGGTATGGCCAAACCACTTATGAAATCAAAAATGCATCCTCTCCCCAGATACATAAGATGGCAACTTTACACAAAACCTCGTAAAGACACCCATGAAATGTGAGGGCCAGGAAAGGCCTCAAACAAGAAGCAGCAACCTGTGAACCTGTGTCAAGCTCAGCTGCGATGGTAGCATCAGAGAATCGTCATAGAGATGCAGAGCAGCAAGTGGTAGGCTGCTTTGTCACTGCAACTTGATTAAACTTGCGACCTTGCATGACAAGCCCCCCTTCCTCGATGCTTGGGGTGCTTGTCAGAGTGCTTGTCAAAGAACTCTGTGCACAGAGCCTGATACCCAGCAGGACAAGCCCTAAAAATAAAGCAGCACCCATGACATAACTCACAAACGGAACGGACCTGGGGGACAAATTCGGTGATCGTGGAGAGCCTGTCTCTGAAGTACCGGTTGTTGAACAGAGACATGAGGATGCCCAGGTTCATGTGGATGACACCGATGATGATGCTCATCTTCATCTTCATACTGCAAGCAGCCACACGGCACAGAGAGGGTTCATGTGGATGACACCGATGATGATGCTCACCTTCATCATCATGCTGCAAGCAGCCACGGCACAGAGAGACGACCGATTCTCACAGCACAGTACAGTACAGGCTGGGATGGGATGGGATTGATAGATGACCTCGAAATGCGAATAGAAGGAATGGCCAAGTTCAGCAACCGTCGGCCATCGTGTGCAACCACAACATACCTGTTCAATGCAGGCAGCTCAGTTTTTGTGCCTCTCCACGTTGGGTCGACCCCAAAGGGATAGGGATCTGAGTCGCTAGGCAGCACAACCTGTTTGTGGATGTGCGTAGGTAACAGGCAAGTTAGGAGCTGCACAAGAGCAGCAGAATGAGACGAATGCTCTGCTCTTTGGCCAAATTGCACAAGAGCATGAGACACAGGGTGCGACGTGATATTGGTCGTAATGGCGCCTGGATTTACACGTAAATTGTGGTTAAGGTGCGAAAGCAGGACGCCTGCACACACATACACACACAAACTTAGTACAATACCTTGCTCATACGTCATGCAGGTGTCCACAACAGTTGCAATTCTTCCACCTGGCTTTGCCATTGAGGAATTGCAGGACACCAACCACCTTTCAGGAGCATCGAGTCCTTAAACTCAAAACAGCAGCACACTTTGCCACAGCTGCTCCACGTCTCTTAGACTCCCAGGCACAGAAGATGCGCCGTGATCATGATTACTGTGTTACAGGGCACCTGTCTGTGCACAACATCAGAGCCTGCCGCATGCCAGACACCTAGTACCTTGTTCCCTGCATGCCCACAGGCGCGCAAGTCTGTGATGTCAGAGGGCTCGCCGCTGGGGGTGTAGCACCTGTGCACAATCAAGGCAAAGCGCAGCTGCAATGCTTTAGCCAAGTCACTTGTATCCAGCACGGCACGGCAGCGCTGCAGTGTTCATAATACTTGAGTCGTGTGATCATGTACGCCAGCAAACATATTAGCAGCGAGCGGTCCTTAGGCAGCATTACGTTTGTATGTGAGAGCACTGTGACTGACACTACTAGGGTTTGCAAGGAACACAGAAAACAGCAAGCTACAAAAGCACGCTTTGGTCCTGGCGTGGGTGTGCGTGTTGTGGCTTGTGTGAGAATTGTGTGCCTGGAAACACCATATGTTCCCCCATCCTGGCCACTCACTTGAAATGTGAGTCTCCTGCCAACGACATGGGGATAGAGAAGAACTCGTTGTACAGGGCACCCGTGTAGATGGAGAACAAGGACATGAGGAGGATGCAGTAGCGGCCGCCAAAAGCCATGCTGCTCATGTCGTCCAGCTGGGACTGCACGGTTGATTGAGTCATAGTAGCACCGGTGTATATGTGCGTGTGCGTGTGAACATGCAAATTCTGTGCATAAACTTCTATGGACGTAGACAAAAGTGGTGTGCTTTGGATTGTCTGGTACTGAAAGAGCTGTAACAAAAAGGCCTTTTTGACGTCATTGCTATCGTGATACGCGCAATACTTCTCAACAAGCTGTCGCACATTTCGTGCACACACTCAAATAAATGACTCACAGCTCACAGCACGCCTTTTCTAAAGGGGCACACACAGCCCCACACATTGTCACCCACCTTGCCCAACGACTTCTCTTTAATGATAAGGAATAAGGAGAACGCGAGCATCAGGCAGCCATGGCCCAAGTCACCGAACATGACAGCAAACAGAAAGGGGAAGGTCATGATGGTGAACACTGTGGGGTTGACCTGCGTTTGTGTGTGTACGTGTGCATGTGCATGTGTGTGTACATGCATGTAAATGTGTGTGCGTGTGTGTGTGTGTGTGTGTGTGTGTGTGTGTGTGTGGGCGTTTGTGCGTACGCTTGCATGTGTGTAAGCGTGCATTTGTGTGTAAAAGTATGCACACAAGCAGCTTTGCATTTGCAGCAGTGGAACTGCACTTGCCTCACGGTAATGTAGCAGTGTAGCTGCACTGTGTGTCTGCATCTACACTGTGTAGCAATAGAGCAGTAGAGCAATGAAGCTGTACTTACCTCACGGTAGCGCGCCACACCGTAAGCATCAACGATGGTTTGAAAGCAGGCTGTAAATTTGTTGGTCTGGAAGTGTGTGGGTGGGCTTTCGTGGGTCATAGCCATGGGCTGGAGAACGGTGCTCACCTGCGCATTTGTGTGTGTATGTGTGTGAATTTGTGTGTGTATGTCTCGTGTGTGTGCATGCATGTGTGCATTTTTGTGTGAGTGTGTGTGTGTGTGTGCAAGTGTGTGTATGTGTGTATTTGTGAGTGATGATTCAGGTACAGGACCCATTTCTTGTATTGAGTGCATGACTTTTAACGAGGCAGGAAATTGTACGGAGCATTACGGCTGGAACCTCCTCCCCAATCGATACTTTGCACAAGATCCAAAAAGCCAGGCAGCAAGCACCTGCACTGCAACGTGCAACTTGTTCTTTCGCAAGCCCTGGAACCAGCAATGCATGACGTGCACGAGCCTGAATTAACCAAAATAAAAAGCCAGTGTAACTACACTCACACTCGTGTCATAGCTACGCTCAGTTGCCTGACGCAATGCGTCGCTCACACGCACACGTGCTGAGCTGGGCACCCATGCCTCTGCCACCAGCACCTGTATAGGTTTGCATGTGTGTGTGTGTGTGAATGTGTGTGTGTGAGGGTGCAGGCGTGTTTGTGTGTGTATGTGCGTGTGTGCAAGTGACTCACCCTCGGAGGGTGTAGTCTGATGGGAGTTTAAAAGATCCTTGGTCTTCAAAATTTCAAACGTACAAGCAACTCACCTTGTGGCTGGCATCCATATTGAATTTGTTCAAGGTGTAGTAAATAGCCTTTTCGCGACGAACCAGGGTTGCCCACTGGCTGAGGCCTGTACGCACGCACAGGCACACAAAGGAGACGTGCCGTGTGAGCACGTGTGCACATTCGCAGGTGAGCACATCACCATATTGATTGTAGTGATCAACACCACACAGTTAGGACAGGGTACACCACTTTCAACGCACACAAACTTTATGAATGTGTAAATTGTGAACACATATGATGGACACACCACCAGGAAGTACGTACACACAAAAGGACACAATATCTGAGGTGTGCACACACATTAAAGATCAGATGCCTGGCTTTCTAGACCTCTAACATGGAGCATGGATGCTGCAAGGCAGGACCGTAGGAGCTCACAGCATCAAGTGAAGGTGGCGAGTGTCCCGTTCTTGCTGTGAACACAAAACATTACTATATGGACTTCAAGGGCCTCTTTCATGATCATTCCACATCGTCCCACCAACGCCGCTCAATGCCATGGAACTTACTTCTTTCCCGGATATAAATTACCGTGCAACATCTATCTAATAAAAAACTTATCGTTGCTTCTCACTATTTTATTCCCTGACGAGCTGCCTACGAGCAGCTTAATTCGCTCTATACATGTTTGCCAACAACTTCACCCCGTACATCTCCATCCAAAGACACTTACTATTAGCCAAATTGCGAAGGACGCTCTGACGGTGGGTGTCTCCGGCTTCTAGGGTGGCACCCAGCTCTTGGAGGCGGGCCGTGATCTGCACACAAAAGACAAGTGGCGTGGAAAATGTGTGCCGTGTGTGCGCGGGTGTGTGTGTATATGTGTGCAAACATGTGTGCAAATATGTGTGCGTGTGTGTGCGCGGGCACGCAAGCCCAACGAATGCTAGCCTTTGTCACCCCACCCCTACTCACACCCGCATGTGCAAGCACTTTGGGGTATGTGACGACAGCCTGATCAGAGATGTGATCAGACGGAAGGGGAGTCCTAAAACACGCATGCCTCATGACTTGAAACTTATGTGTACAAAGTTGGGTGACAACACCTTTGCCTCATCCTCCCTGAGACCTACCTCAGAGTGCATTTGGCGCTGCCGTGCAACCTCCTCTGGGAAGGGATAGCGGTTGGCGCCATAGGCATCGCAGATCTGTGCACGCACACACAGTGTGAGGTGCAAATATGAAGCGACTTTCTTGTCGTACGCCCTGTGATAAAGTGCCAAGAAGTCCCACCCAAAACGGTTGCACAGCAGATGTGCCGTTCTCAAAAGTACAGCGTCAAAAGTACAACGTAGTCATAGATGTTTGTAGTAGGTAGCCATGCTGCGCTGCTTACACATTCAACCACGGAGGTACGACAAACAAATACTGCCTGCCCACATCCTTAGGCAAGCTCCACCCCGCCGGCAGTAAACAAACACAGGGGCCACGTTGCATGGAAAGCGGAGGAACGTTGGTCAGGAAAGGTGCAGCGGCAGCCCCAACACAAAGTTTGCACACCTTGGTAATCTTGTGGCGGGCACGCTCTCCAGCATAGAACACCACAAACACGCTCTTCTCCATCTTGTTGCCCGTGCCAGGGTCCTGCACAAAGTTGAAGAGTAAATCAGAGTCCTGCAAACCGGGCAGGCTCTAACAGCAAAGCAGGAAAGTTAGATTTGGAAAACAGAGCTGCGAGACGAGAACAATGCATCGGCTCAATTGGATGAGGTCAGGAGCAGCTCCCTGCATGCGAGCGCACCTGCACTCGTCCGACGGAGGCCGATTTCAGAAACATATTTCCCCTCGTGGCCCTGAACAGCAGGCGCTCAAAGCTGGTCAACTTCTCCTGCTGGATCAGGCCAGCCACAAACCCTAAACGAGACATCTTGGGGTCTAGGGCATATGCCTGCGTGAGAGGATTGGTGTGAATGTGTATGTGAGTCTGTGAATGTGTATGTGAGTGTGTGTGTGTGTTAGTACATGTTTCAAAAACGTGAGGTGTGTGCATGTGGATGCGCGAATGCAAACGTGTACGTGTGTGAGTGTGTCTGTGTTTGTGTTTGTGCGTGTGCACCAGCCCACAGGTGCAACTGTTAAGCAACTCCTGTCGCTCACTGGAGAGCTCTTTCGTCCAGCAATATCCGCACAAAAGCAGCGTACACAATGCTCACACACCGCTGCCTCCTGGTCGGGGCCCAGCAGAGGGGAGCTGAAGTCCTGGCTTGCATCCGTGCTCATGGCTGTGCTCGTGTCATGCGTGGCTTGATACCGGGCAGAGTCAAAGAAATGACTGCCACGCTCTAACAGCACCTGAGGGCAGCATACAGGATCACAGTAAGGCGCTGCACGACTCCAAAGGATTGAGGGTGCCTTGCATGATTGGGATTAGGCAGAACCAAAAAAGTGACTGCCACGCTCCAACGGAAAATAGTGACTGTCACGCTCCAAAGGTACCTGAGGGTACCTAAGGGCAGCAGACAATGCCACAGTAAGGTGTTCAGACATTCTTGAAATAATTAGGAAGGACAGGCCATTGCGTAAGTGGGATAAGGCAGAGCCAAAGGGTTGACTGCCACGTTCCAACGGCACTGGGGGGCAGCACATGGACATGTATGAGCGTAGAAGGGTGTCAGACGACACCCGAAAGTCAGAATGCCTAGAGTGGATGGGACTGGGCACAATCTATGAGGGCGGCGACCATGCTTGAGCAGCACCTTGTAATTGCCTGTTGCAGTTCAGAAGGGAAATTTAAGGTATGAAGCTGAGATTGTAAAGTGGAGTAGGGGAGGAGACAGTTTAGGAGGAAGACAACAAAACAACAGAAGTGCACCATGCACCTCATTGGCACACAGGAACGAAGGGAAGTGCGATGCGCCTGTGCCACGCCTCACATACACACATACCCACACACACACACACACACACACATGCACACACACCTGCAACTCAGTGAGCTCGGAGTAGGAGCGCTGCAGGCGGTCGTTGTTGGCGTTCACCACATTCACCTCGCGCTCCAGCTCCTCTAGCTTGGCCTGTGGTCATGAATGTGTGTAACCTTGTGGTGGCGCGTGAAAGGTAGGCTTCTCCCACAAATGCACCAGCAAATTTGTCAGCAAAAATGCAGGTGCCATGAGGTTCATAGGAATGCACGGAAACAGCATCAACCCTATCAATGGCCCATTCCAAATGTTTCTTTAAAACGTGATCAAGCTGTGTCTTAAGGGGTGTACGACGTGGATTGCAGGTATGTTCATTCTTGGTCGTGCACATGTACATCTTGAGTTATGGTGATGCTCCTTCTTCCACACAGTCTGTTGTGGCATGGCAAATTGCAGGGGCAGAATGCAAAGTGCTGTGCGTTACTTTACATGGAGCGTGTTTGCTCCTATATGCTGTGCCAATTACGTGAATTTAAGGTAAGCTATGGGTGCTTTTCTTATGTAAGTCCGAGGCTGGCATTAGCATATGACGGGTGTTGTGTGTGTGTGTGTGTGCGTGTGTGTGTATGTGCATACGTGTAGCTATGTGTGTCCATGCGTGACATGAGCTTGGAACCGCTACCCTATTAACAAACATACTGACCTCCAGCTCGTCCACTGTGATGCTCTGTGCAGACAGGGCTAGCTGGGGGGCCACCTTCAAGCCAGCTTTTACCACCTGCAATGCAACAACCATTACATGTTAGTTATTGAGTGTCAAACCTCCCGGTGGGCAGGCGCCGCATTATCCTTTTTGCAACTGCGAGCTGGGCCTACCTGCTCATTGAAGAAGCGCAATTTGCGGGCCATTTCCTCACAGCGCTTGACCTGCGTTTGATGAGGTGTTCAGGCTGCTTATCAGGTAGCCAAAATGGGGGCGCATGCGGGTGCGAATGGGCATGACGACCACTTGTCACTTTGTGCTTCCAGGTTGTATGTGTCCATGCGTTTATATGTGTGTGTGTTCTAATGCCAGGTTTAGTTCGTACGTGCAAATGGGTGAATACTTGTGTTGTACACAATTTCAAGTGTGTGCGTGCGCATGTGTGTGCGTGCGTGTACGTGTCTTAGGTCTAGTGTGTGTACATACACGTGTGAATGCATGCGTACAGACTTACACTTGATGTCAGAGTCCAGTGTGTATAAACGTGTGTGTGTCTGTGTGTGTTTGTTTGTGTGCGCGTGTTCATGTGTAAATATGCGTGTGTGTGTGCGTGTTTGTGCATGTGTGTGCATGTGTGTCTGTGAGTGTGAGTGTGTGGTGTGTGTGTGTAGTGTGTGTGATAAATAAAGAGAGAGAGAGAGAGAGAGAGAGAGAGATAGTTGTTCATCATGTTTGGACTTCAATGTGATAGTGTCATTGTTTCAAACGAGCTTGGACCTGCCTGAGGTGCGTAGGTGCGTTGGAAGGCGGATTTCTCCGTGTTGAGGTCCTTGAATTGTAGCAGTCCCACATCGCCCAGCGCTGCTATGGTGTCGTAAGTAGACTCTGCTGGGATCATGAGCTGTGGGGAGAAGGGGAGGAGTGGAAATGTCTGTTAACAAAGAGGCATGGGAGTGTGGAATCCCTTGGGCAAATCCTTGCCTGAACCAGCTGCATGTCCTGGGACCTCCACACCCCATCCAGACCTCCTCCACCGGAAGAAGCCTGACCACTCTCAACGAGCTGGGCCATATTTTCCACGATTTACAAGAGTTTTTACCAAGGCCGTTCTGTTCTCATCTCAATTCGCTATTAACAAATAAAAAAAACGAGTGTTCATGTATGATGATGTTCCCACGATGATGTTCCCGTTAATGCGAGTTTCGTCGAATTGGCACCAAATATTAGCTTCTAATGTAAGTAAAACGATGTGCGGTATTCGTGATCTTGGACACTAATGAAATGGTGGGATAAGGCCATTTCTAATAGCTAGGTGTCTCGCGCGTACCATCGTAGTGGTTGTACCAGTGGCTAATGGCCTTCCACAAACCATCTGTCCTAACTGTTGGTGAAATCTCCCAATTCGACGGCCTGAGCTAAACCTAGCCTGTAGGTTATAACTAATATTTTTTAGCTCCTTTCCACCTTAGATTTGACGGACATGTTACTAAATAACTCATTAACAAGACTGGTCAGAGCGAGGGCAGGAGAGCACCGAAACTAGGGAGGAGATCCCCGGGCGATGGTTGTCCACGCTAAATTATTAATGTATATTATAAATGATATACTTCTGTTAAAACGCTACACACACACACACACACACACACACACA
>Ga0307963_1002678_pt1 | contig 14096 bp, 15 predicted proteins | sample OrgLakmetagen594_FD_201829 | JGI IMG/M metagenome (GOLD analysis project Ga0307963, IMG submission 201829) | Saline water microbial communities from Organic Lake, Antarctica - #594 | ecosystem: Environmental > Aquatic > Non-marine Saline and Alkaline > Saline | place: Antarctica: Organic Lake...
CGGGCGGGCGGGCGGGCGGGCGGGCGGGCGGGAGGGAGGGAGGGCGGGCGGGCGGGCGGGCGGGCGGTGGGGTGTGTGGGGTGTGTGGGGTGTGTGGGGGGTGTGTGTGTGTGTGTGTCCTTGCCACTCCAGCATGTTAAGTAATGTACCGTATGGCGTGGGCCTATCATCGAATCCTGGGCATGTATGTGGCTGCATGATGTGGTTTGTAGCTGTTTTTGATGTCTATTATGTTTGGTTGAAGCTCTCTTTGGTCGAACCAGTGCTAGCGTGTCTGTGCGTTGAGTGGGTTGCACCTGCGTTTGGGTGTAGTCGTGCGTTGAGAGGTGAAGTGAGGTCGAGGAGTGTGCCAATATTTTCACTGCATGCGCTGTGCATGGAGTGCGTGGTCTAGTGCCTTGTACGTGGATTGTGAGTGGTGTTTTTTGCAACTCATTCTCTCTGCTGTGCGTGGGAGTGTGTTTTAACATACCTCCGGCTAGTCCTTTTCCCAAATCTGGCAAAAAGTAAACTAACCAACAACCTTGTTTAAAAACCAAAAAGTGTGCATGGCGTCTGATGGCGTGGTAATTTTTAGCATCTTGGAGTGCTGCAGCAATTGTCTGCCTGTGCATGGGTTGTTGTGGAGGATGCCCTGCTTGTTTATGTGTCTTGTGTCTTGTGTGTGGAGTGGTTGCTGCTTCACACCTTGCATGCACGTGCCTGTTTTTGCGTTGAGTGTTTGCTGCTTTGCGCCTTGCGTGTGTGTGCCAGCTTGTGCGTGGAGTGGTTGCTACTTTGCGCCTTGCGTGCGTCTGCCTGTTTTTGCGTGGAGAACTCCTGTGTTTGTGCCGGTGTGCCTTCCTGTGCCTGCCTGGCTGTTTGTGCGTGGAGTGCCTGATGCGTGCTTGCTTGACTTTGCGTGGAGTGGCATTTTTGTGGTCCAAATTTTCCTCATCGCTGCCTTTCACAACGACAGACCCAGCAGCTGAAGAATTTGATTACCCCGTGTCCTTTGACGTGCGTGACCTTGTCACGTTGGAGGATGTCATGGAGGAGTTGGAGCTGGGACCAAACGGGTAGGGGGTTCAGGCACTCTTCCAGCATCAATTGCACCTGCTGCTCCTCAGAATGGCCATAGTCCTACCCAATGTGACACAATGGACATAGTCCTACCTAGTGCTCCTCATAATGGCCATAGTCCTACCTAGTGCTCCTCATAATGGCCATAGTCCTACCTATTGTGACATAATGACATAGTCCTACCTAGTGCTCCTCATAATGGCCATAGTCCTACCTAATGTGACACAATGGACATAGTCCTACCTAGTGTGACGATGCATGGAGGCCAGATGCATGGCAAAAAGTAGAACCCGCGATGTATTTATGAAATGGAGTATCAAGCAGCACTTCTCCTTTGCTTCTTAATGCAGGGGATTGCTATACTGTATGGAGTTCTTGGAGGACAACTTGGATGACTGGCTGGGAGAGGAGCTCCAGGTGCGTTCCCTGTGGCACAGGTGAGCTCAGCACTTTGCTAACTGTTGGCCTTGCAGGCAAGAGAGCACACAAGATCATTACGTGCAGCAGGGCACTCCTTTATCAAATTCCTAGCCAGTCGAAGCCAATAAAAGTAGCCTACTTTTGCGCCTCTGTCCATTCTCTTATTTTCGCTTTCAATGCCCACATGCTACCTCTGGCGACCCACCCATGCAGCACTACGGGGACGATGATTACCTCATCTTCGACTGTCCAGGACAAATTGAGCTGTATAACCATCTGAGCGTCTTTAAAACGTTTGTCGAGTATTTGAAACAGGTACGTAGCTGAATGACATGCGCTGGCCACGTTCTCTCCATTAATGGGTCGCTGCAACAGCTTAACAGCTTAACAGCTTAACAGCAGCTGCAGCTTAAAATACCAAAAAAATAGTGCTTCTTTTGCTGTGACCAGTACCTGCTGTAACGCACATATATAATCGATATGTGTGGTTTGTTATGCTGCCACCTGGTACTATCATGGCTTCATTTTCCCTCAAGCATTGTGGGAAGATTTTTATCACTGCCTGTGTATTTGGTGATGTACACCCTACGTTGGCCGTATGGTTGTTCTGCTCTCGGACCCACTTGTTCTGCTTTGGGACCCAGTCACGTTATTTTGCATCCCACTCCCCAGGATGGCTGGTCAGTGTGCGTTGTCTACTGCTTGGACGCACATTTCATCACAGACGTGACGAAATTCATTGCTGGCGCCATGCAGGTGTGCTTGAGCTTGCAATTAAAAACTAGAGCTCATTGAGTTTCCACTGTGTTGTAGTTTTGGCTCACGTAATCAAGAATAAGGCGCAACGACGAAAAAGGTCGGTGTGTTTGACTCGTGCTTGCAAATATGTTGCATGCAAACGAGCCTTGGTTTCTTGGGGGTTTGACGTTGTACGTCCGCTGATAATTAAATCACCTGATGCATTGTGCTATAATGCTACCTGATGCCGCACCCCATCTGACTTGCTTACACGCCTGTGCGTGAGAAACTAGGCACTGTCTGCTATGGTCAAGCTTGAGCTTCCTCATGTCAACGTGCTGACGAAAATGGACATCTGTGAAAGCAGGGTGCGTTCCTTTTATTAAAGTGGGGAAGAGGATGTAATTGATGCCTGTGCATCTGCTCACACGCGCACATCAACGCACATACTCAAACGAGCACATGCATGCATTTGCAAGTATGCTTACCCAAATGCACACGTACACACATGCGCACACTCATGCGCAAGCACGCACACACAATAACGCACAATCAGATGTACACGTACACACATGCACACGTACACACATCTTGGCACTCGGCAGATACTTTGATTGTCAATACATTTAGAGCTGCTCAAACATAGAATGCCAGATTACACAACATGTGCATGTATGAAGCAGATGATACATCATTATTCTAGGAATTAAGATGTTTTTTTGGGTTTTTTGCTTCCCACACTGTGTGCTTAAATCTGTAGGCAGAGGTGGAAGAGTTCCTGTTCCCTGAGCCGCGAATGCTGCTGGACCGCCTCAGTGCCTCCACAGGACCTCGTTTTGCAGCCCTGAACTCTGCCATTGGTCAGCTGATTGAAGAATTTAGCCTGGTCAGCTTTGTGCCTTTGGACATAACAGATGAAGAGAGGTGAGGGATGAGGTTTGGATGCAGTATTGGTTGAAGAGTGTCTGAGCTCTGTTGAAAGGGCCTGTATTGGATAGGCAAGCGTACAGGAATTGTTTGCTTGATGCATTTTGATATGCAATGCCATGCATGAGTGAGACTAGCAGCTCAAATTGTGTGCCAAAACATTGTACGTTGCGTTCTTTATTGAGTGCCTGGAACTGACCAAGATAATGCCTACCGTATCACGCTTGTTGTTGTTTTGCGTAAGTAACGAATTGCTGAGGTCCCTCGCAAGTATGTGAAAATTTCATACTGCAACCTCGCAAAATTAGACTTTCCAGCGGGGACGATTTCGGGCTCCGCTAAGGGCCCACATTGTTTATAGGGGCAAGCATCACTAGTATGATGAAGTTGCACCCTTGAAAGCAGACGAGGATCCCTGGGAGCTTCTGAGACACAAACTTGCTGGAGCAAGCTCGCACCTGCTGCCATTACCCCCTGCCCCATATGGCACATTGGGCAAACCAATGCACAGCTTTTAATGGAGGTACAAGCCTCTCCAGGAGAAAAGCATATGAGGGCAAAGCTTCTGCCACTCAGGTGCAAACTTCCTGAGTGAGAGAGGGTGCTTGCATGCTGTTAGGCAGCCTTCCTATATCCAGCAGCAGCCGCAGCAGCAGCAGGAGCAGTTAAGAACCAGAAGAAGCGAGGATGGCAGGGGTTGGGCACAGTGACTTCAAACAGTTTACAAAATTGGCAAGTTTCTTTGTTCTTTTTGAGGGACTTCGCAGAAGCATAATGCTTGCAAGTCAATTTTTTAATCACTTTGGGACCTTGCAAAAAGTAGCCTCAAGATACTAAAAGCCCAGTTCGGTACCTCCTCTTTTCGCAGTGTTGAAGAGGTTCTGCACAACGTTGACACAGCCATTCAATACGGTGAAGATGCGGAGGTCAAGGTTCGGGACATGGAGGGCCAAGGGGAAACGGGTGACCAAGGGGAAGGAGATGATGATGATGACATGGGGTGAACATTGTAGTGAGTAGTGCTTGTGAGAGTCTCGATATCCATAATGCTTAATCTTTGTTTGAACATCACCTTTTTTGAACGATATGGTATAACACGCACGTTGCTCTTTACGACTTCAAGCCTACAACAGTTATGTAAACAGCACCTCTTCTTGTTTTTATTTGCTCCTGGTTGTGATATGACTGTCTATGCCAGAAGTACTTTCACAATTGCTACTCTAGGTTCTTGCTTGCCTTGTGCTTGAAACAAGTTGAAAAGGTACTTCTTATATTGCCACAGTGGGATCAAATCCCCTTGATCCTATTTTGTTTTTTAATTGCCTGTTTTACACAAGCGCGACTCAACTTCTTCTGCGGCAAGGGGATTATATTGCTGGCTTACCTGGCTACTCCTTCCCTTACTACCTGCTATTCGTAGAGCACCACGTAAACTCTAAGTTAAGAGACAAATATCCTTTATTTGTAAGGCGACAGCTCAAGTATGAACCAGCATATGTATCAGGACTGTTGAAGAGGTGAGTTTGTTGTAAGAGCATTGTCGAGAAAGACAAAAGTAAGTCATTTTGTAAAAAAAGCAAGCATCACCTTGGAGAAATTGTCAGGCTCTGCCGCACAGACTTGATATACCTACAACTAAAAGCGTGCCGCTCAGTGCAACCATATAGATGGCCCACCAATCTGCCCCCTCTGCAACAAAAGTTAAACAGTTGAGACGAAACAACAAACACAACCCCCACAATTATCTGAGCAATATTCCTGGTGGTGTGCAGGCTTCTGTCTCCCAACCACCTAATACCCATTGAAAAGATCCTCTTATCTATATGCTCCAGGTGGGATGTTGTGTGTTGCTCTCTGCATCCATCGGGTGGTGCAGAACACAAAACTACATCGCTGACTGTTTTTTTCTTTTCGTTAAAGGCAGCAACCCAAAGTTCCCTAAAATTGAGCAGTGACCATGTGTTCATATCACTGCAAGCAAGATTATTCCTTTCCCTGCTGGCTGTACTGTAACTACAAGCGGAGGTCAACATCACAGTCCACTGTTCAACGTCCCCTTCCATTATGTGGCTGTCAAGGTATAATTGCTGCACCAATATATGTGTGGCAGATTATCAAATGATTTTACCTCACTTCTTTCACTTCTTATTGTGTTTCTAACTACAATACGTGTATGTACTCACCACACCCCCTGACAACATCATTTTGCAAATAAACAGCAACCATCCTCCCACAAAAGGGCTTTTGGAGCCCTGGGGGGTTGTGTGTGGCCACCTTCACCTCCCAAAAACTCAAGGAACGAGGGATTGGAAGTAAAAATGTAAAGAATGAGGGCCGCAAGATTCAGTTGATAGCAACCAATAATTTGCGTGATCACGTTCCTTTATGATTCTATATCAGGTCCCACTGCGCGACTACCACCCTTTTCCCTCCTGCTGCTCCACCCTGTATTCAATCGCTGCCGCTGTCACTCTCGCTGTTGGTGTCACTACTGCTGCTGCTGCTGCTGCACGCCTTGCATGTCCTTCCTTGAGCGCAAGCTGCTCAGGTGCCAGACCTAATATTGCACACTGTCTGCAACACCTGCTCCTCAGTCAGCTTTTCAGCTGCCTAAGATTGCCGCACAGATGCCATCACTGCAGCCTGTACTTGCACAGCATCCACGCCTTCAGCCCACAACTCCTCCCCCTCATCCCTACACGCTGTGCTGGTAGTTGCGCTTTGGGCACCTCGGCCCGTAACTGATTAATAATTTATATTTTGCTACCGTCCCCACCAAAAGATATAATTAGGGGCGGTGATATATACTTTATGTGTGGTAACATGATAAGCTGCAGGAGCCAAAGAAAGATTGGTGCATGTCAGTCAGTTTCTCCAGGCAGGACACAAAGGAAGCCGAGTCTTTACACGTTGGCCCAAATGTGCTGCAGTGACAGTGATTTCATTTGATACGGTGGTGAAGTTTCAAGGTGCCATGCAATGGCACCTAGCAAATACGAAGTCCCGTCCTGAAGTGTTGTATGGACTAATTTTCACTGCTCACTGGTCACATCTTATCCTTTGTTCCTGGACTAACTACTTCTTTCTTTCCCAGCCAGCAATTCCCCTCAGGATTGTAAGATGATTGAGCCACGACAAATCATTTGAATATCAAGGAATTGTGGACAGTTTTGTTAAGTAGTGCAGAAAAGAAAAAGTAATTAGCCACAAATGCCCAGGCATTCATGATTTTGTGACTTGCAAAAAGTGTGATTGAATTTCTGACAGTGCACGAAAGAAAAAAATGAAAAGTATTAACAACAAGGCTCATTTCCATTTTCCGAGGAATGATGACATGTCCGAAACAGTACTTGCTTGATCATCGAGTGCCAACACAAAATTTAAAAATGACCTCTGGCAAATGGCAAATAGCTTAGTCCCCCCCACACTCCTTATCCCTGTCAACAAATGCATTTCTGCCTCCAAAAGCACACTTCTTTACAGGGCCTTGTGTGTGTAAGTAATATTCTGGTCCTTGGCCACCACCTGGCCTGTGCCCCTCATTACCCACTTCGAAGTCATAAGGCCCTCCACACCCACAGGCCCACGTGCGTGAATGCGACTGGTACTGATGCCCACCTGAAAAAAGCCGCATTCATGGATGAATCGGCTTCATAAAAAAAGTCCAGTGGGCACGGGCCTCGCAGATTTACAGATTTAATAAGTGCAGTGCGTGAGGGATGAACAGGTTGCATCAAGCGGTTGTTACAACGCTGATTCGACAAGAGTTAGGTGTTGTTGGAACCATGTTCATTTATGAATCATCACAGATGAAACACTGCTCAGGCAGAACTCAACCTGCATGATTCCAGCATCATATTTGCAGAGCAAGAAACGATATCTCACCTCTGCCCCTAAACCAAAGCGGAAGCCATCACTGAAACGTGTGCTGGCATTGTGGAACACACATGCCGCATCCACGTTTGAAAGGAAAGATGCCGCCGCTGCATGGACACAGGCACACACTAAGTGTCCATTTGGAACAGTACAAAACAAGAGAACACTTTACCGCAGCGTAAGCCTTGAAGAAAGGAAAATGGAAAATAATGAACCAGGCTTCCCTTTAATGTTGCATTGTGTTTAAGTAGTTCTTGGAAGTGCCTCGCTCCTTACATAGACTTGAAATTCATAATCAAGTTTGTAATTTTCATGGCCTATGGGCATCACGGATAATTTTAATGTTACGCAGTCTATATGATGGGGGTATTCATTTCAAAACCTCTTAACGCATGTTTGAGACCATAAATGGAAATAAAGCGATGCCGCCAAACATTACCTTTATATTGAAGATTGAAGTTCAGATGCTAGGTAAAATATATGTTCTCTACTTGTACACTCCTTCACGCACCTGCAGCGTCGCTAGTTACAATGACTTCGGTGTGACCAGACCCATTTGCATGTATGTGGTTGATGGCTTCCTGCATATCACCCACCACCTGCGCAATGACAGCTGTGCACGTCATTATTCTGCATTGTTGTAAGGCAGAAAATACAGGAAGACGAATTGCAGCCTTGTGCAAGTCATGTGAGTGGAATTACTGTGTGTGTGTGTGATTGTGCAGTTTGTGCGTGTGCGTGTGTGTGTGTGTGCGGGTGCGTGTATGTGTGTGTGTGTATGTGCGTGTGTGTGTATGTTTTTGTGTGCGCGTGTGCGTCAGGGGGGGTGGTTGCGCTTGGTATGTAGACTGCAAGCACTTAAGCAAGTGACAAATGTGTGCTGTGCAAATTTAAGGCCTGCCCAAAAGCCCCCGTTCAGCTCAAGAGCGGGAGCTTTACTTAGGCAGCGAAACCACACCCCACAGCAAAAAAGGAAATGAGAAATCCATGGTGCTGGACACTGAACTATTGCACTTTTCAGAAATCAGAATTCTATGCCATCACCTCGAGTGTGACTTCCATGGAAGAGTATTCATGTCGAGCTGAGGGGGCTGGAGGTAAACCAAGCATGGCCACTGTGCGCTCCCCTCCGTAAACCTTCAGCAACAAAAGTCGGCAACTTGCTTGCAGTTTCAAGCTAGCCAAGTGAATGTGGCGTAGACAAAAACGGCAACATTGTGTCAGTGTTAATTTGTATATAGAGCGTTGGCTAGAAAAGGCCATGTATACTGTTTTCGCATGCAAGTACAAATCAGTTGCGAGGTACATTGCAGTAGATGCACGCACATCCGGCTGGCCAGTGCATGGATCCAGCCTACATCGTTGAAGTCTTTCAAACAGCATGATTCAAGCTCGCACACAGCTTGCCACATACCCTCATACCCTCCCCCCCTACCTACCTTGACCCCGGCCCCTTCCAATGCATGTTGCAAGGCTACCAGACCCGAGGCCGGCCCTGGTCCTGGCTTTGTCGCCCAGCTTGCATGCACCAGCACCTTCTCTACGGCGTTACAGGCGGCAGGGTAGTCCACCTGCACACAGTGTATGTACCAGCACCTTCTCTACGGCGTTACAGGCGGCAGGGTAGTCCACCTGCACACAGTGTATGCACCAGCACCTTCTCTACGGCGTTACAGGCGGCAGGGTAGTCCACCTGCACACAGTGCATCACACAGTGCATGCACCATGCACCAGCACCTTCACTACGGCGTTACAGGCGGCAGGGTAGTCCACCTGCACACAGTGTGAGTGCGTTCATCCGCTGCTTACGCCGGGTAACTCACACAGCGCACGGACAACCATACATGGGACCCCTTAAGCGTAGGTCGCCCTCAGGAGGTTAAGTGCCACATATTTGGCTCACACACAGGACTTAAGCATAGGTCACCCTCAGGAGGTTGAGTGCCACATATTTGGCTCACACACAGGAGGCCTGCATGGTCTTGAGCTTGGGAAGCCATGCTGCGCAACCAGCCGAGCTGTGGGACACGTAATGGAGGCATATGCTCACAAGAAACTGCATCCACTGTACCTTTGAATCCACCACAATACGTTTGGCCATGTCCAGGTCCGCCGCTGCATCCACATACGCATGACAAATGCCATCTGCATGGCCCAGCACTGGGATGCGTGTGTTACGCTGCAAAACACAGGCAGAAACAAGGCAGATAGCAATCAGCATTGGACATTTATTTGGAGACGCTTGTTCCTGTAGCTCATAGGATCATCAGCCTTGGACATTTATTCTGAGACGCTTGCTCCTGTAGCTCATACAATCATCAGCGCTTGACATTTATTCTGAGACGCTTGTTCCTGTAGCTCATAAAATCATCAGTGTTGGACATATATTCTGAGACGCTTGTTCCTGTAGCTCATACAATCATCAGCGTTGGACATTTATTTGGAGACGCTTGTTCCTGTAGCTCATAGGATCATCAGCTTCGGACATTTAATTTGAGACGCTTGTTCCTGTAGCTCATAGGATCGTCAGCTTCGGACATTTAATTTGAGACGCTTGTTCCTGTAGCTCATAAGATCATCAGCGTTGCACATTTATTTGGAGATGCTTGTTCCTGTAGCCCATAAGATCATCAGCGTTGGACATTTATTTGGAGACGCTTGTTCCTGCAGCTCATAAAATCATCAGCGCTGGACATTTATTCTGAGGCGCTTGTTCCTGCTGCTCATAGGATCATCAGCGTAAGCTCGGTATTGAGGTGTCGTAACTGGCAGAGGCAGAGGGGTGCTTGCCACCCTTAAGGGATGCAACACATCAGCTAAAGAGTTCCGGCACCACACAAACTATTTTGTTGAGTGCCTTTAGCATACAGCATATTGTCAAAAAGGACATACGAAATTGCAGATACAAGAAAATAGTGCACATAACCTTTTTGGACATCACTCATCATCTAAGCCTGTCCACTGGTGTTTTTTATGTAGCTTTTAGTCAGGTGAGCCATCCCTGGCCAGAGATTGAGGAGTTCTAGCCCCTTTCCTGATTTGCACACGGTTTCATACATAAATGTAATACCTTTGCATAAAAATTAGTGAGTTTGGGGTCAAGGGTGAGAGTGGGGGGCTGGAATTGTGCCATATCCCTGCCAGAAAGGTGGTATGGGTGAAGAAATGCAGGTTTTGGTCCGAGTTTCACCAATTCTTTGGTTGCCAGACAGGTTTAGGGTCAAACCATACCCATCAAAGCAGAAAAAAGAGGGGCTGAAGATTGCCCCTAAAGGACCTAAAGGGACTGGGCAAAAATGGTGCATTTCTGGAAACCCTGGAAACACGCTTTCTGGCCACCACATGAGTGTCAGAAGCCCTTCAGTATGCTCCCAAGGCATGCCCTGTCAAGTTTTATGGTCTGGAATGCTGGGGTTGGGCTGTGGTGGGCAGCGACAGCTGAGATTTTCAAAGGCTGTGGATTCAAACTTCACTGCCTGCCCGAGCTGCTCGCGCGACATTTCATTCATTTAAACCAGAACTTTTTCTTTCATGATTATCAAAGCAATTCGACTAAGTCGTCTCCCCAAACCATGCACCCTGTGCTCCTTGCATAGAATCAAGCTTCTCCCGGACAAATTTGAGCGATTTTCTGACCCCCGTCCCCGCCCCCCGGACCCCCTTCATAATGCTCCAAACATTATGTCCAACCATCGTTGTGGGTGAAGGAAGTCGCTGGGCCAATTTCTGAGGACCCCATTTGGGCAGGGTAATCCTGGCCCCGCACCCTGGGCACCCCCCGGCACAAACTGAGTATGCAGAGTTGCTCAGTTAGGTCCAGATCAAGGTCCTGCATACTCAGAATTGGGTGGGAGCTTTGGGGCAAGGACTCTCACAGGAATGGCTCACCTGACTTTTAGCGCCTGCGCACTATACCTCTCTCTTTTCAGTGTTGTTGCATTGCACATGGTGACTCTCGCCTTATGCGCCTCCATCCAGACATGGGTCTGGCCACATTCAATGCTTAATTTAAAAGAAGAAGGGTACTCTTGGCATAGGGAATTTTTCACTACAGAAATGCGATAGCAAACGTGGGTTAGGAGGGTTATAGGCAGAGCCCTTCTTGTCCTTCTTAATGCAATCGTCACCAATACTAAACTTGCGCCTGGCATAATCTTGTCGGTTGGCGGTTGTGCAGCTTGATTGACAAAAAACACATGCACAAAAAGGTGTGACCACTTACGTGAATGCAACTGGCAAGTTGTTTTGTTTGCTACTGCTGCAGTTGGCTTGACAAAACTTTGCAAGCGGCTCCTTTTCCTTCATAGACATGGGGAGTGGTTTCACTGCTTGCATAATATGCTGTTCCTTTTCTTTCAGTCCTTTGCAAAGTGCATCAGGCTTGTTTGCACACTTCTTTTCAAAATCACCAAGTTGGACCTGTTTGCACACTTCTTTTCAAAATTACAAAGATGAATCCTAGCACCGCTTACCTGGATGTAGCTGACCAGTGCGTTGCCGCCACGTGGGATGACCAGATCTATGACATCATCCAGGGCCAGCAGGTCGCTGATCTCCTCGCGGGTGGTCACCAAGCTGATGAGATCAGGACCCTGATGCGGCAGAACAACAGTTGTGGCGGCCCTTCTCAGGAGGCACCTCTGTGCGGCTAGCACCGGCAAGATGCCAGTGGCACTTCTACTTGTTGAATTAACTGGTTTACAGTGAAAAGCTGAAAGACACCAGCAACTGAGTGCAGCAACTGAGTGCAGCAACTGAGTGATGCAATGGAAGCAGGCCACTTTAAGAGTCATGCATAGTTTTGAACTAGGCCAGACTCAAGGACGGCCAGCACGACTGCAGCAAAAAAGTAGGTGGAGGTAGCTTACACAGGAGCGTAAGTTGTTTGTACACGCAGGCATGCAGATGCACCCTGAGCACGCAGATTGAAGACTTGGTTCAGCCTTTGTGTGTCCACTGTTCGCACACATGCCACGATCGCATAAGGAGGCAGGCCGAGTGTCGGCTTAGAATTGACACATACCAGGGGCCCAATAGCATCGACAATGGTGCGATGCAGGATGGCATTGCTGCGTGCTGCTTCTTTCCCGCCCTTGAGGAGCAAGCCATTGCCGGAACGCAGCGCGAGGGAAGCAATTTGGGGGAGGGCATCGGGCCGGGCCTGAGGGATTTTAACAGAATGAGCAATAAAGGAAAATGTCAGTGCACGGAATCTTGATGGCCTGGCGCACAAAACAGTCCCTGCATGCTTTTTTGTACGGCAATAAAGTGTGGCACACCTATATTGTTAATGCAGCAGTTATGTTGCACATCTCTTGCACTTCATGCTTGTCCAGTATGCCCAACAAAATATGCTGCTGAACTTACAGGCCATGCAGCACTGCATTCAAAACCTTCTCTGCGGCAACAAACATTGAATCCAACTGATATGTGTTCAACTGATAATGTGTTACACTGCCTGAAAAAGCAAAAAGCACTGACTGGCACACATGCCTTTCCTCACCTCAAAAATGACGAGGAGGACACCAATGGGGGCAGTGATCTTGTCTAACACCAGGCCCTCAGCAATCTCCATACGCTGCGTTAAGCGACCTATGGGCTCCTGCGTGCGGGATGACAGCGACAAAGGGTGTTCATTTCCAATGGATGCAGTGTATCTGTTCAGCACCACACCATCTGCAATTTAGTATGCTTTGAGTCCTATGGACTCGCCCTGCGGGTTCCCGTGCAACGAGTCGAGGGCACCAATAGAAAGAGCCCGGGCTACTACCGTTTGCTGGGAAAAGCAAACAAAATGGTTAAAGTGAGATTGATAAAACAAATGGCAGCATACAGTGCTTCTTCAAGCGCATTTATTCACAAGTCCATTGTGATTTAGAATGGTAAACCGGCGATGACACAAACACAGGTTTCCCACAACAGACAGCAGTTGACGTGGTGATACGCACGCTGGATGCAGCAAATGCGAGCAAAGGCTTCAGAGAAGCTAGCTCGTGTAGTTGCTATTTTTGTGGGCCCGATATATTTTTTAGGAATGCAGCCATGAGTGCAGAACGAGCACAAACTACGTGGCAATGCGAGGAAAAGGCATCCTCATGATGATGATGATAAGGTATTGTTCCTCTTGTTACGTCCAGGTACCATCAAGGAGGAACGTGTTGACGCACAATGTATTACAGCACTGGGCCCTAGCTCAGGGCCTTCGCTTCTTACTCCTCCTAGTCTCACCTCTTGGCTCGCAATGGCTCTGATTCCGGCAGCTAGCTGGTCTAATTTTGCAGGTTTGAGCACGAGACGCTGCAGTAGGGTGTCACTGTGTAGGTAGCGGCAGCACACATGTGTGTTTGTGACGAGCTCATCATCCGTCACATCATATTCGAGTGCTACTAAGTGCCTTACTGGTGAATGTTCAATGTCATAGCCCTTTGCATGCAAAGTTGAACATTCTGTGGCAGGAAGTAATCATTCGTATTTATGTGTAAAGCTTGCCTTGGATGGCACATTGTGTCGTTGCCGTATGTGATTTAGGTAGCCTTACCTGATGGCCCCCTGTGCTTGCTCCACGTCTGCTGCATTCTCTGCCAGGATGTCTGCCTGTGCTGCAACCAGTGCTGCGGCCACGCGCTGGACCATGGCCTCCCGCTCGCTGCTGGGGAGGGCCTGCAGCTTGCGTGATGCCGCCCTAGCCCTGCACCAAGCAAACACACATAGGACACAGGCATGGAAGATGAAACTGCACCAAGCAAACACACATAGGACACAGGCATGGATTTATCTATCTTGATGCTCACCTCACAGCCATATCCCTGCAGTGTCCGTCGCTCATTCTGACCACTGAAACAAAAATCAAATTTATATTTTTTGTTTTATATTTTGAACACTTGAGCGTCATGCAACACAAAACACACACACACACACACACACACACACACACACACTGCAAACACGCACACGCACACACTGCAAACACACACACACACAAACACACACACACACACACACACACACACACACACACACACACACACACACACACACACACACACACACACACACACACACACACACACACA